>OFFK01001314.1_pt1 | contig 17973 bp, 20 predicted proteins | sample 1521361 | NCBI WGS metagenome assembly OFFK01 (sample SAMEA3504096, study PRJEB24116) | mouse gut metagenome | biome: mouse gut; feature: mouse-associated habitat; material: faeces | place: Denmark | collected 2011
CGAGCAGGTCTACCTAATTCAGGCAAACCGCAACCCCTACATTGACTACCCTGATTTGGTAGAATACATCTGGGGTAACAAGAAAGGACAGGCATACAACGGCTCCACCACTCCGGTGATTCCCCCAAGTACCGGCACACTGATTACCCCGCCAAACGGCATGGATCTCGACTTCAATCAAGTCGCAGTTAATTATACTACTACATCACAACTCCAGTTTCGCGGAGAAAACCTGTCAGGGGAATTTGAACTTGCCATAACCGGAGCCAACAAAAGCCTTTTTACATTCTCTAATGGTACACAAGATATGAAACTCGCTGCTTCGGCAGTCAACGCATCGTCCGGCACATGGATTACCATCTCATACAAGCCTAATGCCATTGGATCCCACACGGCAAGACTTGTTATCAACGATGGTGGAATGATCGATTTATCAAGAAAGGTTGAACTTCGTGGCGAAGCGCTTGCTGTACCCACACTTTCCGCACCCACGGCAACTGCCGCCACAGATATAACCGCCGACAGCTATATGGCTCATTGGGATGAAGTACCGGGTGAAACGGTCGACTACTACATGGTGACTCTCAAACGCTACAAAAACGGCATTGTCACCACCGAAGAAATCCCCGCTGAGCAGAACTATCTCGAGATTGACGGATTCAATGAAAGCGACCAGGACACATACTCCGTGCAGAGCGTGCGGCTCGAGGTTCGTTCACCGCAGTCCAATACCATCACAGTCAATCCCACAGCAGCCATCGACAACATACTCGATGACAAACCCCTGCTGGTGGAATCATTCGACGCTGCAGCGAACCCCAATCAGATTGCGTAATATACGATATATCCGGACGCACGATGATGATGATTCATGAGATTACCGACCAGATGGAGATAACCCTACCACAAGGCATATACTTCATCACCACGGCACAGCATCGCAAACCAATCAAAACCGTGGCTCGGTAACCGCACACCACATATCATAGTCATACATCACACGCTTTACTCAAAAATGGGTAAAGCGTGTATTTTTATACGTAGCGGAATTACAAAATGTTGCCTAACAATCACATTTAAATGCAAAATGAAACAAAACAAACACGCAAACTCGTTTTTATGTCATTTTTTTATATATTTGCAATTGTAATTGTATAAATAACGTAACCGCAAGCCATGGGAAAAATCGACAACCTTGACCGCAAGATTCTTGAAATCGTAATAAACAACGCCCGCATCCCGTCCAAGGACGTCGCCGCTGAGTGTGGCGTATCGCGAGCAGCCATACACCAACGTCTCCAGCGCATGATGGATCTTGATGTCATCACCGGCTCAAGCTACAATGTCAACCCCAAGGCTCTCGGATTCCGCACATGCACATTTATCGGAGTCAATCTCGAACGCGGTGCCATGTATCGCGATGTGGTACCTGAACTCGAAAAGATTCCCGAGGTTGTTGAATGCCACTTTACCACCGGACCCTACACTATGCTCATCAAGCTGTTCGCCCGCGACAATGAGCATCTGATGGACCTGCTAAACAACCGCATACAAACCATACACGGCGTATCAGGTACCGAAACCCTCATATCGCTCGACCACTCCATACACCGCAAAGTGCCTATCACGCACGAATAATCCCCTCTCCCGCACACCGAAATCCCCGATACGGAAAACTACAACAGGTACACGCACATCACGTGTACCCCAATCCACGTCCCCCGAACCACTACAAACGACAACGACAAACACCTCAAACAAAAAGCGGGAGCAAACCTAATCCGGCTTGCTCCCGCGGCAATTTATATTGATTAATTGCGTATTTTTTATGGTAAGCTATTATGTAGTGAATCTTATCTGTAGTCGGCGAAACGTTTCTGAAGTTCCTGACGGGCGAAGAAGATACGGCTCTTGATAGTGCCCAGGGGCAGTCCCATCTCGTCGGCTATCTCATTGTACTTGTAGCCTGCCACGTGCATCTCGAAAGGCACACGGTACTTCTCGGGGAATTCGGCTATCGCCGAGGTTATCTCGTTGGCGCCGTAAGAACCCTCCGGAGTCTCGAGTCCTGAATCCTGCGAGAGGTTCAGGTGGTAGCAGTCCTCGGTCTGGTCTATGACGGTGGCGGAGCGCACCACACGGCGGTAGTTGTTTATGAAAATGTTGCGCATTATCGTGAACACCCAGCCCTTGAAGTTGGTGTTCTCAACATACTTGTCCTTGTTGTCGAGCACCTTCAGCGTTGTGTCCTGCAACAGATCGTAGGCGTCGTCGCGGTTGGAGGTGAGCATGTAGGCGAAGTTCAACATGTTTGACTGGAGATTCATCAGGCGGGTTTGAAATGCGTTAGTTTCCATAATAGCTGTTATTTTTGTGATGGTTAGCAACGTGATTGTTTAAATAGTTGATGTCGTTTGTTTGTTCCGACATTGCAAAGTTACGCACTTTTCATTTCTCCAAATTATTTTACAATTAAAATATGTTAATTAAATTACGATGTTGTTACACCACGAAACAACACATTAAAAACCACATATTTAAACAAATCAAAATATAGTCACATTTTTGTTACAGATGCTTTTCGTTGAAGAGACAATATTACTGTATTGTAATGTGAACAGTTCGAGATGTTTTTACGTTGCTAATGGCGTGGTCGATTGTGTTAAAAATTTTTAGGATTATCTGAGATTTGTTTTATCTTTGTAAGCGGAAAAAATGGTTTTTATCCATAAACTCCATATTTATTAGATTTCACACCATTACGCTATAATATGAATTACAGCTTTTTAGACTTTTTGGGGTTGTTAGGTGCGGTAGGTTTGTTCCTTTATGGGATGAAGGTCATGAGCGAGGGGCTGCAAAAGGCTGCCGGCGACCGTTTGCGAAATATTCTTTCGGCAATGACCCGCAACCGTTTTACCGGTACATTGACCGGTTTCCTCATCACTGCATTAATCCAAAGTTCGTCAGCATCGACGGTAATGGTGGTGAGTTTCGTAAATGCCGGCTTGATGTCGCTCGCGCAGTCTATGGCGGTGATAATGGGTGCCAATGTCGGTACTACATTTACTGCATGGGTCATAGCGTTGTTTGGATTCAAGGTCAATATTTCTGCATTCGTACTACCGCTTATAGGTCTTGCCATACCTCTGTTGTTTACTAAGAAAAGCCGCAATAAGTCCATAGGCGAATTCCTTATCGGTTTCGCGTTTCTGTTTATGGGACTGGATCTTATTAGTAAATATGTACCGGATTTGCAGAGCAATCCTGAGATGTTTGCCTTCCTGCAGCAGTATTCAAGTATGGGGTATGGCTCGGTACTGATATTCCTCACCGTGGGGATATTGCTAACCATGGTGATACAGTCTTCGGCTGCAACATTTGCCATCACACTTATCATGTGTAGCAAGGGGTGGATTGATTTCGACCTTGCCTGTGCATTGGTGCTGGGAAGCAATATCGGAACCACGATTACCCCGATATTGGCATCTATGAGCGGTAATGTCGCGGCAAAGCGTACCGCCATGGGACATCTTCTGTTTAATTTCCTTGGATGTGCATGGGTATTATGCGTGTTCTATCCGTTTGTGAATCTCAATACATGGATTACCGAAGCGTTGGGTCAGGGAGACCCTACGGCACTTGCCGGTTATGTCAATCATATAGAAGCTACGCAGCCTGATGTCTATGACCATCTGTTTGACAATTCTCTTCCCGATGCTCATCCTGTGATAGCCAAGGTGGGGCAGTTGCAGCAGAGTGTGTCGATAGGTCTTTCGATATTCCACACGGTATTCAATCTTATCAACTTGTCCATTATGATATGGCTTACCGGGTTTTATGTGAAGATAGTGGAATATCTTGTACCCGCCAAGCATAAGGAGGATGAGGAATTCCAACTCAAGTTCATCTCCGGTGGTCTGCTTAATGCTGCTGAATTAAATATAGCGCAGGCAGAGAAAGAGATTGCTGTATATGCCGAACGTGTCGAACGCATGATAGATATGGCTCAAAAATTGGTACATACCAAGGATGAGTCAGAGGATTTTATACAGTTGTACTCGCGCCTTGAGAAATATGAGGATATCTCCGACCGTATGGAAATTGAGATAGCCCATTATCTCAACAGGTGTTCTGAAGGCAGGCTGTCCAATGAAGGTAAGATGAAGATTGCGGCAATGTTGCGTATCGTGAGTGAGATTGAGAGCATAGCCGATTGCTGTCTTGGTGCAGGTAAGATTCTGGTGCGCAAGAATCAGAGCCATGTGCAGTTTAATCAGGAGATATATGCCAATATCGACACTATGTTCAGCTATATCAAGGAAGCCATGCGCAATATGCTCGGTCTGTTGCATGACATAGAGCATGCCCGCGAAGCTGAGATTATAAAATCGTACAACAAGGAGCGTGAGATAAACAATTACCGCAATCAGCTGCGTACTGCCAATATCGAGAATATCAATAACAGGCATTACGAATATCAGGCAGGTATATATTATATGGACCTCGTGTCGGATTTGGAGAAAACCGGTGACTATATAATCAATGTTGTTGATGCGGTGAAAGAACAAATACGTCATATTCCGGTGTAAGATAAAACTACAGAGCCATTAAATTTGCGTCACAAATTAGCGACAAATATCATCTGTAGTTCGGAGGTAAAAAACGTTTTATTACTTTTGTGTTAAACATCACATTTTAATTATTGCACTTGATAAATGGGTACAGAGTCTTCAAATCCTGCATCGCAGAATGGTCGGCTAATGATAGTCGACACGGATACTCTGATGTGCGAGCTGCTGCAATTCCGTTTTGAAAATGAGGGTTTTGAAACGGTGCTGCACCATGATGGCCCCGAGGCTTTGAAAAGCGATTTCTCGCAAGTGTCCCTTATCATGGTGGATTTGATGAATTGTGAATACAATGGTTTGATGTTTACGCAGTTCATCAAACGTAATCCCGATACGTTCAATATTCCCGTTATAATTCTCTCTTCAAAAGCATCCGAGGATGATATAGTCGATGGTCTTGACGCGGGTGCCGACGATTATATAGCCAAACCATTCTCCTCTCGTGAGCTTGTTGCCCGTGTGCGCTCGGTTCTTCGGCGCAAACGCATGATGAGTGCGCGCAGAGCCAGCAATGTGGTGCGTTATAAGGAGCTTGTACTGGACCTGGGTGCAGGCACTGCCTATATCGATGGAGAACCACTCACGCTCACACGCACCGAATACCTTATTCTCGCCATGTTCATGCGTAACCGTAATCAGTTCTATGAGCGGGTGGAGATAAGACGCGAGGCTTGGGAGGATGAATCCGGAGTTTCTGACCGTGCCGTGGATACCAACATATCCCGATTGCGTAAAAAACTTGGCGACTATGGTAAGAACATAGTCAATCGTCAAGGATTCGGTTACGGATTTGTGGAATAACTATATTTTATTGATATCTTCTGGCTTAGGACATGACTAAGGTTTCCGGACAACAACATGAGCATCATCTTCCGGCATGTTATTCGGCAGGTGTGTTTGAAGCCGGTTGTGATGAAGCCGGCCGCGGATGTCTTGCCGGACCTGTCTATGCAGCCGCGGTGATATTGCCTGATGACTTTTCCCACCCATGGCTCAACGATTCCAAGAAATTGACCGAAAAACGTCGTGACATCTTGCGCCCTATAATCGAGGAGCAGGCTGTGGCATGGGCCATAGGTGTGGTGGATAACGCGGAAATCGACCGTATAAACATACTCAACGCATCGATATTGGCAATGCATCGTGCACTGGATGCTCTGGTCGTTAGACCGCAGGCTATAATAGTGGATGGTAACCGGTTTAAGAATTATTCCGATGTGCCTTGGACCACATTCGTCAAGGGCGACGGCCGCTTCGGAAATATAGCTGCGGCATCAGTCCTCGCCAAGACGCACCGTGATGAATACATGAAGCGTATGCACGAACGCTATCCGCAATACGGGTGGGACGTCAACAAAGGCTATCCCACGCGCGCTCACCGCGATGCCATAGCACATTATGGAGCTACGGAATTGCATCGTGCCACATTCCGTCTGCTCGATAATCAGCTTACATTATTCTGAGCCTGTTTTGTCTGGCTCACATTGACTGATGGTTACGCTATCGCTATCGACACACATATACACTCGTGCCGACTCTATAAGTGGGATATTGTGCGTCACATGTCCTATAGGGACATCAAAAGCCACCGGATAATCATACTCCCGTACCATATCGCGTATCATGGATTCCATTGACGGGTGGTCGGCGTCGGGTTCATAATCAGTGAATTGTCCCACTATCAGTCCACCGAGCTGTGCAAGCACTCCACGGAGTTTAAGTTGGTACATTATGCGCTCTATCTTATATATAGGTTCGGCTATGTCTTCGATGAAGAGTATAGTGCCGGGAGTGATCATATCGTACGGAGTACCGATAAGGTCGGCAAGAACAGCGAGATTACCCCCTGTGAGCGTTCCCTCCGCTTCACCATGTCTATTGTATTCATGTGTGGGCAAATGATATTCTACCGGTGAACCGTTAAGTATGGCGAATAGTGCACGTGTGTCCTCATCCTTGCCATCGTATGAGCCGATATGTTTTGCCATAGGGCCGTGGATGCTTGCTATGCCGTGCTTATGCATGAGCGCGTGCAAAGCCGATATGTCACTGAATCCTATTATCCATTTGGCATTGTCGCGCAGTGGCAGGCTGTCCAGCATTTCAAGCAGATGTACCGCTCCATAACCGCCGCGTGAGCATAATATGGCTTTTACCGAAGGGTCGAGCAGAGCGTTTTTGAGGTCGGCGAAACGTTCACGGTCAGTGCCGCTGTAAGTGCCGCTGCGTCCCAATGCGTGTTCCGTAAGAAAGGGTTCCCATCCCATCTCCTGTAGAACCGGCAGGGCATGGTACACATTCTGAGGCCGTGCTATACCTGCGGGCGACAGTATGGCTATGCGGTCACCTTCATGTAGTGCAGGCGGTATTATAAGTGTACGGTTGGTGGTATCTGTGGTCATGACGGTATCTGTATCTATGGTGGTTGCTCCTGCCTTTAAGCCGGATAGAAGAGCAAGTGTCGATATAATATATGTGGTCAACCGCATGTATCTCATTTTGCGCATGGAATGTGAAAAAACATCTCAGCTCACCTGCACGGCTATACCAGCGGCGCGTATGCGTTCGGCTATGGACTCTAATTCCTCCCGTGACACCTTCTTGAGATTTTCGGCAGGAGTGCGTCGGTCAATGGAATACAGCATCACCTCGCTCGGTTGTATCTTGCGGTAGGCTTCAATCAGGGCATCCACCTCTTCCGGTGTGGTATTGTCTATGTTTTTTCCGTCGTATTCGCCCCGTAGCATCATTGTCTGAACTATGCATTTATTGCCGAAACGGGTTAGTTGGTCAATGACACGTTCCGCTGTGAAATCGGGACTATTCGGGCGGTCTATCGCGGTTATAGTGTCTGTGAGGGCGGAATCGAGTTTCAATATATTGTTATCCACGCGGAGCAGCGCACGCACCACATCCTCATGGTCCAATCGTGTGGAATTGCTCAGAACGCTTATCTTCACGTTTGGAAAATATCGGTCACGCAGAGAAATGGTGTCCTCTATTATACCCTCAAAATCAGGATTCAACGTCGGTTCACCATTGCCTGAGAATGTTATTACATCCAGCGTTTCCCCATTATGTTTCATGGACTTCAGTTTCTCCTCCAGCAGAGTTCTCACCTCTGCACGGCATGGCAAACCGGCACGTCCGGGACCTTGCGCGTTGAAGCCGGCTTCGCAATACAGGCAGTCGAATGAACAGATTTTGCCATCGCGCGGTGAGAGATTCACCCCGAGTGATGTCCCTAATCTGCGCGAGTGTATAGGCCCGAAAATGGTGTCGTGAAACAATATCGTCTGCATGGTCAATCGTTTTTGCCGTTTATCGCTTTGATACGTTGACTTTTACCGTGGGAGGGAGCTGACGGTTACGCTCGTCAACCGCGTCAATTACCTCGTGGGCAAGGTGCATGAATGCGTGTCCGGTTATGCTGTCCTGCAGGGCTATGGGTTCGCCGCCGTCGCCGCCGTCGCATATCGAGCCCACAATGGGAATCTGTGCGAGCAGGCGTACCCCTAATTCTTTTGCGAGGTCCACGGCACCCTCGCGTCCGAATATGTAGTAACGTTCATCGGGATGTAGTTCCGGTGTGAACCATGCCATATTTTCCACAAGACCGAGCACGGGCACATTCACTTTGTCGCCCATGAACATGGCTATACCTTTGCGGGCATCGGCAAGTGCCACCTGTTGCGGTGTGCTCACCACTACCACACCGGTCATGGCAAGTGTCTGTACCAATGTGAGATGTATGTCGCTTGTGCCTGGGGGCATATCTATAAGGAAATAATCCAGCTCGCCCCAGTCGGCTTCTTCTATAAGCTGACGCAGAGCATTCGACGCCATGCTGCCGCGCCATAGTACAGGCGCGTTCTTCTCTACGAGAAAGCCTATCGACAGTACTTTCACGCCGTAACGTTCAGCCGGTATTATCAATTGGCGCCCGTCCACCTCATGCATGTACAGCGAAGTGTCCTCCAGCCCGAACATTTTGGGTACCGACGGTCCGAAGATATCGGCATCGAGCAGACCTACCTTGTAGCCCTCGCGTGCCAATGCAACTGCGAGATTGCTTGCCACGGTAGATTTACCCACACCTCCTTTGCCCGATGACACCCCCACTATATTCTTCACACCCGGAAGCGCCGGTTGCTTCTCCGGAGCAGCCGGTGCCGCCGACTGAGCCGTTACCGTAACCTCCACCTCAGGCGAGATACGAGTATGTATGGCAGCCTCCGCCGATTTCAGCAGGGATTTCATGAACGGGTCGGTGCTTTTGGGAAATATGATTGAGAATGACACCTTATTGCCGTCTATACGTATGTCATCGGCAACCATGCCGAGTTCCACTATGTTTTTACCGTTTCCGGGATAGCGCACTGTCTGTAGCGCGTCGAGTATCAATTGCGGGTATAATCGTTCCATGATTTTCGTTACTGTTTTTGGGTTACTTTAGGATTACACAATTCCGGGCACTGAAGTTCACCGCGGGAGAAACTTCTGTAAGTATCGTGTTCTATCTCTACATCCGGTTCCGTGAGGGGAGTGGATTGGTCAAGGGCAAACGAGATGTACTTTATGGTCAGCCCGCGGTCAAGCCACTGCTGTTCGTAAAAAGTGCGTATCTTCAATATCTCGTCGGCGATTCCGCTACCATAGAGGTCGGAAGTATCGGTGTGTACATCCAAGCCATTTTCATGTGCCATTATATGGGTATATGTGTACAGGAACGGGCTGTCGGTTTTCAGGTGCACCGTACCGCCATCCTTCAGCACCTTCCGGTACAGTTCCATGAAGCGGGTGGAGGTCAATCTTTTGCGCACCTTTTTCATCTGTGGGTCGGGGAAGGTGATCCAGATTTCCGACACCTCGCCCGGAGCGAAAAACCAAGGCAGCAATTCTATGTCCGTACGCAGAAACGCCACATTGTCCATACCGCGCTCCTGTGCCTTGGTGGCGCCGGTCCACATGCGGGCACCCTTTATGTCTATGCCTATGTAGTTGCGCCCCGGAAAAGCTTCAGCAAGTCCTACGGTATATTCACCCTTGCCGCAGCCGAGTTCCAGCACTATAGGGTCGTCATTATGAAAAAAATCCTCATGCCATCGGCCCTTGAGCGGAAACCCCGATTCCTGTAACTTGGCCCATGGATATTGAAATACGAAATCTATCGCTTCCATCTCCCGGAACTTCTTCAGCTTATTCTTTCCCATAAACGAGTAATATCTATTTCCCACAAAATTACTAATAACTCGGTGCAAAGTCAAATTTATTTGACTTTTGCCAAGCGTATGCATTTAAGATTAAGCCAAATTCAAAGGTAATCCATATAATTCCCTATCTTTGCTTTTCCATTTGTACACTATTCTGAGCGCCAGCCAGTGAATTCGTTTATTTTGCATAAAGCACATTTTTGAGTACATTTGCGTTATTCGGTTTTAATACTTAAAGATTATGTCATCGTACACAATACCGTCATTGCCGCTTGTCCATGATTTGGAAACAAACAGGATTGATGCGATAGAATCGATTCTCGAAAAATAAAGAAACATGTCCCCGAAATAGCGTTTTCGGGTACACATCATAAAAACATGTACCCGAAATAGCATTTTGGGGTACATATTTGAGTAATTAGTTAGAAATATAAAAACGAATGGAGCAAAATATAGAACCAAAAAAAGTGCTGGTGGTGGGTGCCGGGGGATTTATCGGCGGGGAGGCTTTGCGGCGGGGTTACGATACCTATGTGGCGGTGCGCGAGAGCACGTCGCGGCGGTTTCTTTCCGATAGCCGCTTGAAGTTCGTGGTATTTGATTATGATGATTCCGAGGGGATGACTGCTGCTTTACGTTCGGCGTTGCCCGAAGGGGAGCGGTGGGACTACATAGTCTACAATCTCGGAGCCACCAAGTGTGTGAATTTCACCGACTTCAACCGTGTCAACTTCATATATCTGCGCACCTTTCTCGATGCATTGCGCTCCACCGGTATGATGCCCGGACGGTTGCTGTTCATGAGCAGTCTGAGTGCATTGGGACCCGGTGATGAGAAAAATTACGCGCCCATGAATTCGCGGATGATACCCAACCCCAACACCCGTTACGGACTTTCGAAAATCAAGGCTGAGACGCTGCTTGAATCATCGCCCGATGTGCCGTGGACCATATTCCGCCCCACCGGTGTCTACGGTCCTCATGAACAGGACTACCTGATGATGGTGAAGAGCATCGACAGTCATTGGGATTTCGGTGTCGGGTTTCGCAAACAGTTGTTGACATTCATCTATGTTGAGGATTTGGTGACGGCTATATTCGATGCCATGGAATCACCCGCTACACTTAAAAAGAAATATATCATATCCGAGGGTAGGGCATATACCCAAAGCGAGTTCCGCAAGATTGTAGCGCAAGAGTTAGGTGTGAAATGGGTCATACCGTTGCGGTTGCCGCTGTGGATGGTCTACGCCGCATCGTTCGTGGCAGAGAAATATGGAGTAGCCAAGATGCAGGCAAGCACCCTCAATCGTGACAAGTTCAAGATTATGAAACAGCGTAATTGGGATTGTGACATATCAGATGCCGTTGCCGACTTCGGTTTCGCACCACGGTACTCACTCATCGACGGTATCAAGGCAACCGTGGCGGAGTACCGCCGTCAGAAATCGGCTCGTAAGGAGGGGGCGCAATCATGATGTCGCAATTACCCTCCACACCACGATGGTTCACCATATTGGTAGTGATAATAGCCTTACCCGTATTTCAGTTTCCTGTGTTGTTGGCAAATTGTCCGCCCGATTCCGCAGTGCGCACCATGCTTTGGGTGTATCTCTTTTACGTCCCTGTGGCGGCATATCTCTCCTACCTCTGTTATCCCGAGCGACGTGCCCTCGCCTGGATTCTGTTGGCGCTCATGGTTTTGTCCCACATAGCCATCTGGCTACTTTTGACCACACCTCTCATATAAGTCTATTATGAAAAAAATACTTATAATCAATGGCCCTAACCTCAATCTGTTAGGCCGTCGCGAACCGGACATCTATGGTTACGATACCATGGAGCAATCTCTCGCCCGTTTGCGGGAAAAATATCCGTCGCTCCCCATAGAATATTTCCAAAGCAATCACGAAGGAGCCATTATTGACCGGATACATGCGGTAGGGTTCGATACCGACCTATACGCCGGCATTGTGCTCAACGCCGGGGCATATACCCACACATCTCTTGCCATAGCCGATGCCATATCTGCCATATCCTTGCCCGTGGTTGAAGTCCACATCTCCAATGTATCATCGCGTGAGCCTATCCGTCATACATCGCTCATCTCACCCGTTTGCCGTGGAGTTATTGCCGGTTTCGGCATGGATAGCTATCGGCTTGCTATAGAATCGCTGCTATGAGACATACTGCTATAATGGCAACGGTTGCCGACCATCGTTGCACACCCGAATTTATCCGTGCGCTTCATGGCGAAGGCTTGGATGCCGTGCGCATTAATTCAGCGCATGTTACCCCTGAATCAATCCAACGAATGGTGGCAGTGATACGCTCCGTCGATTCAGGCATAAAGATTCTTATGGACACCAAGGGACCTGAGATTCGTACCGCTGATGTAGTGGCGCCTATACGTATAAATGCGGGCGATGTGGTGGAGATTATCTCGTCGCATTGTCCATGTTCGCCCGGTAGGATATCTGTTATGGTCGATAATCTGCATCAGTTCCTGAGCCAAGGCTGCCATGTGTTGATTGACGACGGCGACCTTGAGTTTGAGGTCACGCATATCGACGGCACTGTGGTTTATGCCAAGGCTCTGCGTAGCGGCGAGCTGCAATCGCGTAAGACGGTCAATGTGCCCGGCGTGGAGATTCCTCCTCTTCCTGCCGTATCGCAGCGCGACCATGAGAATATCTGTGCGGCGCGTCAGGTGGGTATCGACATGATAGCCCATTCGTTCGTGCGGTCGGCAGACGACGTCGCTGCCTTGCGACGTGAGATTGCCGGTACGGATATAAAATTGTATTCCAAGATTGAATGCCGTGAGGCGATAGCGAATTTCGAGGAGATTCTTGCGGCATCCGACGGCATATTGGTGGCGCGTGGCGACCTCGGTACGCAGATTCCCATTCCCGAGATTCCGGCATTGCAATACAGCATATTGCGCCGGTGCCGCGAGACGGGCAAACCATCCATTGTTTCCACACAGATACTTCACTCCATGATATCATCCCCCTCTCCCACGCGCGCCGAAGTCAGCGACATTGCTCTTGCCGTGATGGAAGGTGCCGACACGCTTCTGCTTTGCGGTGAAACTGCTCAGGGCCAGTATCCGTCACAATGTGTGGCAACGATGTGTCACACCATTGAATCCATAGAATCCCATTCATTACGATGCAAGATAGATTAGACGATTACATATCTCGGCCGAGCCGCCATTGTTGGCAAAGACCTATCGCGACACTTATGTGCGCCATCTCTACCCCCGTATGTGCTCCGGGCATGTTCAGGGGCGGTGGCTGAAGATGCTTACCGGCATGATCAATCCGCGTCGGGTGTTGGAACTCGGCACCTTCACCGGCTATTCCGCGCTGTGCATAGCCGAGGGTATGTGTCCTGAAGCGCATCTGCACACGGTGGAGATTGACGATGAGATGGAGGATGAACTGCTGGAGCGGTTTGCCGCTTCACCATGGGCCGACAGGATACATCTGCACATAGGCGATGCCACGGAGGTGATACCTACCCTTGCCGAGGAGTGGGATATGGTGTTCATCGATGCCAATAAGCGCCATTATGCCAAATATTACGAACTGGTATTCCCCCGTGTGAGGAAAGGTGGCTACATTATTGCCGACAATACCCTGTGGGATGGTAAGGTAGCTGAATGTCCGCAGCCCACGGATGCCCAGTCTGTGGGTATTATGGAATTCAACGATATGGTGGCACGGGATTCGCGTGTGGAGGTGTCGATACTTCCTTTGCGCGACGGATTGACCATCATACACAAACTCTGACTACCGTACCCTAAGGTTTGCGGAATTTATGCGCGATGTGACTGCGCTGATTACCAATCCGGTAAGCACAACCAATAGCAGTACCACGCACAGATCTGCGGGAGCTACGCGTACCGGATATTCCGTTATGGACAGTTGCGAAGGGTCGCCACTGAGTTTTATGAACCCGCCCCATTGCTGTGCCAGACATAGTGCCACGCCCATTATCACACCTGATACTCCTCCTACAAGTGATATCAACCACCCCTCCCATACGAATATCCGGCGTATCATTCCCTGAGGTGCTCCCAATGCCTTGAGTGTTACCATGTTGTCCGATTTCTCGATTATGAGCATCGACAAGGTGGAGATTACATTGAACGATGCTATTACGAGTATGAATGCCAGCATCAGAAACGTAATCCATTTTTCTATTTCAATCATCTTGAATGATTGTTCCTCCTGTTGCAGCCGGGTGAGTACATTGTAGTCCTGTCCCAATGCCGCTGATATTGCCGCGGCGGCTGTGCGCTCATCCACCCCATCCTGCAGTGCCACCTCTATAGCCGAAGCCTCGGTGGTGTAATCCAGCAGATGCCGGGCTACATCCATCGGCACTATCACCGTGGATGCGTCATGGTCATTCTCCTCCACCATGTACACTCCACCTACCAGCAGACTGTCGCTGCGGAATGCCGCCATCGGATTTGCCGGATTTATATTGCCGCGGCGGCGTGGTGCATATATGGCGAGTACATCGTCAAACTCCGGTCTTGCCACCAACTTCATGGCTGTGCCCACGCTCAATGTGGCATAATTGTATATTCCGTCATTTTGTATGTACATGCCGTCGATTATGGTGCGGGCTATACCGGTGACGGAATCGTAATCCGAAGGCACTCCTTTCAGTTGTATCGGCATCTGACGGTTGCGGAACATGGCCAGCGCCTGGTCCTCAATGGTAGCAGCGGCATGTCTCACCTCAGCCATGGATATTAATGTCTCGGCGAGCGAGTCGGCTGACTGTATGATTTTTCCGCTGCGGGGCACTATCTTTATCTGCGGATCTACGATTGACAGACGTGAATAGGCAAGGTCACTGAATCCGTTGAACACCGACAGTACGCACACTATAGCCATAGAAGCCACCGCCACGCCGGCGATGGATATTATGGATATCACATTCACCGCGTTGCTGCTCTTTTTTGAGAACAGATAGCGCAATGCTATGCGCAACGAGACCATACTTCTATGCACTGATATTTCTAAGGTTACTGATGGGTGTGATGATGGGTATCGTGTAGCCGCCGTGTGCTATTCGGCATCGTCGGCTTCAGGCAGCTCTTTGGTGCCTAACAGATTGTCTATGTTTTCTATGTAGTCCAGGGAGTCATCGAGATAGAACGAGAGTTCCGGCGTTTTCCTCAGTTGGTGACGTACTATCTGGGCGAGTTCATACCGGATGGTCTTTGCGCTCTTGTTGATGCTCTCTATCATTTCAGGAGCTTTGGCTGATGGGAATACCGAAAGGTATGCCTTCGCTGTACTCAAATCGGGCGAAACCCTTACGGCGCTTACCGATACGAGCACACCATGAGTTTTGGCTGTCTGACGGCGGAATATCTCACTTAGCTCCTTCTGAATCAATCTGGCTATTTTTGCTTGACGGGTAGTTTCCATAATTATGATGTTTTTTGCTTTCCATTATATAACACATGGAAAAAGCTCTTGGCTCACAAAGTTACAATTTTTCCATGACAATACACCTTCCGGTCATTTCATAAGTGATACAAAGACGGCGCAATAGAAGAATCTTTGCGCCGTCCACGAAGGTTATCCAATTATAAAACCAACTATTTCTTTTCGGGAATCAACTGGAATGATGTGGCGGATAGCCATGTCCCGTCCCAGGCTGTCGATGGACCATTGTTGGTCACACCGTAGGTGAGCGTGCTGTCGGGGCCGACCTTTATGCCGCTGATTTTTACATACGACCATCCGTATCCGTCGCCGTTATTGGCTTTTGCTATCTTTTTCAGGCGTTTGCGGTTTGCAGTCATTGTCGTGTCCGCCTCCAGTGCCTTCTTTGCATCCGACCATACCGAACCTCCAATGTTGTCGCAGATGGGTACCGGTGCGCTGAAGCGTTTCCCGGAGCCGTTTACTGCAAATATCTCGCAACCGTTGCCGTCTGTACGGGCTATGGCTTCAAGGGTGTACGTGCCCGGAGCCACTTTCACATCGCGCACCACTTCATATACAAAATCTCCGCTGGTTGTCCATGCGTTGAGATATTTAAGGTCTTTGTTGCCGGTATAGTGGCGTCCGCGTGTCATGTACTTCCCGTTGAGATTGCGGGCATCAGCCACGCGCCAGCCGCGCGACTCCAGTTCCTTTATCTGCTCCAGTTCTTGTCTGGCAATAAGCATCTCCTTTTCGGTACGGTTGTTTTTGCGGAACAGGTTCTCGTTGGCATCTATGGTGTAGGCTATGCGCATGAATGCTCCGCTGCACAGCACTACCGATGCCAGCCATACGGTGATGCATGTCCATTTCGCGGTAGTTGACATTGGCGACACTCTGTCAGCTACGCGCAGTAGCAGATGTATGCCGGCATACAATGTCAGTGACAGCGCCACTATGAATGATATCACCGCACCCCATAGCAGTATCGGTGAGCAGATGGTTTGTATTATGTCCAGTTCGGAGTTGGTTCCGATGGCGGACTTTACCTCGCTGAGTGGTGAGAGCAGGAACCAGCATAGTCCTACTAAAGTTGCCAATAATACTATTCCACATACCACCATAATTCCTGCGCCGGCTATGTACAGCATCACCTTGACTATGGAGCATAGCACCTGGAGCACATTGTCTATTGCCGAACTGCTTTTGACACTGTCCATGGCGTTGCGTGCGTCATTGAGTATCTCGTCACCAAGGCTGTAGGGGTTCACCGGGTCTCCTTTCATCTCCAGCCGTTCGGCGGGTGTTGTGGCAGGAGGTATTATTGCCCAGCATATCAGGTATATTATCAGTGCCGTCCCGTATGAACCAAAGGCAAGAATTATGGCAAGTAGACGCAGCCACATGGGATTTATGTCCAGATAGCATCCGAGCCCCGACATCACACCGCCCAGGAATTTGTGGTCCACATCCCTGAACAATCGTTTCCTCGGTTTTCTGTCATCCGGTACAGGTGGGGGCGTAGGTGTATTCTCCCCGGCATCGGCATCCATCTCTTCGGGGTTTCCTATGCGGCATATAATCTCCTGCACATCCTCGATAGCCACGGCTTTTGCACCTGTGGCGAGCATTTCGTTCATAAGTTCGGCTATGCGTGCCTCTATGTCGTCGGCTATCTCATCTCCGCCCTCCTGATTGTGGAAGTAGGCGCGCATGTTGTCGGTGTATCGTTTCAGTAATTCGTAGGCATCCTCATCCATTGGGTAAAGTGTGCCAAACATGTTGACTGTGATGTTTCTTTTCATGATTCAAATCCTGTGTTGTACAAAAAATTGTGTGTTATTGTTTTATAAGGTTCACCGTAGTGACCAGTGCGCCCCAGGCTGCGTCGAGCTGGGTCAGGAATTCCTCTCCGTCAGAGGTGAGGGTGTAGTACTTGCGGGGTGGACCTTGGGTGGACTCGCGCCACTCATATCCCAGTAGCCCGTCATTTTTCAGGCGTGTGAGCAGTGGATATAAGGTTCCTTCCACCACTATCAGCTCTGCCGCTTTCAGGCGCACTATTATGTCGGAGGCGTAGCATGCTTCTTTTCTTAGCAGAAGCATCACGCAATACTCCAGCATCCCCTTGCGCATTTGTGATTTGGCATTATCCACATTCATATTCGGGAATCGTTTTGGTGATTATTTTACAACTTATGCCGCAAAAGTATGTATAATTATTGTACTATGCAATACAAGGTACTATATTTTTATTGATGGGGTTGAAAAAAAGCGCACCCTCGACAAAGGTGCGCTCTCTGTTATGCGATATTTTTCGGTGCGGTTACTTCTCTTTGAGCAGGAATATCTCGGTGGGGAAGTGGTCGGAATAGCCGTTTAGCCATACACCGCCGGAGTGTGTGCGCAAGGGGTAGCCTTGACGTGATCCTTCAGTATCTTTCAGGAAATCGAAGTTGTTGACCTGGCATTTCCAGTATCTCAAACCTTTGGCATGTTCTTTGAGCAGGTTGCCGCTTATTATGATTTGGTCAAATAGGTTCCAGGAGCCTTTGTAGGCGAGGGTGCCTATACCGTCGTCAAGCATCTTCCACCATGGGTTGTAAAATCCGTGGGGTGCCACATCCTTAGCGTTTTTCTTGGCGTCGAGTACCTTGGCGCATGATTTGT
>OFFK01001317.1_pt1 | contig 17955 bp, 19 predicted proteins | sample 1521361 | NCBI WGS metagenome assembly OFFK01 (sample SAMEA3504096, study PRJEB24116) | mouse gut metagenome | biome: mouse gut; feature: mouse-associated habitat; material: faeces | place: Denmark | collected 2011
TCAGTCACCGCCTTTGGCGGTGACAGCTCCCTCAGAGAGGGAGCCTTTTTGCGCTTACCTGTTAATCTCCCGCTTATCCGTCAAGCCCAGCAGGTAATCGGTGCTGACATCGAAGAATTTGGCAATCTGAATCAGGCCAGGAACTTCGGGATAGTGTCTCCCGTACTCATAGCCCTGATAACTGCGCAGTTTTACTCCACAGATTTCGGCCATTTCCCGTTGTTTCAGACCGCGTTCCTTTCGGAGCTCTCTCATTCGTTCAGAAAAAATCTGCATATTTCCTCCTGAGCTATTGACACGCAACTAAAAGCGGTATAAAATAAAGACGCAACTAAAAGATACAAAAGGAGATGCCACTATGAACAAAACCTTGAAAATGCTTTTCGTAGACAATCCCTACATAGCGGAACAGGTCTGTGCCTTTTGCAGCACGCTTTCGGAGTTCCGGGAAGCGGAGCGGGAATTTAACGCTGTCAGCGAACAAATCGCGGAAAAGCTGGGTCAGGAGCTGTATCTCGACTTTGAAGAAGCCCAGTCCTGGTACATGGCAAAACTGGTCAACGCCTATTATCTCTTTGGATTGGGTCTGCGTCAAGAGGTTTTGTCAGCTTTACAGCCCAAAGTGTCCTAACACGCCCACGCCCACGGTGATGGCCAGAAAGAGGAACAGGGCCACGTAGTCGGCGGCCTTGTATTTCAGCTGACGCAGACGGGTGCGGCCCTCGCCGCCGTGGTAGCAGCGGCACTCCATAGCGGTGGCCAGCTCGTCAGCCCGGCGGAAGGCGGAGATAAACAGGGGCACCAGCAGGGGCAGCAGGGCCTTGGCCCGCTGGATCAGGTTGCCGCTCTCGAAGTCGGCCCCCCGGGCCCGCTGGGCGGACATAATCTTGTCGGTCTCCTCAATAAGGGTGGGGATAAACCGCAGGGCAATGGACATCATCATAGCCAGCTCGTGGACGGGTACCCGCACCATTTTCAGCGGCCCCAGCAGGGACTCCAGCCCGTCGGTGAGCAGGATGGGGGAGGTGGTGTAGGTGAGCAGGAAGGTGCCGGAAATAAGCATCATAATGCGCACAACCATGAAGAAGGCCCGCCAGACGCCCTCCAGGGTGATGGTGAAGACCCAGAACTGGGCCAGCACGGTGTCCCCCGGGGTGTAGAACAGGTTGAGGACGGCGGTAAAGACCACAATGAACAGCACCGGCTTCAGCCCCCGGAAAACCGACTTCACCGGGACCTTGGACAGATAGATGGACCCGGCCAGTACCGCCAGCATAACGGCGTAAGTGACAAACCAGGCGGCCAGAAACAGGGCCACGATATAGAGGACCACGCAGATCAGCTTGGTCCGGGGATCCAGGCGGTGTACCGGGGAGTTTCCCGGGAAGTACTGGCCCAGGGTGATATCCTTCAGTGCCACTCAGCCCACCTCCCTTCCGAGCTTGGCGAAAATCGCTTCTTTGGCCTGGTCCAGGGTATACACCGAGGGGTCGATATCCACCCCCATGGCCCGCAGCCGGTGGAACACCCGGGTGAGCTGAGGCACGCCCAGTCCCATTTGTTCCAGCTCGTTCCCGTGGCGGAAGACCTCCCGGGGGGGACCCTGGAAGGGGATTTTCCCGTCGTTGACGGCCACCAGCCGGTCCACCGACCGGGCCACCTCCTCCATGGAGTGGGAGACCAGGATGACGGTGGCGTTGTGGGCCTGGTGGTACTCCCGGATGTTGCCCAAAATGGACTCCACCCCCTCCGGGTCCAGGCCGGCGGTGGGCTCGTCCAGAATGAGCACCTTGGGCTCCATGGCGATCACCCCGGCGATGGCCACCCGGCGCTTCTGGCCGCCGGACAGCTCAAAGGGGGATTTTTCCAGGTGGTCGTCCCGCAGGCCCACGAAGTAGGCCGCCGACCGCACACGGCGGTCGATCTCCTTCTCGTCCAGTCCCATGTTCTTGGGGCCGAAGGAGATGTCCTTATACACCGTCTCCTCAAAGAGCTGGTACTCCGGGTACTGGAACACCAGCCCCACCTGGCAGCGGACCTGCCGGGTGCGGTCCTTGGACTCCCAGATGTCCGTGCCGTCAAAGAGCACCTGGCCGGAGGTGGGCTTCAGCAGGCCGTTGAGGTGCTGGATCAGGGTGGACTTCCCAGACCCGGTGCGGCCGATGATGGCCAGATACTCCCCGGGCTGGGCGGAAAAGTCCACGCTGTCCAGGGCGGTGTGCTGGAAGGGGGTGCCCTGGCTGTAGGTGTGGGTCAGTTGTTTGGTTTCGATGATAGCTGCCATGTAGAAACTCCTTGAAATGGAGATGGTGTGCGAAAGGAAGGGGAAGCAGAAAGCTACCTCCCTGCGGATAATCGGCAGTTCAGCTCATAAAGCGCGGTTTTGTTGGAATCCCATGTCAGGCGGGACATGGCGTCGTGGTAACTCAGCCATTCGCAGCCAAGGTGTTCCCCGGACAGCGTTATGCCGGAGCCGCATTCAAAAGCAAAATGATATTCGGGCAGGACAAAGGTGTTTGGGCTCCAATGCTTTCGATGATATTCGGAAATCACATCCGCGGGGACATACGCCATGGAAACCAGCTCGGTGATACGGTTTGCCTGTATCCCCGTTTCCTCTGAAATTTCCCGGGCGGCGGCTTCTAACGGCGTTTCGGCATCCTCTCCCCCGCCCGCGACAAACTGCCACTGGTCATTATCGGCGCGGCGGAGTACGCAGAACTCCAGGGCAGGATGTTTCCGGTATGGAATTGCCAATATCTGAAAGGGTGCTCTCATTCCAATCCCTCCTCACAAGGGAATGCGTCAGTCGTTCTTTTCAAAGATCCCCCACACCGCGATAACAAGGCCCAGGATCGCGATACCAATAAAAATACAGAGCGCGGGCATAAGGCCATACTGCGACAGATTCCAGAGGGAAGAACGCATCCCGTTGTTCGTCCAATCATTTGCCATAGTTCCCCCCAGGAGGATTGCGGCGGAAAGCAGCCCCGCAAGGAGCATGGCAGAACCCAAAACCACTTTTTTCATATCAATTGATTCTCCTTTTTGCTGCCGCCTTGCAACCCTACGCCAGCAGCTTCTTCAAAACCCTGGCGCACTCATCCACCGTCAGCGCGGTGAGGGGCACGTCCACCCCCGCCTGCCGCAGCTCGTACAGCAGGGCCACCGGCTCGGGCACCTCCAGCCCCAGGGAGCGCAGGCCGTCCACGTTCTGGAACACCTGCTCCGGACTGTCGTCCGCCATGATGTGCCCGTCGTGCATGACGATGAGCCTGTCGGCCTGGGCGGCCTCGTCCATGTGGTGGGTGATGAGCACCACGGTGATGCCCTGTTCCCGGTTGAGCCGCTTCACGGTGTCCAGCACCTCCCGGCGGCCCGCCGGGTCCAGCATGGCGGTGGGCTCGTCCAGCACGATGCACTCCGGGCGCATAGCCAGCACCCCGGCGATGGCCACCCGCTGCTTCTGGCCCCCGGACAGGAGATGGGGGGCGTGGCGGGCGTACTCCGTCATGCCCACGGCGGCCAGGGCGGAATCCACCCGCGCCCGGATCTCCTCCGAGGGCACGCCCAGGTTCTCCGGGCCGAAGGCCACGTCCTCCTCCACCACGCTGGCCACGATCTGGTTGTCCGGGTTCTGGAACACCATGCCCACCCGGCGGCGTATGTCCAGCAGGAGGTTTTCGTCGCAGGTGTCCATGCCGTCCACGTACGCCTTGCCTCCGGAGGGCAGGAGGATGGCGTTGAAGTGCTTGGCCAGGGTGGACTTGCCCGACCCGTTGTGGCCCAGCACCGCCACGAACTCCCCCCGCCGGACGGACAGGGTAAGGCCGTCCAGCACCGTGGGGGCCGCGCCCTCGGCGGTGGTGTAGCGGAAGGTGAGGTTTTCGGTTTTTAAGATGGGCTGGGACATAGATTATACCTCTAATTTGGGAGATGACAAAAGAAAACGTTCAAAAAAACGGGGAGACAGCCGCCGCAGGGCCAGGGCCAGCAGCCAGCCGCAGAAAGCCCCCAGCGTGTTGAGCAGCAGGTCGTCAATGTCGAAAGCACGGCCCACGCAGAGCTGCCAGCACTCGATGAAAGCCGTGACACAGAAGCCCGCCACCAGTGCCCGCCTCCAGCCGAAGCCCCGGAACAGCAGGGCGGGAAACAGGCCGAAGGGGAGGAACATGACGATATTCCCCAGCCAGACGTACCGTATCTGCCCGAAGGTCTGGAAGGGGATCAGATTGATCTCGCCGGGGGAAAACAGGGACGCGCCGCCGTCCGTGCCGAACACCGTGACAGCCGGGGGCAAGCCGTACCGCAGCGCGCTCCCAAAGCCGAGCCACCGGGGCGTGAGGGTAATGACCGCCATGCCCCCGCAGAACAGCCAAAACAGCAGCAGGGCGGCTTCCCGCGGCGGGGTGCTTCGCAGCCCCCGCGCCGCCAGACGGTGCTTGCGCCAGGGCCGCAGGCAGGCGAACAGTACCGCCGCCAGCACCGCGCCGGGGAGCATATCCAGCACGTGCGTGGTGATGTTGGAATAGAGCAGATTGCGCAGCAGGGTATTCATGTGGCCGTCCACCTTCCCGTGGCCCCGCAGGGCAGGGCCAGCCCCGTGGCGGACACGGGCAGGCCCAGCTCGTCGGACACGGTGTGCCCGCCGAACCTCCCGCCGATCACGGTCTGCAAAATATAGGTCAGCACCGACGGGGACAGCCCCGTGGTGTAGGAATTGAGTATCACGAACAACGGCTGGTCGGACAGCACGCCGGACACCAGCTCCACAAAGGGGTACAGGTTCTCCTCCAGCTTCCACACCTCGCCGGAGGGCCCCCGGCCGTAGGAGGGGGGGTCCATGATGACGGCGTCGTATTTCCGGCCCCGGCGGATCTCCCGCTCCACGAACTTGGCGCAGTCGTCCACAATCCAGCGGATGGGCTTGTCCTCCAGGCCGGAGGCCCGGGCGTTTTCCTTGGCCCACTGGACCATGCCCTTGGCGGCGTCCACGTGGCAGACGGACGCCCCCGCCGCCGCGCAGGCCACGGTGGCCCCCCCGGTGTAGGCGAACAGGTTGAGTACGCTCACCGGGCGGCCCGCGCCCCGGATCTGTTCCCGGGCGAAGTCCCAGTTGGCGGCCTGCTCCGGGAACACCCCGGTGTGCTTGAAGTTCATCAGCCCCACCTGAAACGTCAGGTCTTGATAGTGGATCTGCCACCGCTGGGGGACGCTTTTGTCCGCCCACTGGCCCCCCCCGGTGCGGGAGCGGGCGTACCGGGCGTCGGGCTGCTTCCAGCCCCGGTGGGAGCGGGAGGTGCTCCAGATGGCCTGGGGGTCGGGCCGCACCAGCAGCTTGTCCCCCCAGCGTTCCAGCTTTTCCCCCCGGCCGCAGTCCAGCAGCTCGTAATCCGTCCATTGTCCGGCCAGCCACATACCGCCGCGCCCCCTTTCTGCCTTACGGCAGGAAATCAAGCTATTATACTACACGGGACGGCATTAGTCAAATCCCAGAGTACAATTATATAAAGAAACCAGAATCTGCCTGAAATGGGGCGCATTTGTATAAAAAGGAGAAAAAAGGGGAGGAACGAGGTTCCTTGAAGGAAATTTACATAGATTGTGAAAAAATGGTGGAAAATAGGTTGCGCCATCAGGGAACTTATGGTATCCTATTATACGGAGAATTATTGTTCGTAAGCACAGGACGGATGGGCGCCGTCCCAGATAATTGGGGGAATTGACACATGGGAGCCGCTGGAAACAGATTGGGCCGCAGCAAAGGGACGCTGCGAAAAAGCCCGCTGACAGGTTTACTTTTCCCACAGGGCTTCATGGAGGAGGCCCGATGGTTTATCCAGGGCATCAAGCCCAACGCCTACTGCATGATTGCAATCGACGTACTGCACTTTCGTCTGTTCAATAAATTCCACGGGCGGGACATGGGAGACCGTTTCCTGCGCCACATCGCCAACGCCATGGAGACCCTCCGCAAGGAGCACGGCGGCGTGTCGGGCTATTTCGAGGGGGACAACTTCTGCCTCATCATGCCCTTCCGCCTCGATCTGATCCAGCACCTGTGGGACGAGATCATGGCCGGGGTCACCAACCAGGGCAGCGCGCTGGGCGTTCTGCCTGTGTTCGGCGTCAGCCCCATCGACGATCCCGATCTGCCGCCGGAAATCTTCCATGACCGGGCCACCCTGGCCCGGTCCCGCGCCGCGGCGCGGGACCCAATCTCCTGTTACAACCCGGGGATGGAGAGCTATCTGGAGGAGGAAATGCGCCTGCTGATGGAGGTGACCGAGGCCCTGGAGCGGGACGAGTTCACCTTCTTTGCCCAGCCCCAGTGCGACATCTTCTCCGGCAAGCTGGTGGGGGCGGAGTCGCTGGTGCGCTGGAAGCACCCGGACCGGGGGCTGATCCCCCCGGGGAAGTTCATCCCCGTGCTGGAGCGCAGCGGCATGATCCACCTGCTGGATCGGCAGGTGTGGGAGCGGGTGTGCCAGTGGCTGCGCAGCTGGATGGACCGGGGCTACCACCCGGTGCCCATCTCCATCAACATCTCCCGGATCGACATCATGTCCATGGACGTGCCCGCCTATCTGGGCTACCTGCTGAAAAAATACGATCTGCCGCCCAAGTACATCAAGGCGGAGATCACCGAGAGCGCCTACGCCGAAGAGGATGACAACATCGACAGCACAGTGAGCCGCCTGCGGGAGGCCGGCTTCCTGGTGATGATGGACGACTTTGGCAGCGGCTACTCCTCGCTGAACATGCTGAAAAGCGTGGCGGTGGATGTTATCAAGATTGACATGCGCTTCCTGGAGATCAACGAGGAGGAAGAGCAGAAGGGTATCGGAATCCTGGAGTCTATTGTCAATATGGCCCGGCTGATGGGCCTGCCCATCATTGTGGAGGGGGTGGAGACCCTCCAGCAGGAGAACGTCCTGCGGAGCATGGGCTGCCGCTACACCCAGGGCTATTACTACTACAAGCCCCTGCCCATTGAGCAGTTCGAGGCCGCTCTGGCGGACAAGCGGCGGCTGGACCTCTCCGGCCTGCACTGCAAGCAGGTGGAGGCCTTCCACGTCCGGGAGCTGATGGATGGAAACCTCTTCACCGACGCCATGGTGAACAACATCCTGGGGCCCTTCGCCATTTATAACGTCCACGACGGCCAAATTGATATTATCCGGGTCAACGAGCAGTATTACCAGCTGGCCGGGCTGGATGTATCGGACAACAAGGAACTGAGCCAAAAGCTGTGGAGCAACGTCCGGGACGATGACAAGCCGGTGCTGCTGGGCATCTTTGAGCAGGCCTACGAGCGCCGCCCTGCCGGGGCGGCGGGGAACATCCACTACCTGCGGGTGGACGGCAAGGTGCTGTGGGTGCGGGTGCGGGTTTTCTTCCACCGGGAAAACGAAAACCAAAAGCTGTACTTCGTCTCCCTCACCGATATCACCCCCTTGCAGGAGCAGCGCAGGGAGAAAATACGCACCGATCTCCCAACGGCGCAGCTCCCCGACCTGGAGCGAAAGCAGCTGGAGCAGTATTACGGGATGCTGCCCTGCGGCTTTGGGCTGTCCAAAATCCTCCTGGGGGAGGATGGAACGCCTGCCGATTACGACATTGTGTACATCAACCAGGAGATGGAGCGGATGTGCGGCAGCGACATCAAGCGCCTCCGCTACCTGATCCTGCGGGCCTTCCGGGGCGACAACCGGGAGCTGCTGCAAAAGGCATACCAGGCGGCGTTTTTCGGGGAACGGCTGGAGCATTACATGTACAGCGCCATCTCCAACCAATATCTCCAGCTCACTCTTTTTCAGTATGAGTACGGCTACACCGCCTGTCTGCTCCAGAACATCACCCACCGCCAGCTTTACGAGGGGGCCTTCCACAGCATGGTAATGGCCTACCGGGAGGTCTATTTCCTCCAGCTCCAGGATAACTACTGCCGGATGATCTACCCCGATGATACGCTGCTCAACGAGCGGGGCAACTACGAGGCCATGGTGAACCGGCACTTTAAGACCGGCCGGATCCTGCATTATGACGAAGAAAACGTGCGCCAGTTTCTCTCCCTGGAAAACCTCCGCTCCGCGTTGCAGAACCAGAACTCGGTGGACTACCGCTACCGCCGGAGCAGCAAGGAAAATCCGGACGAATGGTGCCTCACCAGCGCCACCATCTGCGAGCGGGAGGACGGCAAGCCCAAAACCGCCGTTATCACCATTCAAAGCATTGATAGAATCATCAAGGAAGAGGAGGAGGCGCGGCAGGCTCGCATGGTCCAGTCCCTGGCCAGTATGTCCGACGCCTTCTTCATCTACCGCGCCATGGAGGATGAGCGTATCCTCTACGCCAACCCGGCGATGATGGACGTCTTCGGCTGCCAGTCCATGTGTGAGCTGATGGAGCTGGTGGGGCACTCCTTCCGGGGGATTGTCCACCCGGAGGATCTGGAACGGGTGGAGTGGGAGATTGAAAACCAAATCCAAAGCTCCGATGAGAACATGGACTACGTGCAGTACCGAATCATCCGAAAGGATGGGGAGATACGCTGGGTGGACGACTGGGGCCACCTGGAAAGCTCCAAGTGGGGGGAGGAGCACCGCCTCTTCTACGTCTTCATCAAGGATATTACCGATACCATCACCCAAGTCCAAAGGGAAAAGCTCCTAAACTCCAACCGGTATTATCAAACGAAGGAGCCCCCCGCCCTGGCCGGGGAGCCGGAATAAATGCGCATCTGAAAACAGCCCTTCCTCACTGGCAGGCCGCCGGGGAAGGGCTGTTTTTGTTTTAGTAGTTGAAGCTGCCGTCGTAGGTGGGCATATTGGCGATATACTTCCCGTCCACCGCCGGGACATAGTAAGCGCCGTAGCTCTTCATGCCGTACTGGGTTGCCACGTTCTCCTCCTCCGGCAGGTAGACCAAAAACCGGTAGTAGGGGAGCCAGATTCCCTCGTGGGAGCCGGTGCGGTAAACCAGCTCCACCTTGGCGATGTGCTCCTCCCCCGGCATGGCGTAGGGGACAGAGGTGGCGTAGTTCCCCGCCAGCAGCAGCTCTTTGGCCGCCTCCGGGGTGATGATGGGATAGTCCCCCAGCTTCTGGGAGAGGTCCGGGGCGTAGACGCGGGCCAGGAAGAGCTTTCCCTCGTCATTGCAGTAGAAGGCCACCCGATTGAAGTTGAAACTCACGATCTGCTCCTCCAGCGTCCCCATTCCATCGTAAAACTCGGTGTCGAAGCTCTGCTCCTGGTAGATGTTCCGGTCCCCCATCCCCTGGTCCAGGAGGGGCTTGGCCATGCCGGAAACGAGACCATAATACTGGGTGGAGAGCCAATCGGCGGCCTTGCGCTTCTCGGCGCGGGTGGCGTAGTGGGTGAAGTTGTAGCCTTTCGGCAGCGCCACCGGCGGGTCGAAGTCGATGCTGGCGGTGAGGGTCTGGTCCACCTCCACCGTGACGCCTTCCCCCTCTATGATAAGGGTGGTGGGGTCGAAGTACCCCTCTGGCACGGTGTCTCCCACGGCGGCAAATTTTTCCCGGATGGCCTGCTGCTGCTCCTGGCTGGGGGTGTTATCGGTGATGGGGAGGTTCTGGGTATCCAGCCCCAGTTTCCCGGCCACATCCAAAAGGAGGGCCTTCATCCTGCGCCAGTTTGCCCCGGTGGCCCGATGCTGCTCATCGTAGGTGAGGGGATTTTTATAAACCGGGAGGGTGGAAAGCTCCGCCTCCTCGGTCCAGGGGTTATTCCCTCCCAGTTCGGCGATGTCAAAGGCCATGTACCCTTCAAATCCCATCCCCCCGCTGGTATCCCACTGGATGGTGAGGGTGGGCAGCTTCTTGTCGGCGGCGGTCACGGTGACAGTCCCGCCACCGTTGATGTCGGCCTGATTCACATAGGCGCCGGGCCGGGGGGGATTGCCGGGCTTTGGAAGGGCTTCCCCAGGGAGCAGACGGGTGCCGGCAAAGACTGCCACCGCCAGGCAGGCGGCCAGGGCCCCCCATTTTTGCCAGGAGGGACGGCGGGCCTTGCTGTGATCGCGGACCGCTGCCGCCTCGGCGATGAGATCCTCTTCCAGGTAGTTCAGGGCGTCGCTTAGCTGTTCCGGTCTCATACCGAAAATCCCTCCTTTTCCAGATAGGTCCGCAGCCCCTGCCGGGTGCGGTACAAGAGGCTTTTCACCTTGCTCTCGCTTATGCCGTGGCTCCGGGCAATCTCCCCCAGGGGATCCATGAACCAGTACCGCCCCAAAAAGACGGTGCGGGCCTCCGGGGAAAGCCCCCGCAGATACTTTCCAATGGCCTCCCCCAGAAGGTGCAGCTCTACCTCCTGGCCGGTGGTGTCCCCGCCGGAAAGGCAGTCCTCCAGCTCGGTGAGGGAAAGGGCATACTGGCTCCCCTGGCGCTTCTGGCGGTTTTTGTGGCGGAACCGGTCGATGGAAAGCTGCCGGGTCAGCTTTGCCAGGTAGGCGGACAGAAGGGAGGGGCGCTGGGGCGGCATGGATTCCCAGGCCCGCAAATAGGTGTCGCTGACGCTTTCCTCACAGTCCTCCTGGTTTCCCAGAATATTCCAGGCAACCTTGCCCAGATAGGCGCCGTATTTGGTTTTGGTCTCCTGGATGGCGGCTTCATCCCGCTGCCAGTACAGACTGACGATGGCTGCGTCCTCCATGGGAAAACCTCCTTTCAGTAATCAGCTTCACCCTATATCCCGACAAAAATCCCTGGCGGTTGCGCCAGGGAGAAATTTTTTGTATCAATTTTCATAGTGGCCCCGGCAGGAGAGCACAATAAGGTCCCCGTTTTCCACCGTGTAGGTCAGTTGATTCTTTTCATCAATCCGGCGGCTCCATTCCTTCACATGGCGCAGGGGCTCCGGCTTGCCGACGCCCTTATCCGGCCCGTTGCGCTGAATATCCTGGAGCAGCTGATTGATGCGCCGCAGCGTCTTTTTATCCTCGGTCTGCCAATACAGATAGTCGGCCCAGCCGTCCGGCGAAAAGGTGATTCTATACGCCATCTTCCGCCATTGCCTCCAGCTCTTCCATCGTCCGCACAATTCCCTGCCCGGCATGGACCTGGGCCAAACCCCGGTCCAGCTTCCGCAGGTATTCCGCGTTGCGCTCCGCCTTTTCCAATTCGCTGTACCGCTTTGCGCTGATGATGACCACATTCTTTTCGGCCTTCCTGGTGACGATTACCGTCTCTGCTTCGTCGGTCACCTTGTCACAAAAATCCTTCAGCCGGCTGCGGGCAGTGGAAAAATTCACTGCAATCATCTCTTATCCCTCCTCGGAAATGACATGTACAATATTCTGTGCAATTTATTGTACCATATTCTCCGCCACAAGGCAAGGTGCGGATCAAGGCTGCGCAATTTGGACCGTCCTGCTCCGGAGAACGCTTTACCCCTCCTTCACCGGCTCGCAGAAGTGCCACTCGTTTTCGTACAGCAGGGCGATGCCCCCCTCCACGCGGGCGTAGGGGAGGTCCAGTTTCCTGGAGAAGTTGGTCTCCCCGTCCTGCTGGGGCCAGCCATCGGTGTAGGAGAGGGTGCGGCCGATGACAGCGCTCTCCTCTACCTCGGCGGGCATGGGCTGCCCCAGGAGGTAGATTTTCCCTTCCACCTGGAGGGCGGCGGGATAGTCCCCGGCGGCTTCCGGGGTGGAGGTCTCCTTCGCTGCCAGGAAGTCCTGGATGCTGGCTTCACGGATGTCGATGTAGTCATCCTGCTCCAGGTCCCCCCGGCAAAGGCGGATATACATAGGCTTTTCACCGGGGACGCCCCCTGCTACCAGGGAATAGTCCTCCTCCAGCTGGTACCGCATAATGTATAGGCCGCTGCCGATCTCCCGGCCCTCATAGGGGGCAAAGTCGGCCCAGGTGAGCTCCTCCCCCTTCTCCGCCAGCTCCTGCACCCGCGCCAGGGTCAAAGGCTCCTTGGGCAGGCGGGTGACCTTTTTTGCGGTGATCTGGGCGGGATAGGTTTCCGCAACCTGTCCCTCAAAGGCGATCTCCACCCGGTCCAGCAGCCAGAAATCGGCGGCCTCCAGGGCATTTCCCTCCTGATCCAGCAGCTGGGCTCCGGAAAGGGCCACCAAAAAACGGTCGGAGGAGCTGCGCACCGAAGCGCCCTCGTCCGCCAGAACCAGCAGGGAGTTTTCCTTCCTCTCCTCCACTGTGGCGGAGAAAACGATGCCCTCCTCGGTGGCGGGGCAGTAGACAACGCCCTGGTTCTTTGGCCCGCAGGCGGCGGCCAAAAGGACGGTGAGCAGCAGGGCGGCAACAATGGCAAAAAATCGTTTCATGGCGACGGCTCCTTTCTTTTTCCAGGGGGACCTGGTTTCTCTCTATATTATTTGTGGCAAAAAACCGCCCCTTTCTTGCACCGGACGAAAAAATCCTAAAAAGGACCGGCCCCTGCAGCCCTATGGCGGCTTCGGGGACCGGCTTTTTGGCTATTTGCTTTTGCGGGAGGGGAACAGGTCCTGGACCCGCTGCCAGAAGGTCTCCTCCGGCTCCTCCGCCTGGACGGGAGCTTCCGCCTCCGGGAGCTTAATGTCCCCGGTTTTGATGACAAACTGCACCGCCGCCACCGCCGGGTTCTCCGGGTCCACAAAGGAGATGGCGGCAAAGTCCTTGGAGCGGTACTCGTCCAGCATCTCGTCCACCTTGTCGTCCACCTGGGTGTCCATATCCGAGGACTGGTCCCGCAGCTGCATGGTGCCGTCGGAAAGCTCGGCTACCCCGTCCTTCAGCTTCAGCACCCCGTCGTAAAGGTCATCGGTGCCGTTGGCCAGCTGGTCCGCACCGGCCGCAAGGGCGCTGGAGCCCTGGAGCAGCAGGGGCAGCTGCTCCAGCATCCCGCCGATTTTCTGGGCCTCCTGGGGGGACAAAGCGCCGCTGGCCACCGCCCCTTGGATAAGCTGGGGGAAAAGGGGCTCCAGCTTTCCTATCCCCTGGCCCACCATCTGGAGGCTGGCGTTCAAATCCCGCATCCCGCTTTGGAGGCTCTCTGCCCCGTCCCGCAGGGCCTCCGCCCCGTACTCCAGCTCATCCACCCCGTCCGACAGGGCCAGGGCCCCGTCGTCCAGCTGGGCGGCGCCGTCCTGGAGATCGGAAATCTGATCCTTCAGCTCCTGGGTATCCGGGTCGTCAATATCCAGCACCAGGGGAATGCCGTTTACCGAGATGCCGTCCATCTCAAAATTCACCACATCGGCGGTGATGGTAAAATCCTTCTCCTTCCCCGGCAGGATGATGTAGGACATCTGCTTCTTCTGGCCCACATCCGCCAGGGTGGCCCCTTCGGCGACGATGTTCTTGCAGCTTTCGGTATCCAGCTGGATGGTGGTTTGGAGGGCGTAGTTATCCCGCCACACCGGGTCCGCCTCCGGGTTTTGCCGCAGGGAAACCCGCATCTCCAGGCGGCCGCTGGCCCCTGCCAGCTCCTGTCCGGGGGTCTCCTTTCCGTCCAGAAAATACCGGACGGTGACCCGCCAGGGCAGCTCCCCGGTGCGGGCGCTGTCCAGTTCCCCCTGGTAGTAGAACTTCCCCGCCGGGGCGGTGAAGGTGATTTTCTTCCCCTCCTGGGTGAGGGGGGCGGTGGTGGTGAGGTTCTTCACCCTGCGGTAGTTTCCGTAATCGGTAACGGTGGTCTCCGCCGGAAGGTCGTAGGAGTTCACCACATAGATGGCACCCGCCTCCCCCTCCGGGCTCAGGTTCACATAGATGACCTCGTCCTTTTCTGGCAGCTCCGCCGCCAGGGCGGGGATGCTCCCCAGCGCCCCCAAAAGGAGGGCAAGCCCCAGGGCGCCCAGCCTTTTCATCGTCTGCTTCATGGATATATCCTCCTCAATCCCTGTTATCGTCAACGGTCAAAACCACCTGCCGGGGGAGCTCCTCCCCCCGCGCCCCCACCTCCGGGAGATAGGTGCGGCGGTTCCCCGCCTTGTCGGCAACCACCAGGCGGGTCAGCTCATACTGGTCCCACCGGGTGAGCCGGGCGCCGGGGATATGGCCGGTGAACCACCCCTCCCTCTCCAGGTCCGGGTAGAGGGAGAAGACAATCACCCCGTATTCGTCATTTTCAAACCGGGCCCGGATGGTGTCCACCCCGGACCGGTCGTCCGCCGCCCGCACCCGCAAGGTGGTGTTGTAGCCGACGCTGGTGCGGGGCTCCATCTCCAGCTCCAGCACCACCGGAGGGGTGTCATCCTCCGCCTTCTGGCCGGTTTTTGCCTGGAAGGAGGCGGTACAGGGGAGGGCCAGCTGGCTGCCCCGGACGTTCTCCGGGCGGCAATAGGTTTGGGCGTTGCCCGCCTCGTCGGTGAGGACCACCCCATCCAGGATAAAGGTCCCCTCCGCCTCCCACTGGCTGATGGAAAGCCACCCGGCGTAGACGTTCAGGCCGTGGGCAAAGTCCTGCCCCTCCGCTCGTATCACCTTGGAGACGGTGCTCCCGGTTGCGTCGTTTTTAAAGCGCACGGTGATGTGGTGCACCTCCGAGCCGCGGGGGACGGCCCCCACGGCGATTTCATATTCGGTATGATCCTCGTAGGTTTTGCGTCCGGTGACCCGCACGCTTTGGAGGGCGGGGGCCAGACGCCGGTCCTCCTCCTGGGAAAGGACCCGAAACCCGCAGGAAAAGCCCTGCTCCAGGGGGAGGGCGTCCTTGCCGTACCCCAAGATGGTCTTGTTCCCCACCCGGTCCTCCAAGGTGGCCTTCACCAGGCGGTATTCGCCCCCCGCCTGGTGCTCCCGGATGGGGAGGTCTTTCTGGTACAGCTCATCCCCTGCCCAGTCGTTCCGGTCCAGTGCGGCGAAGAGCTTCTTGCCTCCCGGCTCCTGGAAGACCAATGTAGCCTTCTGAAAGCCGGCGGCCTCGTCCCTGGCGGTAAGGGTGATTCGGGCGGTGTGCGCCCGCCCGTCCTCACCTTCCCCCGCCTGCACCGCGTTTTGCAGCACCGCGCAACCCAGAAAAAGCGGTCCTTCGGCGTCCTCCACCAGCTGGAAGAAGGGCTCCTCCTCCAAAAGCTCGGTGTCCCTGGCGTTCCAGTTCATGTCCGCCTCCCGCAGGTACCGGGTGCGCCCCTCCTTTTGGTCCACCAGGACGACGCTGCGCAGAACGTAAACCCCCAGGGGGGCGTCCTCCGGCAGCTCCAGCTCGCCGGACCAGTACCCGTCGATGCAGGGGTCCCCCCGCCGGGGCAGCAGGGGAAGGCTCAGCACCTTCCCGCTTTCATCGTGGATGAACCGCACCCAGATGGAGCGGATGCCGTCGCTGTCCCAAGCGTCCGCCGCAACGGAAATCTTTCCGCCCCGCCCGGCGGTCCGGGAGGAGATTTGGATGCCATCCAGCATGGGGCCGGGATTATAGGGGGCGTCCTCCGCCCCGTAGGCGGTGCCGGTGGAGAGGAGCATCCCCAGCGCCAGCAGCGCCGCCAGTTTTCCTTTTTTCATACCGCGATTTCCTCCTTTGGTGCGGTGTAGAAGCTGATTTTGCGGCTGGTGCATTTGATGAGCCACTCCAGCCGGGTGAGGAGGGTGGGCAGCAGCACCAGCACCAACACCATGGAAAGGATGGCCCCGCGGGCCACCAGGACCCCCAGCTGGCCGATAATCAGGTTGCTGGAGCCGAACCGCAGCACGATGCCGGCGGTAGCCAGAATCCCCCCGGAGGTGAGGATGCTGCCGGCGGTGGAGCGGATGGTTTCGGTAACCGCCTCCTGCCGGAGCATTTTGCCGCGCAGCTCCAGGTAGCGGTTGGTGAAGAGAATGGCATAGTCCACGGTGGCCCCCAGCTGCACCGAGCTGATAATCAGGTAGCCGATGTACTGGAGATGGGCGCCGGTGAAGTAGGGCACCGCGATGTTGATGAAGATGGAGGATTCGATGGTGAGCAGCAACAGGACGGGGAGACTCACCGACTGGAAGTTCAGCAGAAGGATGAGGCCGATGGCCCCGATGGAGATGGCGTTCACCTTGACGCTGTCGGCGGTGATGGTGTCCTTCATATCGTAAATGGTAGCGGGAACGCCCACCATATAATATTGGTCGCCGTAATACTGCTGGGCCAGATTCCGCATGGTCTCCACAAAGCGGAAGGTCTCCTCACTTTCCGAAGGGACGCGAGCCGAGACCACCAGCCGGGTGTATCCCTTGGCGGTGAGGAGCTTCAGCTGATCCGGCGGGACGTAGCCCTCCGGAATACTTTTGCCCACCGTCTCCACATAGGAGAGGACTGAGCTCACCTGGGGCAGCGCCTTCAGCTCGTCGTTGAGGGCCTGCTCCTTGGCGGTGCTGCCCACCGGCACCAGGATGGCGAAGGAGTTGGACTCCCCGAACTGGTCGTTGATGGCGTCCCGCTCCCGGACGATTTGGGAATCGGGGCCGGTCATCTCCGAGGCTCCGTAGACGAAATGGATGTTCTGCTGGGCCAGGTAACAGGGGACCAGGAGGATAGCCACCGCGATGGTGACAAAGCCCTTGATCTTCACCGCACCCTTGGCCAGCCCCCGGAAGGAGGGCATAAAGGAGCGATGGCTGGTGCGGTCGATGAGCTTATAGCAGAACATGGTGGCGCAGGGCATAAAGACCAGGGTGGTGGCCAGGGAAATGGCGATGCCCTTGGAGAGAACGTATCCCATATCCGGGCCGATGAGAAACTGCATGGCGATAAGGGCGGCAAAGCCCATCACGGTGGTAAGGCCGCTGGAGGCGATGGAACCGGCGGAACGGAGCACCGCCTGGGCCATGGCCTCCTCCGGGTGGAGGCCCTCCCTGCGGAATTCCTCGAACCGCTCCAGCAGGAAGATGGCGTAATCCATGGAGCAGGCCAGCTGGAGAATCGCCCCGGTGGTATTGGTGATGAAGCAGATCTCCCCAAAAATCAGGTTGGTGCCCATGTTGATGAGAATCGCCACCCCCACGTTGAGCATAAAAAGCACCGGCTCAAACCAGGAGGTAGTGGTGAAGAGAAGGATCAGAAAGACCAGGGGAATGATGATGCTCATCATCTTCACCATGTCCGAGCTGGCGGAGAGGTGGGCGTCCACCGTCTCCACCGGGGACCCGCTCATGGCGTTATCCGGGCCGATGATTTCCCGGATGGCCCCGATGGTCTCAATCTGGTTTTCCTCCCCCACCACCAGGGAATAGAGGGCGTTGCCGTTTTTGTACCAATCCTCCACCTTCTTTTTATCCTGGGTCTCCAGGGGGACGGTGAGGTCCGCCTGGTCGTCCAGCCAATTGACGTCGTCCACGCCGGGGAGAGCCTCCAGCCGGGCCTTGTAGGCCAGACCCTCCGGGATGGTGACGTCCTTTATCATCACCCGGACGTTGGGCACCGCCTTGTCATAGGTGGCGTCCATTACATCCAGACCTACCGTGGAGGGGGCCTGGGCCGGCAGGTAATCCACAATGTCGTAGTTAATTTCAACCAGCGGGGTGATGACGGCGCAGAAGGCGGCAAGGCAGAGGAAAAGGGCCACCACCAGCCCCCGCAGCTTCAGTACCCTTTTTACAGCTCTTTCCAAAATAAAATCACTCCCAAACACCAATAATGTTATCGAACAAGTGTTGACTAACTGTCTAAAAGCCATTATAATAGACATTGGTTAATATGTCCATAGTCAATAAACAGCTGTTCTGTTTATTAAAGGACACTTTTACCAGGAAGTGTCTTTTATCTTTGTGGAGAGAAGGTAAAAAAATTATGAACAACGGAGCGGACGACCGCCGGGTGCGGAAAACCAAGAAGGCCCTTCGCCAGGGCCTGGTGAGCCTTTTGGAAAAAAAGAAGCTGAAGGACATCACTGTGCGGGAGCTTACCGACACGGTGGACCTTCACCGGGGAACCTTTTATGTTCACTACCGGGACATCTACGAGCTGTATGAGAAGATGTGGCAGGAGGCCATCCAGGAGATTCCGGATATTTTCCGGCAGTAGCCCC
>OFFK01001327.1_pt1 | contig 17845 bp, 14 predicted proteins | sample 1521361 | NCBI WGS metagenome assembly OFFK01 (sample SAMEA3504096, study PRJEB24116) | mouse gut metagenome | biome: mouse gut; feature: mouse-associated habitat; material: faeces | place: Denmark | collected 2011
ATGTAAAATAGTGGCGGATAATCCCGAATTATCTATCGTTTTAAAAAGTCTTAGAATATCTTCTGTTGGTAAGAGGATAATGGATATGAACATTTTAGTTTCACAAGTTTCCTATTTTGCATCAATAGGCATAATTAAACTGCTTCGCCAGCTTAGGAGGAATGATATACACATTTTAGGAACTTCCTATTTGCCAACAGGTATGAGCAGCGGCAGCATTTTAGTAGAACAGTGCTTTCAATCCCCCATGATTGCCAGCGGCGGACCCTATATTGATTTCATGAAAACGCTCTGTATACAAAAACATATCGACATTTTATTTGTTTCAGATGATGACGAATTACTTCTTCTAAAACGTTCATTGCGGCTTAACTGCACATTTGTTTGTGCTGATCCGGAAACTCTTTGCCTTTTTATGGACAAAAAGCAGGCATCTATAGCCATCAGCGGGCTTGGTATTGCCATTCCTCCAATTATTCACGACCTATGCTCTGAACGACCTGCCAGCGGCAAAGTGATTTTTCGGAAAACACATGCAAAAGGGAGCCAAGGAATATATACTGTAGATCTCAATGCAGCGCAATACATTGAGAACCGCTTTACACCAACCAACTTCATCCAAGAATTCATAGAGGGAAATGAATATACGGTGGATATTTTCTGCGATCGCGATGGAGAACTGAAACTGGCAATCCCGAGAAGGCGGCTTGATATCCGCAATGGCATCACTTATAAATGTGTGATAGAATATATTCCTCAAATTATCGATGCATGTAAGGTAATATACAAACGGTACCAACTGCCTGGATTTTCCAATGTTCAGTTTATCTTGCGGGATAATGAGACATTTTTTGTTGAATTGAATCCACGCTTTGCGGGCACTGGTATTGCCAGCAGTCTGGCATCATTCAACATATGCGCTCTTTATTTGTCTCATTTTTATGAAGGAGAAAAACTCGGTACTTTTCAAGAATATATGAAGTATGTTGCATGGGATTCTATTATTACACGTTACTATGAAGAAACTATCTTCCAAAGTGCTCAATAAAGCAGGTCATACGTCCAGTATTCCAGAAATGCTACACTCCATGGCTTCTTCAAAAGGAATCGATTATCCCAACTGAATTTTTTTTCCATTCTGGCTCGAATGGTCGGTGCCCACTGACGTAACTTATACGCTCTTTCCTTGTAATAGCGGGCATTTTCTGGCTGGAGAATGGCAGTATAGTAAAGGAAGAGATCATAATATGCAAGTGCGACGATATGCTTATCTGGCTCTCTCTCCGCTAGGTGGGATATTGCGTTAACAATCGGAGAACACAATTCATATTTTCTATTTTGCAGGCACCACACCAGTTTACCAATTTGAACTGCAAGTTGATCAAACGGGACACATGTGCTTTTTTCAGCCAGCTCCAAATAATTCCAAACAGAACTATTATATTCCCCTCGATGCAATTTAATCACAGCTTTATTCAGCAATATCATATGAGAACCCATAACCACGCCATGAAGCAACTCTTCAGCTTGCCCAATCAAAAATTGACCGTACCGCAGATGACCTAAACTTGAAACAATGTGGGCGTAGGAGATGGCCGATTTTCCGGCTTGCAAAGGTAATTCTCTTTTCAGAAAAAAGTAATAACTCTTGCGCAGATAATGGACCGCTTTATGCTTGGGCAAATACATATTCGCAATTCTTAGAAAATACCCATACTCATCGTAAATCCTGTATCGCTTGTCTCGAATAATGTCGTCATGTATGGCGCGGCACATCTCTAAATCATTTAGCGCGCGATAGCTTGCTTGCGCAATGATAAACATATTAAGGCGTTCGCGGCTTCCGTCGGGAAACGATGCAGCATATTGATTATAAAGTGCAATATTTTCTTCGTGCCGGTCAAGAGCTGACAAGTACATCATTTTATGAAACAATAAACGATACTGCTCTGGATATATGAGAAAGCGCTCCATAATTTGAACACAGCGATATCCTTCGTCATAAAGTTCGAATTCAAAGCATATGTTCAATATTTCGTAATACGTGGATAAGTATGCTGGTAGATTATCCTGCGTTGCATTTATAAACGCTGACAGAAAGTCCCATGCTGTCTGAGGGGAAACATTTTTTAGGACTCCAACTCGAAGATGTTCCATCATGCTGGGGATTTTTTCAGGATATCTGACTTTATACAATTCCGTTAATGCAAGCCAAGGCAGTTCCCCCACTTCTTGAATCCCAGCCGAGACAGCCTCTTGATAGTACTGTTCCAAAACACTGCAAACGACGGTATCAATACTTTCTAAAAGAGGATTTTTGGCGTTTTTCCATGAATCAATGATGCTGGCGTGATCAAGGCGAAGTTCGGCAGTCGTGTCTGCTTTGATAAGACGCGCATTAATTAGTATTTCAAAAAGCACCGCATAGTCATAGTGATCGGAAAAGTATCCTTCTAACTTATTGAGGGTTCGAATAGATAATACCCCTTTATAATGAATTACAAGAGAAAGTATATAAAGCGCTTTCTCGTTGCCAACGGACAGAATGCTTTCAAGGGTTTCATCACTCAATCTGTTATGCTCCGCATTTTGTCGTGTTTTTTCATAGTTTGCTGCAAATTCTACAACCTGCTTTAGATTTCCTTTTGCCTGCTCGTCATAGAACTTGAGCAAGTCCATATTGAAACTAAATGAGTTCGGTTTATTAACATTTGAGTGATTTACTACATCAACCACATAGTTCCTCGGAAGTGGTTGGAGCAGTGTACTTTCTATATTTAATTCCTGCGAAGATGCCCGTATAAACTCAACGGTTCGTTCTAGATTCATTTTCTCTGTATCCTGTGTAAGCGTATACTCAAATAGAATAAAGTGCTTTTTTGTAGTTGAGTTCCTTAAAATTTCAATCAACGCACGCAGGGAGGAGTTATCTACGTTCTGGAGATTATCAATGATGACAAGAAATCGCTGACGCTGAAAAGCGTAATTTAAATAGGCTTTCTTTATCATCTGAGAGCGAATGGAGTCATCCAAAATAATGGAGGTTGGGTTATATTCGTTGCGGGAAAGCATCTTCGACAACCACGATTTGAAAAAAAGAAGCCTTGTCGCTGATGAATTGCTGGAATCCCCGCCTAAAAGGCCATCTAAAACCTTGCTCCGTACAATTTCATCATTTTGCAAATAGTCCCGAAAAGATAATATCGTATTTTGTATATCTTCGCTTACTCGGATAACAGTCTCGAAAAGATCGTTGAACACTAGCCATTCCTGATGATGACTACCACTATTTTCGGGTGGAGTTGTTAGACGGATTTTTACTATATTGGGAATATCAACAGAATCTAATATCTTTGAAGATAACGTAGATTTTCCAATTGCAGTTGCCGCATAGACAATGTGTATAGAACTTTTATCGGCCTCATTAATGCGCCGAAGGATGTCATCTCTTTCCGCATCGCGGTCAATGTACTTATCTTGAATAGATGCATTGGGTGTTATCACAAATTTGGCCCTCCATTTTGAAGGATAATTCGGGATTATCCGCCACTATTTTACATGATTCCTCGCTATAATACAAGTCCCAATTTCGAATCAAATATCCGCTCTCTTTTCTATGATATAGAAGAAGGACCTATGTACCACATTGGCTACATAAGTCCTTCTTTTTGGTGGAGATAAGCGGGATCGAACCGCTGACCTCTTGAATGCCATTCAAGCGCTCTCCCAGCTGAGCTATACCCCCATATTCAATTCCCCGGCACTTTTTGCCGAACTTTACCAGAAAATTCCTGATACTTAACGTTGATTTCCAAACTTTTTCTTGAATTTCAAAATTTCAAATTTGCCTAATTATTTGACTCTCTTTGGGGTTGCTCACCAGATTATGTGCGCTCCCAGCTGAGCTATACCCCCGTATTCAATTCCCACAAAAATTTTTTGAACTTCCTAAATCGATTTCATCCATTTTTTCTTTTAACAGAGCTTATTTTAGAACAAATCATCCGATTTGTCAACTAGCAAATTTCGCTGAATTTTGGCCTGATTCCAAGTTTCCTTTGGGTACGTTCACCGGAGTATTGGGGCTCCCAGCTGAGCTATGCCCCACATTCCCAGTTGGGTGACGGGAATCTCTTCTCCGTCCACAGAGTGAGCAAAACCATAGCGGAAAAGCTAAAGGATTTAAATAATCACCCGTTCAAGTAAATTGCGGATATGCGCTGCAACACCTATTGGGAGGAAGAGAAACCGTATGTGTTGCCGCTGCCTGCTGTGCCGTTTGAAGCCGTTATCTGATCTATTGCGAATGTGCCAAATTATTATCGGGCATTCGATGGCAGGAGCAAGCACTCGGTGCCGTACAATCTGATTGGCGAAAAAGTGGACATGGCTGATCTTTGGCTCTGCCGACCTCCTCTTGGCTGGCAAAGCCTATTACTGGCAGCATCGATGTAAGCCTTGTCAGCGTATAAGCAGCCCCGTTTCAAAACAATATGGTCTTCCAGAATTTGCTTGGCAGCAGGCAGATCGTGCTGAGCCGCACCAGAAGCCATAAGGGAGAGCGGAAGAGGCAGACACCCCGGCCTTCTGGCGACAACAGCGTGGAGTTTCATTCCGTAATACCACTCTTTTCTGGAAGAATTGTAACTCTTTTTACACAATTCTCTGGCAACTTTCCCGCGACTGGAACGCGGTCCCTTTGCCAGAATGATGGGACAGGAATCCACGATGTACTCTTTTGACTCGTTCCAATCCACACCAATGGCATGGAGCCAGATTTCTGCCAATAACTGAAATGCTGGCGCAAGTCTGTTCAACCACTCCGAGAATGCCTGATAGCTGGGCAGTTTGGGAAACCACTCCTGCAGATGGTTTTTCGTGTACGGTAAATCGTCTTCTGCTCAAATCTCCGCTGGCTGATCCCCCACAGGTATACTGTTATGCACTCCTCGTCTGTAAATTCGGGACGGAAATTGTTGCTTTGACGTTGCATTTCTGCTTCGATTGTGGTACTATTGTCGCAGGCAGCGCAATAGAGCTTGATGAGATTTGTTTAAATTACTCAAAGAGCTTTCATTCTTTGAATGCACAAATTCCATAGGACAATTCTGAAATATAGTGATTTCTAATCTTATATCAGATAAATATTTAACCCAAGAAAAATAACCTAATGATGTTCCATCGAACACAAGTCCATCAAACTCGACATAGTAGTAATATGAACCGCTTTCTTTCTCCTGCGCGTTACTTATTCTCATCGGTAACGTGACTTCCAAAAGATATTAACATCACGCCTGTCTCATAAATGTAATTCTGCGCAAAACTTGAGGTTCGCACTTCCCAAACTTGGCCTGTATTTTCCATATATTCCCTTACAATCAACCTTTTTTAGAGTGCTGCTGACAGGGTGATGGGAATAGGTTTGTGCAAGTTGTTGGTTTATGAGACAGGTGTGATATTAACATGAAACGTCATTCCACATTTCGACAAATTATGATATCATGTATTATTGCTTATCAAAAAGACGATTGTGCAGCCAATCTCCCAATTTCCGTCCTGTGTACCTGTAGCATCAGGATGTATACCTTGACATGACTGACATTGATCATCAACCGCTCAAAGTCTGTGTCATCAACCAATATTTTTTCCATATTCCCTTGTTGTGCCACCGGCATAACCTGCCAGGGCGCTCCTGTTCACAGAATCCAAAATACACCGTTGATAAATTGTTGGGTATCCCGGCATTACCGCCATATCTCCCTCTATTCTCCAGTCGTATATGGCTCGATTTCCCGGATTCTATTACCTATCTCATATCAATGCTGTTCTCATGTCATTTCTTTGCCCCTTCTTCTTGGGAATTATTTCTATCACATTTTGTTGATAACACCATCCTGGCCTGTATTGACCTAATCAGTAGTTCCCCATCCTAAATTTTCGATTACGACTATAATAAGTGAAAGACTACCATTTGTAGTTAGAAAGGAAGATTCATGCCGTTGGAAAGTGAAAAGGGGTTTCGCAAATTCCGTGAGGAGTACAACAAAAAACTAGCTAATGTGCTTTTCAAATCTATGGAAGACAACGGAATCAAATCAGGAGCAATCATTACGCAGATAGAGGGAAAATATGGTGAAAAATTGAACTCCGGTACTATATCCGGCTATAAAAATGGCAAAATTAACATACCGCCTGTTTTTGTCTGGGAGGTATGCAAACTGCTTGGAATTTCCACTGATGAAATATTTCAGCGTGTAGAAACAAAAATTGCACAAGAGAGGCCTGTTCCAAACAAGCAGGATACAAATAAGGAGAACGCGGCCAAGTTAGTCTCACTTTCCTTGCCCGCAAGTCCTTCCATTGTTACTGAACCAATGGACTCAGTGTTCAGAGGATATCTAGGCGATTATTACATATATTTTACCCCCACCTATTCCAGCGGCAAAGGTTTCATAAAAGGAAGGATGAATATCAGCAAAGGGGATTCTGATATCAGAGTTAAAATCAAATTAGAGGAACATGTTGAGGGCGAGAGCGGTCACCACATTGACAAAACTTATGAAGGCGTTTTAGTCCATTCAACCACCGTAAAATGTTGTTACTGTATTCTGTCCAGTCCTGTTATCGGCGAGATGTGTTTCTTTATGTTCCGACATTTTCATCTTAATAACCAAGATCTTCAATGCAGGATGGCAGAAACACTGACGGCATCTGCGGGAGGCGAGGATAAAGCACCTACTATTCACCGGATGTTAATAAGCCGGGCACAGATCAGTGATAGGGATATATTCTCGTTGCTTCCCCTGCTTAGTCTGAATAATTCACAGATTATTATTTCCCAACATGTATTGCAATCGCTTGCCAAAGATAATCCAGCTTATGAGGAAATTATTAATTATATCATAGATTTGCCTGGAACAAAACCGGAATCGTATTATCACATTCGCGAAAATATATTACGCTCGGCAATATATGGGCATAAAGACATCTCTTTGATATCCATGATTCTGTCCCTCAGAGAACAGGCTCTTTCTTCTCGATATAATAAAGTGAGCAAAAAAGCTGACGAATTATTGCGCAGCCTGCTTTTGCATGAAGGTTACTTTTCTCCTCACGGCGACCTGTAAGTCTGTTCATGGCAATCATTAAAATTTTGGACAGCAGTGCCATCTCTTCCCGTTGTGATTACAGCTCCAACAATCTTTTACAAGGCACGACTTTCTGCATGGTCCATAGCGAAAACGAGTATAACGACTCAACTCGGACAAGTGTGGTTCTCCGCAGGGTTTTCCATGATTTGTTTCAGCTCGTTAAGTTGTTTTTGGAGATTTGAATAATCCGATTTTAACATCTTATTATTAGAGTCGGCAAAGAGTCCAAGCAATTTTTCCACAGTGCAAATCAACTCATTGTACTCGAATGGAGAAATATAGCGACCGATCTCATATACAGTTTCTCCTGTCCTAAAAGTGGATTTCACAAGATGAGCCAACAGTTTTTTCCCAGGGCAAAATGTTTTGTATAACCTGATGACGATCAGGGATATTTCTTCTGTATATAACATCTTCATATCATTGCAACAGGTTCCATCTAGCAGCAATCCTTTTTCGACCAGCCTGAGTATATCTTTTTTGGAGGACTGATATGCCTCTAAAATATCCGCCTTTCTCAATTGCCTCTTGTTTCGATATCTGAAACGCTTTAGTACATAGTGCGCAAATGGAATTACTAAGGATATGACTGTCCAGAAGAGCAGAAAAATTAAAATGATAAGCAGGCATTTGCCCCAAAAACCATATTCTTCAATTTGATTCAATTGCAGCTTACCATTTGAACATATTGCCTCATAGCCTGGACTGGAAAACTCGTCATAGATAATACTGGTGAGAATGCTGGACGCAATGGCAGAAAGCGCCCCCCACGTTTTTCTAAAAAACGGTACTGTTTCAAATCTCATGATTATACTTCCTGTCTTTGAGAAGTTAATTTAAATATGTGCATACAGCGGTATACTATACCGTAATCAACAAATCTTGGCCGCTTTTTTTGCGAAAGAGCGCATGTAGCCATCCCCACACGACTGGCAACGCATTTTCCATCCTGATTGTATTTCTCCCTGCAATCCATGGGAATTGCTGAGGATTGTTGCCCTGCCGGACAACAATCCTCCCACCAATTCCCATGCGTTGAGATACCAGACAGTCTCTGGGGCACGGAGGATTTCTTGATACCGAACTCGCCCATAAGCCCATAAGAGATGATGACACTGCAGATGCCTGTACAGTATCCGACTATTCTCCTCCATCATCTTTGTTCTATTCATCTGTTTTTTTAAGACTCCGCTTCGGTATAGGCGGAAAACTTTCCGGCCCCTTCAACGACTCTTGTCCCCAGCCTGAATTTATTTCAGCGGTAACGACAGGAGCACACCCGAGTAGAAAATGTGCGAGCGGATCAGCGTACTCCCTGTAATATGATTCGCTCACAGCTTGAATCATTCTCAGATACTTTGAAATCATATCCTGATCTATCGGAATATTGTCATCATAATTGTCCGAGATCAGCAACAAACAAACATGAATCAAAATCATCGCATAACATGTGACACGACCGTGCCGTTTCTGCAGAGCACGGATAAGCCTGTTAATCTGCGTGATAGAAACATGTGAAAGCGCGCTCTCATCGGCGACCGTTTCGTTAAGGCCATCAATAAATCGATTGGCCTCCTTAACAATACACCTTTTTGTGCGACGATAATAGGTAACAATCTGGTCGCACTCGTTTCGCCCATATAGGAATTCTCCTTGGTATACTTTCGCATGTCGTGCTACCAAGTCGAGTAAATCAAGAAGGTCGCAATTGCCATCTTGAAAAAAATCCTCTCCTACATTCAGATATACTCGATCAGAAATGTTCCAAAACATAACTGTACCCCCCGCTATCTTTGGTTTGTGTCAATGGAGTTGTTAAAGTAGTTCGGTTTTATTCGGACCGTGAAACCTATATATACCATATTACAAACTTGGAACTAGCGCAAGCCTTAAATATTCCTTATCAGGAACTTAATTTCAGGGTACATAATTAAGCAAACAGCACATCTATGCTAAGGTATTGTAGCAATCGTTCTAATGACTGAAAAGGAGAATCTTGTTTGGGAAATTTTCGCTTGTCTGCCACCCCACCAGCGGGTGGATGTAGGTACTGTAGCTGTACGCGGCGGCGTGTACGGAAAAACAAGTGAAAAGTGAGGAAACAATGACTATGAAAAAAATGTATGTATGTAAAGATCATCACCGTGTCCTGCTGCCATGGGCCTGGACCAGGCGATCACACCAGAAACTTAATTTGCTGACGCTTGACCACCACACAGATACGATTGAGGCGTTCTGCCGTTATCTCTATCATCACAAGGATGAAGCTTTGGACGAACTCATTGCCCAAATAGATTTCCACGACGATGCAACAATCAGGCGGGCTATCGCAAAATTGAGAAACGATGAACACATCGACACGGCGATTAGATGCGGAATCCTTCAAAAGGCTTTCGTCATTTCGTATGCTGGCATGTCAGATAACCCGCCCTCAAACGAATTTACGGAGATGACCCGGAACGCGGAAACTTTTGCACGGGTTGCATTGGGTCAAATTCCCCAGCCAAAGGATCGAACTTATCCGGATGCGAACCTATATACGGTTGGCACAGATGGATATTTAGGTGATGAGAACGGTGTTTCGGATGAGTTCCTTAAAATGATGTTATCGAAAGCTGGTGCCATGGGCGGATTTGACATTATGCAAACAGAATTTATCCTTGACATTGATCTGGATTATTTCCATTCGTATGAATCGTTCAAACGATCCGACCTTACGGTGTTCCGGCATCTTCTATCCGCCGCAACGGCTATAACGATTGCAACAGAACCGGATTTTGCCTACAGGGACTTTGACTCTGATAAAATCCTGATTGATCCTGAAATAATTCTGGCTGAGGTTATTGTATTGGCAAAGGAAGAGCTTGGCGACGAGCTTGAGATCATCAATTTGCAGTAGGCCGACAAACAGATTCACCCTCCTGCAATGAGCGGGAGGGTGAATCTGTTTTTATGGGGGAAACTCCCCCCTATTTGAACAGCTCCTTTCCGGCCCGGAGCTTTGCTTGAATATCTGGGTCCAACGACTGGTCTGGGCCATCTTTTTTGTCAGAGAACGCAGATATTTATATCATCTCCACAGCAAACAGCGCGTCTGCGCCGCCGGTGTGGACAAAGAGAATATCCTCGTCCTGGTCAAAGGTCCCCTGCTCCAACAGCTGGAAAAATCCAGCAAGGGCCTTACCGGTATACTCTGGGTCTGTCAGAATGCCCTCCGTCCTGGCCAGACGGCGGACCGCTGCACAGCCATCGGGACTGGGGATGGCATAGCCGGAGCCAATGCAATAGTGGATATGAATATCCTCTCGGGTGACGCGGACGTCTGTCTCCAGCAGCTCCGCCGCCCCGGAAGTCAGTTCCATGGCGATCTCCGCGAAGGGGTCGTCACAAACGCCGATGCCAATAGAGCGAGTCCCGGGCAGAAAAAGTTTAGCACCCAGCGTCAGCCCCGCATAGGTACCGCCGGAACCGGCGGCGCTGACGACAGCATCGAAGGCAACGTCCAATTTTTGCGCCTGGTGTGCAATTTCCTTCGCACAGTTGACGTATCCAAGGCTGCCCAGAGGGACCGAGCCGCCCACAGGAATGGCATAAGGAGTGTGGCCCTGCGCCCGGAACTGCTCCCCATGATCCGGGTCATCTCCGCATAGACGTCATCATAGCTGTCGGTATCCACCATGCGGACCTCCGCACCGAAAATGCCGTTCAGGATCAGGTTGCCTCCGGTGAGCTTTCCCCACTTTTTCAGAACCAGAATGCTTTTCACACCCAGCCGCCCGGCACAGGCGGCGGTGAGCATAGCATGGTTGGACTGGGGGCCACCGGCAGTAAGGACAACATCCACCCCCTTGTCTCTGGCATCCGCCAGAAGAAACTCCAGCTTGCGGACCTTATTGCCGCCCAAAGCAACGCCGGTCATGTCGTCCCGCTTGATGTAAATATTTTTTCCGATCTCCCGGCTCAGGTTTTCCAACTTATACAGGGGTGTGGGCAACTGAGCGAAGGGAATGCAGGGAAAATCAATAATTTGTTTCATGCGAGTGCCTCCTTTTAATCGTTGGATTCGTTTTGACCATCCAACTTCCTAAAACCATCCAGTCGCAGTTCACGCCGGAGCTCCTCCTCGGTAGGCAGATACGTGAAGTACTTTGAAGCAAAGATCTGATTGTTATCTTCCGGAAGGGTATATTTGATGACCGCATCATTCTTGTCGGCGCAAAGCACGATACCAATGGGCGGCGTGTCGCCCTCATTCATCAGTTCGCGCGTGTAATAGTTGACGTACATCTGCATCTGACCAATGTCCTGGTGAGTCAGCTTGCCAGTTTTTAGATCAAACAGAACAAAACACTTCAGGATGTAGTTGTAAAAAACCAAATCAATGAAAAAATCTTGCCCATCTAAAGTAAACCGCTTCTGTCTGGCCACAAAGGAGAAGCCGCGTCCCAACTCCAATAGGAATTGCTGCAAATGATCGATCAATGCCTGCTCCAAGCTACTTTCATAGATATGCATATCCGGCTTAAGCTGGAGAAACTCCATCACATAGGGATCTTTGATGACCTTTTCATATTCCGGCTTTGGCTCTGTTGTCTGTATCTCAGCAGCCACAGAAGCCTTGTCCTGACTGGCCAGCAGACGTTGATAGAACATCGTGTGGATCTGCCGTTCTAATTGACGGACACTCCATGCGGATTTGGAACATTCCTCCATATAGAATTGACGTTCTGCCTGATCTGAGATCCGCATAAGCAGGCGATAGTGTGACCAGCTCAATTCCGAACACAGTGTGTTCGCATTTGGAAATAGTACATAGAATTTTCGCATCATCTGCAAATTGCGAATGTTGAATCCTTTGCCAAATTCAGACGTCAGACGCTCGGAAAGATATTGCAGCAGCTGTTTCCCGTAGGCAGCCCTGTCATTTTCTCCGCAGGCTTTATACATCTGCTCGCCGATCTCGTGGTAGGTAAGCACCATGGCTGTATTGACGGCAGAGGCAACCTTATTCTGTGCTGAGATGATATACCCGCGAATTGTCGAATAGGTGTCTTCCGCACTGCGCCCAACTTGTGCCTGCTGGTTCATAAGTTCGTCCATCGTGTTACCTCCTAAAAAGAGATGAACTGCTATTTAATATGAATTATAGCACATACATGGTTGTTTCTCAACCTATGGCAATCAGAAAATCACTTCCTCCAAAATTTCCCCCAATATTTCAGGAAAAAGAACGATCCATGCTGTGGTATTACTCTCATCCAGTGCGTCCCGTTCAAACGGAACCTCTGCCACTCCATGTAACTTCCGCACTACTGATGTAGCACCAGAGATATTTCCTTCATTCAGTAACTCCTGCAACAATTCACTAAACAGCGCCAAAATATATTTGCCGCCCTCCATATCCAGGAGCACCTGCGAAATTTCCATCGCATTATTGACTACTGTTTCATACTGCTTCGCTGTTGTTTCCATACGACCTATCCTTTCATTATTATCTGCATTTTTCGGTTGACTGCATGGAGTTGTGATAGCATTTCAGGGGGTTTTAATAGCTTCGAGTTTCTGGCACCGCAGGTTTTAAGCATTCCAGGCCGCTGATGCTTATCGATGCTTACAGCAAAAACCCGAAGATATTTTTCAAAAATTTTCAGACTGCTGATGCTTATCCGATGCTTATGGGGTGAGACCAGAGAGACTGGATGCAAAAACAGTCTCATTCAGTCTCATAACGTGAGAATTATGAGACAAATGAGACTGTTTTTTACCGGAGAGACGACTTTCACCGTCCTCATAACCCGGAGGTCGTAGGTTCAAGTCCTACCGCCGCAACCATAAAACCGCTGATTTCACTTGAAATCAGCGGTTTTTCTTATCAAAAAGTTCAGTGGCATTTTTCGTGATGCTTATCTGATGCTTATTTTTTATTTTCATCTGGATCGCTGATGCTTATCCGCTGCCTGTGCTGCTTACCAGCCCATTTTCATTTCCAGCGGGGCTGGACTTTCTTCTGGGACCGGGTCCGGTTCTCTCGGCTGTGGCCTCGTTGAGTAGATATCACCCAACTTTGCCACACTGGCACGCTTGTGATCGTCCAGTGCGTGACCGTACTTGTCCAGCGTGATGGAAGGATTGGCGTGTCCCAGGAGCCGGGAGAGCGTTACCACGTCCATTCCCTGCTCCAGAGAGCGAGTAGCAAATGTGTGACGCAATGAATGAAAATTGGCATCCGGGATGCCGGCCTGCCGCACACACCGCTTGAACAAGTCCTGATAGGTGCGAGGTTCATAGGGCGAACCATTCTCCTGGCAGAACACATAGCCTTCTGGATTGTAGCTGTAGTCCTGCTCTTTGATGGACATCTGGATACTGCGGTACAACTCAAAGTCCCGAAACAACTCGTCCATGATGAATATCCTTCTCCGGGAGTTGTCCGTCTTGGTGGTGGCAACCGTCTGGACCGTGGTGGACGCCGCAATGGAATCATCATGGTTGGGCAGCCGGTTCCGGGTCTCGCAGATCAGGAAGGATCTGTTTTCCATGTCTACGTTTTCCCAGCGCAGGCCGCACAGTTCACCCAGACGCAGGCCGGTGAACAAGTCAAAGACGATCCCAAACGCAGCAGGTTCAGGGGCCAGACGAGCGGCAGTCATTAATCTCCTCTGTTCTTCACGGCTCAGTACGCGCATTTCGCTTTTGGGCGCTTTCGGAAGGCGGACGCTCTCGATCAGGTTTTCCGCCAGAAGATGATTCTTGACCGCCTGCCCAAATGCCATGTGCATCATATTCCGCATATTGGTCAGGGTTTTGGGGGCGAGACCGCCTTTCTTGGTCAGGTTGCCGTTCTTCCCGCGTTCATTGAAAAAGCCTTGCAGGTCATCTGCCCGCAGAGTATTCATGTACAACCCACCGATCTGCGGCTTGATGTGGGCACGGACATATAGTTCATAGCTGCAATAGGTAGAGTGCTTGATGGCAGGCCGGGCATAGTTCTCCAGCCAGCGGTCCATCCATTCGCCAAGGGTCATTATTTCGCTTACAGCAGCGGTCTGGCGCTGGGCAGGGATAACTGCTTGGTACGCAGGAACTGTCGGTCCTGCGGCTGTCAATGCGTCGATGAACGCTTTCGCATCAGCCTTGCGCTGGAACCGCTTTGTCTTCCTCTGCCCATCCACTCTGTACTGGTAGACCCAGCTTTTGTCCTTTGCTTGGTACAACGTACCTTCACCTTTTGATCGTCTAGGCATTTTCGATATCCTCCCTGTCTTCAGCTTCGATTTCACAGACTCATATTCCTTGGTAGCCTTGGCAAACTCCCGTTTTGCGGCGGCAAGCTGATCCTTGATCCCCGTTGTGACATTCATTTGCGTTCGGGAGACGATTTCGTCCTCACGGACGGCTTTCATCCTGTCAAAGATCTGATGCAGGATCTCGGTCACCATGCCGTCCAGGATGTGCATCGTATAGCCTGTCTGCCCATTGCAGTCGATGCGGTGACGGGTCTTATTATAGCAGACATAGCGGATTCGCCTGCGGGCCACTTCCGTTCCATCAACATTTTTCCGAACCGTTCCGTTGGTAGTCAGGGTGAGCCTGCCGCCGCAGTGGCCGCAGAACACATTGCCGGAGAGCATCGACTGTCCGCTGGTGTTCCGGGGCAGGGTGCGCTGCTCGTTGTACTCATTAACTCGCTCCGCCATCAGCTTCTGTGCCAGCTCGAATGTCTCAGGATCAATAATCTGGAGTTCCGGGAACACTTCCGACTGACTCTCGCCGCTCCGAAGGATTCCCATGTATGTGATGTTATGCAGGATGTGGCCTACCGTGGCCTCATGCCAGTTGCCGCCGGTCCGTGTCTGGATGCCCTGGCCACTGATCAGGTTGGCAATTTTACACCGGCCATATCCTGACCCTACGCACAGGTTGAACATCATACGAACCACACGGGCCTCATCCTCATCAATCTCCAGCTTGTAGACCTCATGCTTTCTCTTGTTGAGTATCCCGCTGGGGGCCAGCCGGTAGCCGTAGGGGGCGCTGCCGCCGCGGAACCGGCCATCCTGTACCATCTGGCCCAGGGCGGTCTTGGTGCGGATGGAGGTTTTCTGGCTCTCGCCGTCTGCCTGCCAGTAGCGGATATAATTGGTCAGGCGGTCGGTGTGGCACTCGAACCGCTGCTCTCCCTCGTTGACACTCCATACCCGGATGCCCTTTTTAACAAACCACTCGACCACAAAGGGAGTCTCGTCCGATTTACGCCCGAGGCGGTCGAACATGAATACCAGCAGGATATCGAACTTGCCCTGTTCGGCCTTTTTCTTGATGAGCTGCAGCTTGTCCCGGTCATCGGCGCTGACCTTGTAACCCGACACACCAGCCTCCTGTTCTTCTCCTACGATGGTCCAGCCCATTTTTCCGGCAAACTCCCGGCAGGCTTTGCGCTGTACCGGGATGTCCGCCTGATTCATGTCGTCATGGTCTACCTGCTTGGTTGTGGAAACACGATATAAACAACAAACTCTTTCAGCCATTTGTATCCGTCCTCTCAAAATTATTTTCGGATGTGTGAGAGAATCGGACACCTGTCAATATAAAATTTTCAAGGTGCTTTTGGCTTTCGCCAAGCGAATTATCTCACATCCTACGCCTAAAATCCACTGGTTTTCCCGAACACATTCATTGGTTAAATATGCGGAAAGCGGCGCCGTCCAACGATTTGGACAACGCCGCTTTCTGCACATGATTTTCTTTTTGAAGGGCTTTTTCCGCTTCTCACCGCTCCTGCCCAGGACGCTTTTTTACCTTTTCCCGAACCGGCGTCAGGTCCAAGAGCTGCCGCACCCGTTTTTGCACATGACGTTCTATCGCCACTAAGCGTTCCTCCGGGAGATTCAGTTTGGGATGGCGCTGGAATGTAAATCCAATCAGCCCCCGGAGCTGCCGTGCCTGGACAGGTCCCATGACCTCCTGGCAGACGCTCTCAAAGCTGATCCCATAGGCCGTTCCACGTGTCTTGGCGTAGCTGTCCAGGTCCTTCCAGTCCTCCGGCATAGCGAAATTGAACAGCGAAAGCCCATTATCGAACACCGGGGCGGCTCCCAGCAGCGCGCCGCTGTGGTTGTCCCGCAGGACACCAAAGTTGCCGAAGTGCCGATCCTCGTTGTAGATCACCGCATCGAACACCAGCATACTTTTGATTTCCTCATAGGCTTCCGGCCCCAGCTTTTCATAATACTCCAGGCAGGCTTTCAGCCCGCCCTCCCGGACGATACGCCCAACGGGGATGTACGCTGTGTCAATGTCTGTAAACAGCCTGCACCGGGAAGCCAGAATGCCCTTCCAGTTCTCCAGCTCGTAGCGCACCGCGTGCAGGCCCATGGCCTGGGCGATCTGGCTGGCGTAAAACTCACTGTATGGCTCATTTCCGGTATTGGCCGCGCCGGAAGTGCCTCCTTTGTACAGGTAAATTCCATCCCCTTCGATAAACCGCCAGCCCTTGGGCAGCATCCCATTGGTGGTCAGCTCCGGCGAGGTGGTAAAGGCGGCGTCGCTCTGCCCAATTCCCGTATAGGCCACCAAGGACAGGATTTCCGAGAACCGATTCTCATACAAGTTATACTGTGCGAAGGTTCCTGCAAAACCCTGGGGTACGACCCAGAAACTGTCGTTCAGGGACAGGCCCTTACACACATCAATGATCCCTCTGGTATCGTTGACGCTCAGGCCAAAGGTTTTGAGGATCTCGGCAACGTAAGTGCGGTTCTTCGGGATCACCCGCCGCTGCAGCCACTTCAGCAGTCCCGCATTGCTCAGTTCCATATCCAGCGGGAACCGGCTGCGTTCCGCCTGGTTGATCTCATGGATCTCGGCTTTCAGGCCCTCGATACCATGCTCGGACAAGGAGAACGTCAGCAAGTCTGTATCATAGAGCCGAAGAATATATTCCTGCACCATATTCCGTCCTCCTCGCATCAGTTTCTTTTATTATAGCGAATTTTCAGCGGAAAGTAAACGGAGATTTTGCGGTGCCGCTTTTCTGTTATGCGGCCCTGTGATCTGCCGCGTTTTGTCGGATATAGGAATCGATCAGGCAGTTGCGGACTCGCTGGGCAGCCGTAGCATCTGGCTCCACCGCAAAGCTGAGAGTGACAGGATGACCAGCGATGCGGAGTTCTACGATCTTCTCATCGCTGGTGTCACGCTTTGCCTTTTTCTTATTCATGATGCTGCCTCCATAAAATAGGTATCACTTTTTACCGTCCGGATAAACCGTGCCACATCCTCCAGGCTGCAGGTGACCGGCATCTCCGGCAGGGCGGCCAGTACGTCCTTGCAGTAGCGCTTGCCCTCGGCGGCCCGCTCATCCAAAATAGCCACCACGCAGGTGTCCGTTTCGGTGCGGATGGCCCGTCCGAAGCCCTGCTTCAGCTTGATCTGCATCTCCGGCACCACCACCGCCCGGATGAACAGCCGGAGGGTGGGATGGTTCTCCCGCTCTTTTTCCTTCAAAGCGTCTGGCACGGCGAAGGGCAGGCGGGGGATGATCAGCAGGGATACGCAGTCTCCGGGGAAGTCGAAGCCCTCCCAGGCGGCCCCCGCCGCCAGCAGCACACTGCCGGGGCTGGCCTTGAACTGCTCGGTAGTATGGATTGCGCTGCGGCCCATGGTGAACAGCGGATAGCGCAGACCGTGGCCCG
>OFFK01001329.1_pt1 | contig 17835 bp, 19 predicted proteins | sample 1521361 | NCBI WGS metagenome assembly OFFK01 (sample SAMEA3504096, study PRJEB24116) | mouse gut metagenome | biome: mouse gut; feature: mouse-associated habitat; material: faeces | place: Denmark | collected 2011
AGGATAAGGTAATTTTTAAAGACTTGAATTTTACCCTATCGAAGGGGTCGATGACAGCTCTACTTGGTGCAAATGGTACAGGAAAAACAACCTTGATTAGAATTTTGATGGGAATGTTACAACCAACGACAGGATCGTTTAAATTTGCGCCAGATACAAAAGTGGGGTACGTACCGCAATTTAGAAATTTGGATGCTGATTATCCACTCTCAATCCGGGCCTTTGTAGAACTTAATACTCCTTTATTTAAGAACGCTCGGGTGAAGGCGAGAGTAAATCAAATTTTAAAAGAGACTCATTTACTAGATATTCAAAATACTAGGATGGGTGAAGCTTCCGGAGGTCAAAAGCAGCGTGCATATTTAGCTCAAGCTTTGTTAGATAAACCAGACTTCATTATTTTAGACGAGGCAACAGCTAGCTTAGATCCAGTTGCTAAAGAAGAGTTAATGTCATTGATTAAGCACTTAAACGAAAAACACGCAATGACTGTTTTGTTTACAACTCATGACATTCCTCTAGCTAAGAAATATATGAAAGATTATCTTTTATTTAAGGATAAAGGTTTAATTGCTGGTAAAATTAAGGACTTAGTTGAGGAGGTGGGTGAAGAATAATGTTTGCATATGATTTTATGCGCTATGCATTTCTAGCCAGTACTTTTATTGCGATTACCTGTGGAATAGTGGGTGTATATGTTGTAGCTAGAAGTTTTTCATTCTTAGCTCACACTCTATCAGAAATTGGTTTTGCTGGAGCCGCTTTTGCGGTTTGGATTGGTTGGGTTCCACTATGGGGCATGGTTCTTTTTACTTTGCTCGGATCAATCAGTGTTGGTGAATTATCCATGAGAAGTGATCAGAAAGAATCCGCAATTAGTGCGATTTCAGCCTTGTTTATCGGTTTGGGTGTGCTATTTTTAGCTATTGCTGGCGGTAATAGTCGGTACGCTACTAATATCTTATTTGGTTCAATTATTGGAGTTGATAAAGAGGGCGTTATTCAACTAGTTATTCTTTCTCTCTTTGTTTTAGCAATAATTTTCTTAGTTTTAAAACAATTAAACTATGATTCATTTGACCATGTAGGGGCAGTTAGCCATCACATTAATACAGGTTTAGTTTCAGTAGTATTTTTAATTGCTTTGGCTTTAGCTGTTTCAATTGGTGCACAAGTTGTCGGATCATTACTAGTTTTTATTTTATTAACTTTGCCATCTTCAAGTGCTCGCTACTTAGGTAAGACAATTCCCGCTATGTTATGTTGGTCAGTCGGAATCGCCTTGTTTGGAGTTTGGGCAGGCTTAGTTTTAGGATATGTAACTAATTTACCAGTCACTTTCTTTATTTCGATTATTGAAGTTGGAATTTATTTATTTGTTTATGGCGTTCATGCTTTTAAGAAATAAAACTGTTATTTAGAACCTACAAGGGCTCTCTGCTCTTGCAGGTTTTTTGTTTTTAAATTTCCTTAATATGTGGAAAAAGGATAAAATTAAATAGTATTGCTTTTTTAGATGAGGAAAACTATGTGGATAAATTTTTTATGGGCATTAGTGCCAATCATCTGGTTGATAATTTCTCTTGGAATTATTGGAATGCCGGCTTCAAGGGCATGTACGATTGGTTTAATTATTACAATTGCTGATGCTGTTTTAATGTTTAAACAACCCATAATTAATACTCTTTCTGGAGCCTTAGAAGGTATTATAATGGGAATTTGGCCGATCATGTATGTAATTCTGGCTGCGCTTTTTGTATATCAGATTACAACTGATTCAGGTAGTATGGAGACGATTGAGAAATTATTATCATCAATCACAACCGATAAAAGGATTTTAGTATTAATAATTGCTTGGGGCTTTGGTGGCTTTCTAGAATCTATCGCTGGTTTTGGAACTGCTGTAGCAATTTGTGCAGGAATTTTAATTTCATTAGGTTTAGAGCCCATCCAGGCTTCAGTAATTTGCTTGGTTGCCAATAGTACGGCAACTGCATTTGGTGCAATTGGCTTGCCAGTATTGACATTAGCTGAAGTAACTAATCTTAATGATGTGCAACTAGGATTTATTGTAACCTTGCAATTAGTCATTTTAGTTATTCTAGTACCTTTTATTTTAGTTGTTCTTACTGGCAAAAGTATTAAGGCGCTTAAAGGTATTGTTTTTATTACTTTAATGTCAGGGGTTGGAATGGCAATTCCGCAAGTTATTATTGCTAAGTTTACTGGGGCTGAGCTTCCAGCCTTAGTCGGATCATTGTTTTCAATTTTAGTTACTGTCTGGCTGACTAAAAGAAAAACTGGTTCAGTAGAGGAAGTAGAAAATGAAAGTGTCGGCGAAATTATCAAGGCTTGTTCACCATTTATTTTGGTTTTTATTTTCGTTCTACTGGCTTCCTCTCTTTGTCCACCTGTGAATAACTTTTTAACTAGTGTAACTACCCATTTACATGTTTACTTAGGAAAAAATCCTAATGATTTACCAATTAATTGGCTTTCCTCTCCAGGAACATTAATTTTATTAGCGGGAATAATTGGAGGAAAGATTCAAGGCTTAAGCTTAAGCCAAATGTTCAAAATCTTGCTCAATGTTTTGAAAACAATTGGGATGACAACAATTACAGTTTGTGCAATTGTGGGTTTAGCTAAAGTTATGGTATATGCAGGAATGACTAAAGCATTAGCGGTAGCCTTAGTAAGCTTACTTGGACCAGCTTATCCTTTATTTGCACCATTAATTGGAGCTTTAGGAACATTCTTAACCGGCTCTGCAACGTCAGCCAACGTTCTATTTGGTAATTTACAGTATTCTGCTGCACAATCATTAGGAGTAAGCAAATATTGGATTGTTGCTTCAAACATGACTGGTGCAACGGCTGGGATGTTATCACCGCAGAATATTGCAGTAGCTACCGGTGCAATTAATAAAGAAGGGCTAGAAGGAAAGATTCTAAAAGAAACGACTAAGTGGGGCAGTATTTACTTGTTAATTACCTGTGTATTTCTATACTTAGTTGGTTTGATTACTAAATTAGTATAAAGTAAAAAAGTTCTTGATCTCAGAAGTTAGATCAAGAACTTTTTGTTTACAAATATATTTGTGTTTTTACTAGATTGTTTTCAGTTCATTAACGATTTTTTCAAACTCATTAAGTCGTTTTTCAAAAGTATTAAATGCGTCTCTTAAGTAATCAGCCTTTGTCATATCGACACCGGCACATTTCATTATCTCTGTTGGATAATCTGAAGAGCCAGCCTTTAAGAAATTAATATAAGCGGTACGTTCTTTGTCAGTACCATGAACAACATTATTTGCGAGAGCTGTAGCAGCAGCAAAGCCTGTTGCATATTGGTAAACATAAAAGTTGTAATAGAAGTGAGGAATACGGGCCCATTCTTTAGCAATCTCTCCGCCCGGTTCTACACTATCACCGTAATATCTTTGGTTTAAATTGCCGTAAAATTCATCAAGAACATCGGCAGTTAATGGTTGACCATTTGCGTCAGCTTCATGAATAAACTGCTCAAATTCTGCAAATTGTGTTTGACGGAAGAGTGTGCCCTTGAATGAATCAAGATAGTGGTTCAAAACAAATGCGCGTGTTTTAGGATCGGTAATTTTATCTAAGAAGTATTCAGTTAAAATATTTTCATTAGTTGTTGATGCAATTTCAGCAACAAAAATTGGGTAGTCTCCATATACATATGGTTGAGTATTTCTTGTATACCAGGAATGCACTGAGTGTCCAGTTTCATGAACTAGAGTATATAGAGAATCAAGATTATCCTCCCAATTTAATAATTCATATGGATCAGTATCATAGGAACCACCAGAATAAGCGCCTGTTACCTTATTTTGGCTTTCAACCACATCAATTACACGATTATTAAAGATGTAATCAACATGTTCGAGGTAATCTTTTCCTAATGGCGCTAAGGCTTGTCTAGCCTCATTTTTTGCTTCTTCAAAGTTATAAGAAAGACTGGGCTCACCTGTTAATGGAACATACATATCATACATTTGTAAATCAGAAAGACCTAAAATCTTTTTTCTTAAACTAACGTAGCGATGAAGTAAGTTGAGGTGACTATTTACCTCTTTAACCAATGTATCGTAAACAGCTGTTGGTACGCCATTTTCACTTAAAGCAGCCTCTCGAGCTGAATTATATTTATGTACTTGAGCATTAAAATTGTGGGCTTTTACTTCACCTGATAAAGTTGAAGCGAGACTATTTTCAAACTGGCCATAGCTTGCATACATAACATCAAATGCATTTTTGCGAATATTTCTATCTTGTGACTGAATTAGAAGTGAATATAAGCCATCAGATAATTGGACCATCTCTCCGTCTTCATCTTGAACATAGCCGTATTCCATATCAGAATTAGTTAAAACATTGAAAGTATTAGCGGAAGTTCCCATTGCATCTCCAGCAGCGGCAATAATTTTTTCTTCACTTGCTGGTAAAGTATGAGGACGTTTCTTAGTAATTTGTTCAAGTCGATGTTGATACTCTTTTAAACGGGGCTCATCTTGCATAAATTTAGCAAGTGTCTCTTCTGGGATAGATAAAATTTCAGGATCGACAAAAGAGATAGCGGCGCTCATCTGGTTAGCTAAGCTTTGAGCTTTAGCAACAAGGCCTAGATAATGAGTATTACTAGTATCAACGTCGCTTGACATAGTAGCATAAACATATACTTTTTCTAAACGACGATTCACAGATAAAATTTCTGTAATCCCCTCATATAAATCTTGACCAGATTTAGCAAGATTTCCCTTAAATCTACCTAAATTTTTGATTTCTGTTGTGAGCTGATTATATTCTTGTTCCCATTCGTGATCGTCTTTAAAAATACGACTAAGATCCCACTTGAGATCATCAGATACTTCATTTCTTTTTGGAAGAGCCATATCTTTTCCTTCTTTCTGCCAGATAATTTTTATTAATCACCATTATAGAACATTATTTCGCTTGCTAAAAAATAAAAATTTTTTAATAATGAATTTAATGCGCTTAACTAAATGATTTTGTATTATGAAAAGGTAAGCTGATTTTCAGAGGAGTTAAAAATTAATGAGACCTGAGGAACCCAAAAGACCAAGCAAAAAACTAAGAAGAAATAATGTATTTGCGGCGAGTAAAAAAGATTATAAAAATGGAAATAGTTTTGCTCGTTTGGTAGGTCTCTTATCAATTTTACTTGTTTGTGGAAGTGTAGCTTACTTTGCTCATGCCTACTTCTCGGCTATGAGTTCAGTACAACAAGCTTATCGAGGCACAGGAAAAACTTCGCAATTGATTTCTCAGAAAAAGCCAATTTCAATTCTAATTCTTGGCGTCGATCAAGGAATTGAAGGCAGGCATGACCGGGGAAATTCCGATACGATGATCTTAGCCACTATGAATCCAGAGAAAAAAGAAGCAACAATGACCTCAATTCCTAGAGACTTGTTAGCTGATATCAAAGGTGACGGACGCGGAGAAGGAAAGTACTACATGTTCCGGGCTAACTCTGCTTATCAAGTTGGCGGAAGCAAAGGAGCAACTCGGACAGTAAAAGCACTTTTAAATACACCGGTTAACTACTATATGGAAGTTAATATGAAAGCTCTAGAAAGTATGGTAGAAGCTTTGGGCGGAGTAGATGTTAATGTGCCATTTACCTTTACCTATCACACGCATTTTAAGAAGGGAAAGCAGCACTTAAATGGTAAAGAGGCCTTAGACTATGTGCGGATGCGTAAAGAAGATCCAAAAGGTGATTACGGTCGACAAATGAGACAAAGACAGGTGATTAATGACATTGTACGTAAAGGGATGTCAGTTAATTCAATCACTAACTATCGCAAGATTCTTAAGGTCTTTGCCAAGTATGTTAAAACTAATCTGACTTTTGATGATATGCTTTCAATTGCAATGAATTATCGCGGATGTACTCAGAATATTAAGAGTGGCTATATTCAAGGACATAATGTTTGGATTGGAGCGGCAGCAATGCAAGTGGCCTCTACAAAGGAACTACAACGCGTATCGGATTTAGTTCGCTCTAGTTTAGGATTAAAACAGGAAAAACTCCATAACCAAGAAACAAGACAAAATAGTCTACAGCAAGGTTTAAATTGGAATGATCCAGAAGACTTCAGAGATTATGTGATTTATGACAAAGATTCTGATACTATTCCATGGGATGGTAATTAAGTAAAAAGCAGCTAGCAAAATGCTAACTGCTTTTTTTAGTATATCTGTTGATGATTCTATCTTAGTGATTTTAGCCCGTAACTGCAACTGTTGTTTGTAAAGTTTTAGTTATCTAGTTCAGAATTTGTATTTTCTTGATTAAGTTTTTTTTCTTCGAACTTGATATCGGCTAATTTATTTTCCTTTTCTTCTTTTCTTCCTTCTTTTATTTGATCTTCTTTGAATTTTTTACTTAGGAGAGTTGGTTTAATGGTATTTTCAACTAGGCTTTTAGACACATTAAAATTGGTATCTTGATCAGCTGCCTGGGAAGTGGTAACTGAATTAGTTAAAAAGCCAAAGCCTAATAATACAATAAGCGCTGTTGAGATTCCCTTCTTGTGTGTCAAAGTATTTTACTCCTTTTAAGTTTAAATTTAATAATAATTAAATGGTAATCATGTTACACTAGTGATATTTAAAAAGTCGTTTTTAATTTACTTAACAAACTGTATTATAGAAGAGGATTATTGCAGTAAATTAAAGCGAAATTTACATTTTTTTACAAAAACTTCAATTACGTAAATTTAATGTAATATTTGAAAGATCAGTGTAATAAAAAGGATGATGAAAAAATGAAGCAAACTAAGTATTTTCCAGTTATTTATGGGGTAATATCAGCCCTTATTGCATTTATTGCAGTGTTTTTTATTGCACAGAGAACCTTCCATTTTTCTGTATCGATGGCTATTTTAAGTGCTGGAATTTTTGCGGCTTTCTTTTATGTTCTGTCATATTTTAGAGGGCATGCTTCTTATGAAATTAAGGCAATTGTAGCCAAATATCATTTAACAGATGAAGAACTTGCAAAAATAACCGGAATGAAGGCTAGTGATTTTCCCATCTATCACAATAAGCTTCAATTAATTATCCCTAAAAGACAATGGCCAAAAGTCTTAAATGCGCTTCAAGAATATGATCAGCAGCATCAGATATCAAACGAAAAAGAGAGAAAATAATGAGTTTACTAACAGTTAAAAATTTAAGTCAGACATTTATTGATAAAACTTTATATGAAGACGCAAATTTTGTCTTAAATAAAGAAGACCATATGGGGGTAACCGGGCAAAACGGAGTTGGTAAATCAACTTTAATTAAGATTTTGACCGGTGAAATTACTCAAGATAATGGCGAGGTTAAATGGCAAAATAAAATTCATGTTGGGTATTTAGATCAGTATGCCAAACTTGAAGAAGGTATAGAACTTAAACAATTTTTGCAAACTGCGTTTAGTGATCTTTTTGAAAAAGAAAAAGAATTAAATGAACTCTATGTGAAATATGGTGAAAATGGGGATGAAGCTCTCTTAGAAAAGGCAGGGAAGATTCAGACTTTACTTGAGGAAAAAGAATTTTACGATATTGATACCAAAATTGACCGTGTAGCGACAGGGCTAGGATTAGCGGATTTGGGTTATAGCAGGGATGTATCAAAACTTTCTGGTGGACAAAGATCTAAATTGATCTTAGCAAAGCTGCTTTTACAAAATCCAGATGTACTGGTTTTAGATGAGCCGACAAACTACTTAGATGTTAATCATATTGACTGGCTTGCTGACTATTTGAATAACTTTGAGGGTGCTTTTATCGTTGTTTCACACGATTATGATTTTTTAGGTAGAATCACCAACTGTATTATTGACATTGATTTTGGAACTATTACGCGCTATACAGGTGATTTAAAGCATGCACTTCGTCAAAAGGAAGCTGACCGAGAAAGCTATTTAAAGGCTTATGCCAACCAGCAGAGAAAAATTCAAAAGACTGAGGCATATATTAGAAAAAATAAAGCTGGTTCTAGATCTAAAAGTGCTAAATCGCGGGAAAAACAGCTAGCGAAGATGGAAATTTTAACGCCACCACAAAATAATAAAAAGGCGCATGTCCTTTTCCCTTATGTTGACACTGCATCAAACTTGCTTTTGCAAACTCAAGATTTAGTAATTGGATATGATCAGGCCTTAGTAAAATCAGCATTTAACTTTTCTGTTGGAAATGGGGAAAAGGTAGCTGTAACAGGTTTTAATGGAATCGGAAAAACGACACTACTAAAGACTTTACTAGGAAAGTTAAAACCAATTTATGGTAATTTTGAATTATCTTCAACAGCTAAGCTTGCTTATTTTCAACAAGATTTAGCTTGGCCTAATAAAAATATGACGCCTTTGCAATATTTACAAGAAGAATTTCCACGTCTGCGTCCTAGAGAATTACGACAAGCCTTAGCAAGAATGGGGTTAACTGCACAGCAGGCTATGAGTCCTTTAAAAGAGCTTTCTGGTGGAGAACAAGAGAAGGTCAAGCTTGCTAAGATGCAGTTTGAGCCATCCAATTTACTATTCTTGGATGAGCCAACAAATCACTTAGATATTGCTACAAAAGATTCTTTAAGAAAGGCAATTGTTGAATTTAATGGTGGAGTAATTATTGTTAGCCACGAGAGAGATTTCTTTAGAGGAAATTGGGTGGATAAAACAATTGATATTGAGAAGATGAATAATGAATAATATTTAGAGGATTGAAATGGAAAAAGAGCGTGTAAGTCAGGATTATGCTGCTGAAGTTTTAGATACCTGCTTAAAAGCAGGGAGATTAATGATTGAAGGCGGTAGTGAAACTTATCGAGTTGAAGATACGATGATGAGAATAGCACGTAATGCGGGAATTACCGATGCAAGATGTTTTACGACTCCAACTGGAATTTTTATGAGTTTGGGTGAACACTCTTATACTCAGGTTACACAAGTTAAAAAAAGAAATATTAACTTAGAATTAGTAGATCGAGTTAATGAATTGTCACGCGAATTTGCGGCTAAAGAAATAACATTAAAAGAATTACAAGAGCGTTTAAAGCAAGTTTCCATTTCGATTCCAGATTTTCCTATATGGCTTCAAATTATTGGAGCGGCTATTTTAAGCCCTACTTTAATGGTCTTGTTTATGGATGATTATGACTGGATTGATTTTCCGGCCGCTGCTGTGATCGGCGGAGTATCTTATGCTCTTTATTTAGCTATTAAACGCTATACTAATATTCGTTTTTTAGCTGAAATGGTAACTGCAATATTTATGGGGGTTATTACTATTTTGACTTGTAAAATCTTTCCTAAACTTGTAGTTGATAATATTTTGATTGGTTCCTTGATGACTTTAGTGCCCGGTGTAGCAATCACTAATGCATTACGTGATCTGTTTGGTGGCGACTTATTATCAGGAATGGCTCGGACAACCGAGGCTGTTCTAACAGCAATTGCTTTAGGTGGCGGAATTGGTATTGCAATTAAGTTGTTGTGGGGTGTGATGTAATGCCTTTTTGGTTAGAAATAATTATTAATTTAGTATTTGCATGGCTTGCAGCTGTTGGCTTTGGGTTAATTATTAACGTCCCACACCGCGCTTTAGTTTTATGTGGCATTAGCGGAAGTGCAGGTTGGATTCTATACTGGCTGGCAAATCGAATCGGTGTTGGCCGATTGGGGTCTAATCTTTTAGGAGCCCTGTGTGTTGGAATTCTAGGGCTGGTATTTGCTCGTATTAAAAAGTGTCCAGTAACTGTTTTTAATATTCCGGGTGTAGTTCCTTTAGTCCCAGGTGTACCGGCCTACCAGGCGGTGCGTGCGATGGTAGAAGGTCAATTATCTGATGCAGAAGATCTGATCCTGCGTGTAGCAATTGTCACGATAGCAATAGCGATGGGTTTTATGCTTGCACAGTTAATTGGAGAAATCTTTTTCAAGAAGCGTCAAAATAGAAAAAACAAGAAAAATTTGGTATAATAGGATATACGACGAGTCGAGGAAAACGCGAGATGCGTTCTTTGACAGAGATCATCTAGACTTGCGAAGTCAAAGCACGGGAAGTGCTGATGATGGGCTACTTTGGCTGTGAAACAAAGACCCTGACATACTTTTGTATGTTTCTCGCAAAAAAGACTAGCTTTCTTTTGAAAGTTAGTCTTTTTTAGTACTACAATATCCTTGAAAGTAACTTAATGAGGTAAAAACTTATGAAAATATCTATTCATCATATTGTAACTCAAAAGGTCGGTAATTCAGTTGGCTTTTCACTACCTGCTTCTTTTAAAGTAGAGGTAGGAACTGAGTATGCAATTCATCAGAAAGCTGATGGAAGTTTGATCTTAATACCGAAAATTTCTAATCCTTATACCTCCGATGCTAAATTTGAAGATGTACCAGGACCAGAAAGGGAAGCTTGGGAAAATATGGCTATGGAGGAATTACGTCATGCCGAAGAATAAATTTAAACAGGGAGATATTGTGTGGGCGGATTTTTCACCGTCAGTTGGACAAGAAATGAAGGGAAAACATCCTGCTGTAGTAGTGTCGTCTAATTCATATAATGAAAAGACTAATTATCTAATGGTTTGTCCAATTACATCCCACGGTAATCATTTCCCTACCTACTTAGACTTGTTCGGATATCATATTCATGGTCGTGTAAATGCAGCTCAAATTCAAACTTTTTCTAGAATGAGATTGCTAGATGAAAAACCAGCAGATCATCTTAGACCAGAAGATATGCTTAAAGTAATGGAATTACTTAGTTTTGCTTTGCAACTTGATTAAACGAGTAGTTAATTTTTGTAGTTGCATGAAAAAGATTTATTGAGTATCTTAGTAATGAAAAAGGATACACAAAGGAATTTTTATCGTGAAAATTAAACAAGAAGAAATAACTAAAAAAATTGAAGAACAAGATTATCTTCAAGATCTTGAGACAATTAAATATAGCGAAATAACCAAGACAAAATTAAAAAATATTGCAACTAAAATGATTAATGAAGCTGTGCAGGCTTTTAAACATGACTCCCTCATTCAAACGCAGCTGGCCATTAGTGGAAGAAGACCAATGACTTTTGCCCTTGAAAGTAATATCATTAATCTTCCATTTGCTAACTACAAAAAAATTAGTAATTTTTGTAATAATGAAGATGAGTATGAAGTAAACATCTATTTTGAAACTATTTCAGAATATGTAAATGTTTCTCACTTCCGAATCGATATTCTGGGGTCAAGTGATGAAATTGTAGCTGATCCAGAAAAGTATAGTGCATTACTAGTAAAAGCAATTGAAGAAAAAATTGAAGTAATTCGCAACTATCAAAAACCCGAAACAAAAACTAAGAAAACAAAATAAGGAGCTAGCCTTTATGCTAACTCCTTATTTTGTTATTTCACGCATTTTTAGGATGGGATGGGCGTTAGTGTAAAAGAAGAAATCCTCAATCATTGCACTTTCCATCAGACCAGTGGTCAAAATTGGATCTAAAGTTTCGACATTTTCCGGATATTTTGGCTCTTGACCTAAATTCATAAGAGCTTTATTTAAGGTGTAATGAATATAATGCTCAACCTTATCTTCTAGATCAGTATGCTTATACAATAATTTAATATGGCGAAGCTCATTGTCATATAATTTATCACATAAATCATATACCCAGTCATGAACTTTTTTCTGCTCTTTCTTAGGAAGTTTGAAAAAATCTCGCCGAAACTTAATTCCCGTATAAATACCATTTAAAGTTGTAATTCTAAGAGCATACTTAATCAATTCGGCAGTTCTAGGCAATTTATGCTGTCCGAATAAATATAATGGGCCAAAAAATGATGAATGATAAAGGCCAGTTGAGAGAAAAACGTGAGCAGCTTTTTTCTGAATAGTATTTCCTGATTGATATACTGTATTTAGAAGTTTCATCTTTTTTTGTAGATAAGGATTTTGGTTTGCCCATTCATAGGCATCTTCTTGTTTTTTAGAATCAGAAAATTCAGCTAATACATAGCTATATGCCTTATTATTAATAGATTCTAGATATTGAAGTGCATTATATACAGCAACTTCTTCAGAATTTTCAGCATCTTTTTTTATTTCGGATAGAGCTACTTTCATTTGGAGAGTAGAAGAGAGCGTTAAAGAGCCAAAACTGTGCAAAATCACAGTTTGTTCGTTTTTAGGGAGATGAAGAAACTCTTTCTGATCTTTATAAATTGGAACACGACGAGGTTCGTAAACAATATCATTTAATCTCGCCCAAGCAGAACGATCTACTTGTTCTTCTACAGTGTTCCAGTTGTTTGCTTTATAATAAGGTTTTTTATTCATTTTTCTGCCTGAAGTCACTTAAGAAACTAATATTGCTAAGAGCTGGATTTTGAATTGGTAAATCTTTTTGTGCACCTTTTTCTTTTTTTCGAGCTTCCATAACAATTTGACGAACATTTTTGACGTCAGTCGAATTGCCACTAAGTTCTAGTAAGTAAAGAATAGGCACATGTAATGTAACAGAGATCTTTTTTGCTGTTTGGCCAAAAAGATCGTTAAAGTTACGATTACCACATCCAATTAATCCTAAAAGATTTTTTTTATTATCTTTATATGTTAAAAAATCAACAACGGAATCCATCATAAAATCTTGATATGAAGGTAAAATCAAAATGTATTTATCATTCATTTGATATTGAGGATGAGCATCCTCAATTCGATGTGCATCAAGCCCCGTTTTATCTATGAACCGTTGCGTTTGTCCTGTAATTGTATAAAAAGCTATTTTTACCATAGTTTTGCCTATCGTTATATACCAAAACTACCTTCTACATATTCAATTGTCGCGATTTTTAAAGTTAAAGTCAAATCAAAAAAAGTTTTAAAAACGGCAATAAGTACCGTATACTTAACTTAAAGAAAATGGAGGTTCCTTATGACACTTGGATGGAATATTTTAGGTATTTTGGCCTGGTTAATCCTGGTTTTATATTTAATTTTTATTGTACAAAATATTCGAAAACGTCACTTAATAATGATTGTTAAAGATCGTAAACGCTTTGAGTGGAAAACTACCTTGTTAGATATTTTAGAAGTTTTACTTCTTTTATGCGGTGCGATCTATATGCTTAGCATCACTTTATTTTACAATCCTGATTTAGAAAATAAACAGGTTTTATCTAGTAAAATTGAATATCAACCATTAATTTTAACAGCGGGCAATAAACGCTCATACTATGTCACCGCTAAATCTGACAATAAAAAGACTCCAATTCAGACATATACTTTTTATAGTAACGGAAACAGAGTAACTGTTACGAGTAATTATGCTACAATTTCTGACGGAAAAAATCCAATGTCAGTTCAAGCAGGAGCTATTCCTTATTCATCTAAGCGATTAGTTCAGGCAGATGCACGCTACCAAAATGCTTATGTGGCTACTTATACGGCTACCTATAAGAAAAACTGGCAGAATGGCTTAAGAATGCATGCTGGTAAGACAGCAGCTAAATACTATTTAATTAGAGTACCTGATCGTACTTTTGTAAGAGAATTAAAATAATAAAGATAATTTGGTAATAAAAGGACCTTATTTCGATGAATACAATTCGAAATAAGGTCTTTTGTTTAGTTATTTAGAAGATATTTCCGCATAACGACTATAGCGAATATTTTGTAATAAAAATCCTAAGATAAATGCCATTACTAAAGTTGCTGATAAGTATTCAAGTACATTACCTGCATAAAAAGCAGCAAACAAGATAAATCCAACTGATAGTAATAGCGAAGAGTTTAAAAAGGATCTTACTTTTTTATTGAACAACCAATAAAAGATGCCATAGCCGAGAACAAATAAGTAAATAACATCTAAGAGGATAACTCCTAATATTCCCATTGAATAATACTGTGCTAAAAAGTCTCGCTCTAGTGGGGCAATATTATTTTCACGGCTAAAGGAAATACCAAACAATTTATTTAACTTATTTTTATCATTTTTCATAACGCGACTTAAGATATCTTTTTCTAGATATCGGTAATTTAGGCGTTCATTTGCTGGTTTTTTCATCACTTCAAGCCAGTAGTAAGGATCATGTTGATAAGTGTAATGCTCCAATACTAGATCATGTTTTAAAGAATAGACCCAGTAATTTTTCTTGATAAATTCTTTTAGATATTCTTCTTGTTTCTTGCCCTTATATCTTTCCAATCCAGCATTAAGTTCTTGATCAAGCCTCTTTTTGTCGCCAAGATTACTTCTCTTTTGAGCTACACCACTTTCAAGTGAAGATCTTCTGAGAGTTGGACTATAAGGAAAAATAGCAGCCGAAGCAGTTAGTATACAAATTAATGTAATTAAGAATTTGGCTGAAAATCTAGTATTCTTCAAAATCAAACTATGGATTAAGAAGACTAATACAAATACCACTAAGCTAATAATCAGTCCGAAATTTCCAACTTTTGTTCCAAGCATTAACATTGCTAATGCTTGAGAACTCACTAGAACTATATTTAAAACATTAAACTCTTTATAAAGAATATAGAGCATAATAGGCATGATCATGAACAAAATAGCCGATAAAGTATTAGCTTGAAAGAAAATTCCTTTAGAAGCTAAGGCATTAAAAGGATAATTTGTTTGAGTAAACCAAGAAAAAATATTAGCACTAATTCTTTTAGCTTCAGTAGTATGGTATGAAGTTAATGAGAAAAGAAATAGATTCGAGATAACGATTGTTAATGAATATATGCCTGAAATACCCTGGATTACTCGGAAGAAGTATTTAGCCTGAAATTCGCTATATGAAGTGATATAGATAACAATCAGGGGTAGACAAGCTCTCACTAGATAAAAAATTTCAACTTTAGCTGAATAATGGAAGCCTGTTGCGTCCACACCAGTAAAATTTTTTACCGAAATTAGGTGACAGATTGAGTATAAGATTAAAACTCCAATATAAGCTATAATCCACCATTGTTTTCTGAATCTTTGCCAATTATTTTTGATACTAAAGAATAAAATAATAGCAATAAAAACTCCTAAGACTCTCAAAATAGTAGGTATTGAAAATTTTAGAAGTGGTGGCCTAGATAACCAATAAATATCTAAAAATGGCTGAATTAAAATAAACCAAAATAAGAATGTTTGAAGCCGTTTTTTCATGTGATTTTAGGTTCCTTTGATAAAACAAAAAATTATTTAGGCTTAATTTTATTTTGATTCTTTATCCTTTTTGTCAGGTTCAACTTTAGAAATCTTTACATCGTTTGTTGCGGCAGTCTTTCCACGGGCAGGTGATTTTACCTTCTTCAAGCTCTTGAAGTTAATGACCATTTTATTGTTTAATTCATTAACTGAAGATTCATCTTCTGGGTCATATGAAGTAATAGCTAGTAAAGCAGAATTTTCATAAATTTTTTCTACTTTTCCTTGAAAAGGATGCTTAAGTTCTTCCTCAGAAGTAGCAGCTAAAATTTGACCAATTTTTACATCAGCTTTTTTCATTTAAAAAACTCCCTTTTCTGTACAGAAATGTTTTACAATAGTGAAATACTATTATATATAATAGTCGATTTCAAGCGGGAGAGTAATATTTTGCAAAGAATTATCATAATTGCGGGACCAAGTGGAGTAGGAAAGACAACAGTCTCAAAATACTTAACGGAAAAATATAATATTCCGCGTGTAGTAACACATACTACTAGGCCAATTAGACAAGGAGAAATTCCTGGAAAGTCATATTATTTTGAAACTGATGAGAGTTTTAAAAAACTTCATTTCTTTGAACATGTAAAATATGGGGAATATCAATATGGCTCAAGCAAAGAAGCTTTAGAAAAAGCCTGGGCAAAGAATGACTTGGTTTCTTTAATTGTTGAGACTGATGGAGTTAAGTCCTATTTAGAAAAATTAGGGAAGCAAGCATATTTTATTTATTTAACTGTTTCAGATTTTTCAGTTCTAAAAAAGCGATTATTAGGACGCGGGGATAAAGCTAGTGAAATTGATAAAAGATTAAATAGTTTTGAATTTAAGCGTGATTTACATTTGTCAGATGAACTTGCTGAAAAAGCACATGTATTAAATAATGACAACTGGGAAAAGACAGCTAAAGAACTAGATAAGATCGTAAAAAAGCTAGAAAATAAATAGATTTTGAATATGAAAAAGGTTGATAATAAGCTAAATGTAATGACAATGATTTAGCTTTGTAACAGGGCTGTAATATTTATACCCTACAATAACCATTGTCAATTAAAAAAAGAAACACATAGCATAACTTTTTAGTTAATTAATGACGGCTATGTTGATAATTAAGAAAATGAATTTTATGGAGGAATAACCCTTGACTATCAAATCTAAAGTAATCAAATTTACAACCGCTGCTTCATTCGCTGTTGCAGGTATTGCAACTTTAAGTGCAGCTAAATTAAACTCATTATCTTTTAACGGTACTGCTCAAGCTTCTACTCTTCAAGCACCTGCAAAAGAAATTGGTGTTGTAAAGGTAAACTCTAAGACTGGTGAAAGTGTTGCTGTTTGGAACAGCTACGAAGATGGTAAGCAACAAACTGGTAAGTACTTACCACACCAATCAAGCTGGAAGACATACAAGAAAGTTAAGACTGTTAAAGGTGAAACTTGGTACAACTTAGGTGGAAATCAATGGATTTCATCTGACAACGTTGAAGAAGAAGCTCCAATCGCAGTTACTGCTGACTTATCTGCAGTTGCTACTACTGTAAGTCAAGTTCCTGCAGCTAACGTTGCAAACAATAATGCTGCACAAGCTCCAGCAGCAAACGTTAACAACGCACAACAAGCAGCAACTACTGCTTCAGTTAACACTGCATCTGTTGCAACTACTACACCTGTACAAACTAATACTGCAGCGAACGTACAACAAGCTTCAGCACCTGTACAACAAACTGCAACTACAACTGTTTCAGCTAACACTCAAGCTGCTCCAGCACAAACTAATTACGTACAAACTAATACTGCAGCAACTACTAAGCAAGTATCTACTGCTTCAACTCAATCAAACACTACTTACACTGCACCTGCACAAAACAACACTGTTGCTAAGCCTGCACAACAACAAGCTCAACCAACTCAACAAGCTTCAAGTCAAGCAGCAACTACTCAAACTGCTAAGCCACAAGCTTCAACTCAATCAAACAGCAGTACTGCACAAACTGTAGTTAGCGCAGCACAATCACAAATTGGTAAGCCTTACGTATGGGGTGCAACTGGTCCTAACGCATACGACTGCTCTGGTTTAGTTCAATACGCATACAGCCAAGCTGGTAAGAACGTTGGACGTACTACTTACCAACAAGCTGGTGCAGGTCAACACATTTCTGTTAGCCAAGCACAAGCTGGTGATATCTTAATGTGGGGTGACTACCACGATGCTATTTACGTAGGTAACAACCAATACGTACACGCACCACAACCAGGTCAAAACGTAACTCAAGCTTCTATCTCAAGTTACTTCATGCCAGATTACGCAATCCGTGTAAACTAATTAATTGAAATAAAGATAGTTATTTTAGAAGGTTAATCAGAAGATTAACCTTCTTTTTTATGATATAATTAAAAGAACTTTTTTAAGGAAATAGGTATTTTTAATGAATAATAAAAACGAAGAAAAAAATACCCATCCCACAAATAACTATCGTAAGTGGCTAATAGGTATTTTAATTGGCTTAATAATAATTTTAATAGGTTGGTTAATTTTTGGTCATATTCAGTCTAAAAGAAATGCTGAAGCAGAAAAATTTAATTCTACCCACTTTAATTCGAATGT
>OFFK01001337.1_pt1 | contig 17761 bp, 14 predicted proteins | sample 1521361 | NCBI WGS metagenome assembly OFFK01 (sample SAMEA3504096, study PRJEB24116) | mouse gut metagenome | biome: mouse gut; feature: mouse-associated habitat; material: faeces | place: Denmark | collected 2011
TGGCTGGTGCGATAACCGCCGTAGGATTGGCGCTGCCGTACTGGCTGCGGTAAGCAATCATGTTCACAGGAATCAGCTGCAGAGACGAGATGTTCAGAATCAGGAAGATGCACATCTCATTGCTGGCGTGCCTCCCCCCATTCTTTCCGAAATCGCCGTCCTCGCGCGTTCCCGCCTGTCTGCGGCGGTGGGATTCTTGTACCCTGAAACCCTTCTCCGCCGGTTCTCCCTCCAGATACTCCGGGTTCCCCCGCTCCGCTTCCAGCTTCGCCAGCTCCTCCATGGCTTTCAGCCCCGCCGGGGTACAGGCCCAGCCCAACCCCAGCACATTAGCTGGTGTCAAGTTAGGACTAAACTTTTTTAAAATATTTTCAAATGCACCACGCATATTACCTCTTCTGCTTCCCATATCTTATACTGCACATTCTTTACCACCTTCCTGCTGCATTTCCCCTTGTTTCTCAGAACCTTTCTTAACCCCCTCTTTCCACACTATTTCAATCTTGTCTGCTCCATAAACGTCAATCCTTTCAATCAATTCACCAACCATTTCCTTCGTAAGCGTCTGAACATTTCTAAGGTGTTCTGGCCGACTGGAAGATACTATTTTCTCCTGCTTTGCAAACTGTGCCAGCTTTTGCTCCAGTTTATTCAATTCTGTAATACATTCCGATTCTTGCTGTACACTCTCATTCTTTTCCTCTATATATTTCTCCTTCGTAATATACCCGTCTTTCCAACGCTGGTATGATATCATCCGGCTGGTTTTGTAGTGTTCTGCTCTCATCTCCAGAATGCGCTGCTCTTCCCTAAGCTTCTTAGAATCCAAATAGTTTTGACAGCTTCCATCATTTCCTCCATTATCCACTTGCCGACTGGAGGGAATCATTTCCAAAGCAGCCTCCAAAACCGCCTGCTCCAGTTCATCAGCTATTATTCTTAATTGGGAGCCACAGCTTTTTCCCATCCGACAAGCATAGTTTTTATTGGCAGTCCTGCTATTATAATTCATGGAATACCCACAGTATCCACATTTCACTTTCCCTTGTAATACATGAGCGTTTTCGCCCTTTTTGTATCTTCCCCTTTTTCCATTTGTCTGAATTACCTTTTGGGCCGCCTCATATATTTCTTTCGTCACCAGCCTTTTATGGGCATCTTCAAACCTCAAATACTCAGACTGCTCATTCTGCACTGACTCTCTGGGTCTGACAGTTGTGCTTTTACGGCACACATAAGTTCCAATATATACTTCATCCTGAATTATCTCCCTAATATGTGCGCTTGTCCAAAGGTTTGATTTCTCATTTAGTATCCTATAGTTTTGTTTTGTTGTTCTGTTCTTATAGATACCAGGCGTAGATATTCCCTCCTCATTCAGGCTCTTTGCAATCTCACTTACTTTTTTCCCATTTGCAGCCATGTTAAAAATCCGTTTCACAATCTGCGCTGCTTCCTGATCCGGAATATAAATATCCTTTGCGGCTTCGGTTTCTTTATTTCCGCTGTAAACATAACCGTATGGGACATCCCCTCCGCAATAGGCGCCCTTTTCCTGCTGCATCCACTTTACAGACTTTATCTTTTTGGACAAATCCTTGCTGTACAAATCATGAATCAGATTTTTAAAGCCCACCTCAATTCCCCCTGAGTTCTCAAAGCTGTCAAAATGATCTGATACCGCAATAAACCGGACTCCCAGAAATGGAAAAATCTGTTCGATATAATCTCCCACTTCTATGTAATTCCTTCCAAAACGAGACAAATCCTTTACAATAATACATGCCACATTTCCTTCCTGCACTTCCTTCAATAATTTCTGCACCCCAGGGCGCCTTAGATTCACCCCCGAATATCCATCGTCCAGAAATTCACGAACCGAATAGTTTGCCAGCACTGTATTGCTCTTGATATACTCCCAGAGTACTTTACGCTGATTACTTATGCTGCTGCTCTCCTTCTTTTTTTCCCCAATATCGTTATCATCATCTGATATTCTCAAATACATTGCTATAAATCCATCAATCAAATCAAACACATCCCTTCGTAAACCACCTATTGCCCAATGATTGTCATACTCCATTTTTCAAACTCGTCTGCATAAGCATATGTAATCTCAACTCTATTGGGAGTATAAATCACAATCTTTTCAATCAATTTATCCAACATATCCATATATATTTTATTCGCCAATATATTGCCCCTTCCCCCTTCGTTCAAATCGTCTCGTACTTCCTTACCAGTTAAACCGTCAAGGATATCCTGTCTATGCTGTCTCATTGTATTTTGAACTTCGTCCTCTATTCTGTTTTGTTCATCCAGATTCTGAATTTTTACTCTGTACTGTTTTGCCTTTTCTTCCAGATTTCTTTTCATATATTCATAGTCCCCCAGTGTCAGCAGCCCCTCTCTAAAATCTGCATAGATTTCCTTTTTTTGTTCCTTCAGCAACTGCAGGGCTTCTTTCATTTCCCGCTTCATTTTATCCTCTGTCTTTTTTCTCTCCAGATACGCTTCAGACTTTCGATATGAAATCCACCCTCTCTCCACTCTCCCGAATATGCGCAGCTGCCGGTCTGCCGCCTCAACGATTGCTTCCATCAAAGGTTCCTCATGGATATGTGTATTCCTACAGGATACCCCAATCTGCATCTGTGGTGCAGCACAAAAATAACAGTAGTCCCTCATTCCTTTTAAAACTCTGCTGCGCCTTGTCAGTAAGCCACCGCACTGTCCACAAAAAATTTTTTTCCGCAGGGGATTTTCAAGATGAGGAACGGCCTTATGGACATTCATCTGCTCTACGTGCTTTTTTCGGCTATTTTCAGCCATGGCAGATACAATGTCAAATTCTTCCTGAGACACAAGAGCTTCATGTGTATTTTTCACGATATTCCATTCTTCTTTCGGAAGAAGCTGCAGCTTTCCCCCCAATTCGAAATAACTTTGCCTGGTTTTCCCCTGAACCATATGCCCCAGATAAACCGGATTTGTCAAGATGCCTGCCACATGTTTGGATTTCCATTTTGCATTTTCACTGCGTTTAAACGATTGGTTCCCATTCATATAGCGGTAGAGCCCCGGTGAAGGCAATGCCAATTCATTTAGATAATTTGAAATGACCGTGCATCCTTTCCCCTGCAGACGCCATTCAAAGATCTTCCTGACTATGGAAGCGCTCTCCCCATCAATTATCAGCACCTTTCTGTCCTCTGCTGATTTCTTATATCCGTAAGGAAGAACACCGCTGACAAATTCCCCTTTTTGCTGCATTGTCCTCTTAACCTGAGTCACCTTTCTTGAAATATCCTTTGCATAGTATTCATTTACAATGTTTGTCAGAGAATTCATCAGCATTCCGCTTTCAAAATTCTGTTTATTGCTGTCATAGTTTTCATTAACAGCTATAACTCGAATCTGCAGAAAAGGAAAAATTTTCTCCAGATAGTTTCCTACTTCAATATAATTCCTTCCGATTCGCGAAAAATCCTTCACTACTATACAATTGATTTTACCCGCCTTTATATCTTCAATTAAGCAGTTCCATTGCTCTCTGGCAAAATTTGTTCCCGTAGTACCATTATCCACATAAGTCTGAATCAAATTAAGTTCTTCCCGTCTGGCAACAAAGTCCCGCAAAAAGGCAATTTGGTTTTGAATGGAATCCTTTGACTCATATCCATTATCCTCCACGGAAAGCCTTGTATATATCCCGACAGAATATTCTTTTAAGACACCTGCTGCCTGATCTACGCTCACTTTATTCGGTTTTCTACTGACTCTTGCCATCGTCTGCTCCTCCTTCGTTTCTTACCCGGAACTTACAGTAATTCAACCATGTTTCAAACTCTTCTTGAAATCGAAATACCACCTCTATTCTGTCTTTACCATATACTTTTATTTCCTTCACTAATTGCAGCAGCAATTTCCTTGTCAGCTCCTGAAACCCCTGGTACTCTATAAAGTTCTGCATCCATTCTGCCTTGTCCTTCCCCATCCGAAGCATTTCCTCATATTCCCTTTTCAACGCTTTTATCTCGTCCAGCAGTGCCTTCATGTCCTCATGATAGCTGTCTTTTAACTCCAGATATTCCTCTTTTGACAGCAATCCTTCCTTATAATCCTGATAACTGTCTGCGGAATATCTGCGTTTCTTTTCCATTTCCATTTCCTTATCCTCAATACTGGACTGTAGTTTCTCCTTAAAATATCCCTTTACAGCCATCTCGTCCGCAAATACAAGCATCTGTTTCAATTCAAACACTTTCTTAATCTGCAGATTTATCACTTCCAAAATTGCTTGTTCAAATTTATTCAATGATATTCCCTTATGATTAGGACAACCGCTTTTATTCTTATTTTCCACACAGACAAGATAAATATATTTTTTTCCCTTCTGGGGTACAGTTTTTCTGGTCATATTCCCATTGCAATAACCACATTTCACAAATCCTGAAAACAGATACAGTGCTTTTTCTTCTGGCGCAATCCGAGTGTCATTCTGAAATATTCCATGCACCATTTCAAATTCTTCCTTGGAAATGATAGCCTCATGGCTGCCTTCACAGCGAATCCAGTCTTTTTCGTCTTTTTTAGTCCGTTTCCGTATCTTATAATTTGGCGAAGATGTCTTTCCCTGTAGCAATACCCCCGTATATAATTCATTTCTTAAAATATAATTCACCCCATTGGCCTGCCATTGAGGCACTGCTTTACGGCGAAAACCGCATTGGAAATTCTCCCCGTTTTTATGCTTATACTCCATCGGTGTAGGAATCCCCAGTCCATTCAGCTTGTCAGCAATTCTGGCCCCACTCATACCCTCCAGTTTCCACTTGAAAATCTGTCGTACCACAGCGGCAGCTTTCTCATCAACAACAAGACGGTTTTTATCCTCAGATGCCTTTCGATAGCCGAAAGGCGCAAAAGAACCTATATATTGCCCACTTTTACGCTTAATATCCAGATGGCTTCGTATTTTCACGGAAATATCTCTGCAGTATGCGTCATTTATGAGATTTTTGAAAGGAATCAGCATTTCGTCCGATGCGCTCATTTCCTCTGCCGTATCGATATTGTCGTTGATGGCAATGAAACGCACGCCCAAATAGGGAAAAATCTTCTCAATGTAACGCCCCGCCTCAATGTAGTTCCTCCCGAATCGGGACAGATCCTTCACAATGACGCAGTTCACCCTGCCAGCCTTAATGTCCTCCAACATTTCCTGAAATGCCGGACGTTCAAAGCTGACTCCTGTATAACCGTCATCCACTTTTTCTTTGTAAACTTGAATCTCGGGATGTGTTTTAAGGAACTCTCTGACGAGAGCCTTCTGATTTATAATGCTGTCGCTCTCCACTTTATCGCCGTCTTCTTTTGACAAACGAAAATAAGCGTCAGCTGTATAGACACTGTTTAGAATAGTATTCATATCGTCACCTCAAATAGTTTATTTGACCTTATAAACTATTTGGGCTTTATTTAGTCCAGTTTCAGTATAGCACACTGGAGCTGATAAGTCCATTGTTTTACAAGGCAATTTTTTCTTTCGCCCTGCTGCCTGCGGGCTGTAGGCTTTATTGGTTGCTTCTCCCTATCCGTACTCATGTTGACAGGAAATAGCTCGTCAGCTTATCTTCCAAAGTCTCTCCCGATTGGGAAAAATTCATCTTCACAATAATCCCATTGCACCGCACGCAATATGGATTCTTCACCTGCTTTATGTAATCTGAAATCCTCTCCTCCCGGCTTAAGCTGCCGTCTATTTTTACACTTTTTATATCCACTAACGATTCTTTTTCTACAGTCCGAATGTCCACGTCAGCCAGTCCCTTTAATGTCTGTATATCCATGTCCGCACCACTCCCTGCATGTTCCATAAAAATATATTTCAAGCCGCCTGTCCAATATTCATTTTTCGTAAGCATATGCAGGTTCGTGATGACAGGCGCTGTACTTTTCGCCACATTCGATTATGGGAAGCTGTATTTGCTTCCTGCTAATATATCTGCAATATGATTCATCTGCTGTACCTCTATTTTCATTTGTTTTTAAAACCCATATTTACAATACCGGGAAACTTTACGACATGATGTCGCAAAGTTTCCCGCCCAAAACGCTTATATATTCCACACGACATATCAAAGCCTGCTTTTTCAGCAAAGTTTTTATATGTATTTTGATTTGCTCTCCACCGGTGTAGAACGGAGTATGTGGGACTGGCTTGACTAGCCACATGACACCCGGCGGCACCCTTTCCCGCCGCAGCATGCCCCGGGTAAGCACCCGGCTTCCGTAATATTTACGGTTGAAGTATCATTATCGTCCGGTGGTTGGTCAAAAAGGCCGCTCATACTTTTCCTTCTTCTATTACGATTCCTCGTTTCACCTGCCGGCTGTCCTTTCCCTGCACCTGTCGTCATGATTACAGGCAAGTATTTCATCGCGATGCTCATTCCCCTTAATCACCCAGATAATACTTCTTCTGGATGCACTGGACACTTTGTGCCCCTAAAGATACCCGTACATGTCGTAAAACATTTCAGGGTATCACCATACTGGTATGAACTTGTCAAGGTGCATATCCTGCCCATAAACATTATTTTCAACAGGATCTTCCGGCTGCCGGTTATCAGCCTGCCAAAGAGCACCTGATGCGATTCCGGCAACAGATATTCTTTGGCAGACCAAAACGAAAGCCCCCCGTTTGTCTGCTACATATCATGGGAATGCTGTATCTATCTGCTCTGCCATAGCCTCCATAATATAGGTCATAAATACAGCCTGCTTCTCTGTGCTGTTTAATAGAATTTCCTGTGCCTTAGCGATACAACTTCCCTTTACGGAGTTTTCCTCATCTTGTATAACAATCTCCATCCCCAATACCGAAACAATTTTCTGATAGGTCTGAATTCCAGGATGTCTGCCTCCAGTCTCAATCTTTTTCAAATGTGATTCACTGATTCCGGCTGCTTCAGAAAGTTCTGCTCTCGTTATTCCCTTTGATTCACGTAAAAGCTTTATCGCCTCACCTATATTTGTACTTTGCACTTTTATCATGTAATGTACCTCCGAAATGGTGTGTTTATTATAGAATCCTCGAAACCTTTTTAAAAGGGACTGGTTGTGTCCTTTTTGGGGAATCAGGACAATTCAGAAAATTCTCCTACATTCGTCATCTTTCTCTGTCTTGTTTCTTCTGTAGCCGACATAAGTTTCACAATAAATGTCGAATTATCATTTATCTGGCGATGATTTTCCACAAAAAACCTTTCCTTAAGAACTGTTGTATGCCAGTCCTGCCGGAAAGGAAATTTTTGAACCAAATTATTTCTTAATTTTACTGCTCTTCGCATTATATTATGCTTTGTTAATATCAGATAATCTCAACTCTCTACCAAATCCTCACGTCTTGATATCACCGATCCATACATTCAATATTTCCCCTGACAGTGTCCAGCCTATCTCAACGGCCCCTAACACTATCCTTGTACTTTATGTATACCAGAATCCTGTCCAATGAAATCTCTTTCATTATATACTCTTGCGTTTTACTCACTCATCAGCAGCAATTCATTGCAATATAAATTCCAGCAATTCCAAAGTTCCTTCTCCCTCATAGCAAAAAAACAAAGAATGCAATGATTCACTATGATTAACCGGCGCTGAACATATCTTCCAATCCTGACAGGCCTCTACGGGAATTTCTGCCAACTGCTCCCCCTCCGCGCCGTTTCTCACATAAAGCATACCAACCGCTGTGCCGCGAATCACCACTTCAATATTCTTAATCAGGGAAAGATCAAAATACCGAAACATTGCAGCTCCATGGTTCTGCATATTGGCAATATACTGCCTGGGCGGCATACCACCCTCCTGGGGCGAATAATCCGGCCCATCCTGTGTCAGATAAGGGAACTCATATTTCATCTGTTCAAGCACACTGTCTGTACAGACATCTGTACGATAGAGATGGCAGGCCAATGATGCAGGATATGTCCCTTTCTCCTTAAAAGGCTCTGCTGTAAGACCATTTGATGTCATCTCTACCTGCCTGATGCTTCCATCCTCTGATATGTTAATCCGCTCCGCACATCCCTGCCGCGAATTACCATGATTATTTGTCTGACGATGATAAAAAATATAATATTTCCCATTCATACATTCAATTCCGCCATGGTTGTTCCCGATTCTGTTCTTCGCCTGCTTCCTGGCATCCTCAGGATGTACGTCCACATTACTGATGATTACCCCTCCAAACCGAAATCCCCTGTCCGGAAATTCGCTGACCGCATAGCATAATTCATGCATTTTATTAGAAGAATACACCAGATAATATCTGCCGTTAATCTTTCGAACGGAACTGGCCTCAAAAAAGGGATGCTCTTCAAAGCCGGTTCCATCAGCCTGCTTTATATGCGGAATAAGCTGCACCGGTTCCGTTTTCAGTGTCAGCATATCATCTTCCAGCGTCATGACAACACATGCCTTTGGTCTGCTCTCCTGCATCAGGTGGGCAAACTGCGGCGGAAGTTCCTTAAACAGGGGTCCGTTTCCTGAGTAGAGATAGACGGTTCCATCGTCATCCATGAACACTCCCGGATCAAAGGGATCCGTATCCTGAGTGCGGCGGCCCAGATAATCCCCATTCCTGTCCTGCACGATTCCATAAAAAGAATATTTTCCCGCCGGGCTGTCGCAGACGGCCACTCCGATACATTGTCCGTCACTGTCAGGACAATAATAAAGATAATATCTTCCGTCCTTGCCCCGCACCACATCCGGAGCCCAAAGCTCCCTGTCTCCTTTCGTCATTCTCGGATCCTGGGTTTTCTGATAGATAACACCTTCATATCTCCAGTCTCCCAGATTATCCACATCCGCCGAATAGCATACATAATCGTTCATGCAGAACCTTTCCCCATTAAACCGGTCATGGCTCCCATATAAATAGACACGGTTTCCAAACACATGGGGTTCTCCATCCGGGACATACTCATATTCAGGTAAATAAGGGTTCATACTGTTTTCTCCTTGTCTGTTTTTCCGCCTCCATTACAGCTGTCTCTCTATAAATGCCAGCATATGTTCAAAACATTCCTTTGCATAAGGATTTACTGCAAAAAGCTGCATATACCCATGGTTTAAGGTATCGCACTCCTGTCCACGGTAAAAATATTCATAGTCCGTTCCATTCTTATCCAAAGCTTCCGCCAGGGCTTTCGCAGAATCCTCAAACCATATTTCCTGATTGCTGGAATTGATAAAGGATGGAATGTAGTTCTCCCCAACCCACTTTGCGGCATCCATGGTATCTGCCAGGCCGTTTTCCCACAAATCATCCACGCCCAGCCAACATCCTGACATAGCTTTCATCTTTTCCTCAAAATGTGTCGCCTTTAGCGCTGCCTCGTCAATCAGCAGCCCTTTCATCTGCCCTGCACGGATGGATGGACGGATACCCAGCTTTTCCGCATAGGCAGGATTTGTAAGCACTGCTCCATAGATTTCAGCAAGATTGGCCCCGGCACTGCCGCCCCCCAGAAATACCCTTTCCATATCAAGCCCCAGTTCTTCCCCATGCTCCGTCAGGTATCCCAGCATCTGGTCAACCTGCTCCACCTGCACCGGAAAACGATATTCCGGCGCCAGGGCGTAGTTCATACTGACCACATTGTACCCTTTTTTTGCAACCGTGGCGCAGAAATCAGAATCCTGTCCGGTCTCTGTCGCAAGAGGATCCCCCGCCACCTTGTCCCCAAAAATGCACGCCCCGCCGTGCATGTATACAACTGTCGGGCGCTTCACAGTCCTGTCCGCATCCGGATACCAGATATCCAGATGGCTGTTGGGATACTTTCTCCCATAGCATATATCATTCACATAGAGCACTCCGTCTTCCCGAAGCCTCTCCTCCGGTTCATTGCGCGGTGCAAAATCATTGACCTTGACACCGGGATTGGTCTTGGCAAATACCATCTGCTGAACTGGAATACATATTATATCAGACATTAATTTTCGTTCCTCACCCATGTTTCACCCTCCATCTTTTTCCAAACCAGCATTATCCAATTTCTTTGATCGCCCGCAGCACTCTTGTGGCACAGACATCTATCTTGCAACGGCTGATTTCGTCCCAGCTTCACATTGATACGGATAAATCTCCCTCTCATAGCCAATGCCGGACGCCGCAAACGCATTCATCATGTTATTGTCCTGAAACGCCACCGGACACAGACAATCCGGCGCTGTGCCTTCCTCCACCCATTCCCTCAGCGCCATGATTCCCAGATGCCGGCCATCCTTAGGCGTTGCAGGAAAGCCAAAGATAATGTCCTGAACGCCTGGGCCGCCGGAAGTATGGCCCATCCCCGGTGCCAGAAACAATCGGAAAAAAGCATCTGCACTTCCCATTTTCTCACACACCTGCTCATAGTAACGGATGGAACTGGTATAGGGGATAATCGGATCCGCCGTTCCATGAATCAGCAAAATCTTCCCGCCCCTGTCACGAAATGCGGTCAGGTCAGTCTCAACCGCATTCAGGTACTGGTCAAGCTCCGCATGGATTCTTTGGGCATCCTTATGAAAATCAAACTTCCGGAAGTCGAAATCTGCCCCCAGAACCCATCTGAAGATATAAAAGCTCCCCTGTGCAAAAGCCGGATGCTCACAGCGGTGAGTAAGCCCCAATTCACAGGCTTCACTTCCGGGCAGCATCACAGGCTCGTAGATCCTCTCCCCGGTCTCAGGATCTCTGAGTCCCTCATATATCTTCATCAGCCCCGTAATCTGTCTCTCTGTCAGTCCGGTGCCTTCAAATACCTCCTTTGTCATATGGATTTTGTCCGGTCTGTATAGGAAAGCATCGCCCGGATGGCGCTCTCCCGCATCACCGCACCTCTCCAGAATAGTCTTTACTACCAGGGCCGCATCCTCCTGCGAAAACAGCCCTCCTTCTCCGCCGTTTACCGCCAGCCAGTCCCAGATAAAGCCCATATGCAGATTCGTCCGGTCATAGGCAGGGGCATTGATCAGAATCCCGTCATAGTCCTCCGGATAACGCTGGGCTTCCATCATACCCTGCTGCCCGCCCGTGGAAGATCCAATAAAATAGGAATATTTCGGTTCCGCCCCATAATATGACCTTACCACCGCTTTGGCCGCCAGCGTCATCAAATGTGTGGCGCGATAGCCGAAATCTTTCCACACCGCCCGGTTGCCGATTCCACAGTCCGCCCCCGCTGAAGTCCCCATATCCGTATTTGCAACTGCATAACCCAACTGCAGAGGCGCCACCATCACCAAAGAAACCAGCATCCCTGCCGCGCCTCCGTTTCCGGTTCCCAGAAAGCTGCCGTTCCATCCCTTCGTAGGAAGCCATATCTCAATACGGATATTGCTCCCCTCCTCCGGCCTGCAGATTACACTGACCCTGATATGCTCCGGTATTGTCCCCATGGGCATGCCCAGAACCGGGGCACTGTTTTCTTCCACCAGCTCAACATCCGCAACCTTTCCATCCGGAATAACAATCCCCATAATCTTCTGCCTGACTCCGTCCATTTTTTCCATGACTATTACCTCCAAAATTCATTTCTGTGCTATGCCCCGTTCGTCCAGACTTCCTTTCCCGGCGACATGGCATGATCCTAATCCTTATCAATACTTTCTGGAAAGCTGCTTTTCACATTCCTCCCTGCTGATTTCACCCGCATTGCATTTGGCCATCAGCTGGGCGTCATTGTCCCGCAGATTGTAAAGCAGCATTACCAGACCGGATAGCAGATAACAGATTGCCGGAAACAAAGAAAACAGGAACCACATGCCGTTCATGGCACTCTGGGGCTGCACGGTTCCCTCCAAATCCGCGAAACTGGATGCATTAACTGCCTGGAACCCAAATAAGCCCAGTATCGCCAGACCGAGTGAACCCGCCAGACCGCTCATCGCTTTATTCACAAACGAATTCAATGCATAAAAGATGCCTGCACAGTCTTCCCCGGTCTTATAACGGGTATATTCGATGGTATCCGGAATCAGAAAACTCTGCACCACCGCACATGGGAAATTGAATATACCTCCCAGTGCGATCAGCGCAATGATGATCCAAATGTTCCCATATCCGCAGAAATACATCATGGTATAAACTGCCGCATTGATGAACATTATGTACAGCAGGCAATTCCTTCTCCCCAGCTTTTTCTGGATCTTATCCGAAAAAACCTGAAGCAGAAAGCCGGGAATCAGGGCAAGCGGAGTCGCCAGTGTTGTGATCATGGAATCATGGAACAAATAAAAGGAGACAAACAGGGCAACCGCAGCTCCCGCACCCGAAAGCAGCTTAAGCATGGAATACAGCAGATAGATTGCCATATATTTATTGGTCTTGACGCAGCGCAGCATATCCATGATGCCATACTGCTTATCCTCGCTATTTTCCACATTCTTCAGCCCGGCATTATACTCCTTGACCCCTCTGGCCAGGGGAAGCATAAAGAAGAAACACACCACAGCAGAAATAATACCCACAGAAGTGACTGGCAATCCCACATGTTCGCTGATCAGCATAGGCCAGCCTATTCCCAGAATCAGCGTAAAAACGGTAGAAAAAATCGTCTTCTGTTTCAAGACATTATTTCTCTCATCCGTATTGTCTGTCAAGGTCATGATCATGGAACTCATGGGCACTTCGCTCAAAGTGCATGTAAAATCATATAACAGATAGGTCACCGTATACCAAACCAACTTTCCCATAACCGGCAGTCCCTTAGGCATCAGGAAAAACAGGATAACCGCCAACGGAAAAGTCCAAAAGGTCAGGCGATACCATGGCAGATACTTACCCTCGCCCGCAATCTTTTTAGTGAGCTCCCATTCCGTGATTTTCAACCGGTCCACAAAATAGCCGAAAATCACATCGTCCAGGGCATCAATCACCTTGATGACCGCTGTGACGCCTGCCACGGCCATCGGCTCAACCCCCTGAAACAACAGGAACGTAGCCATGAATACGGTAAGTATGGAGGCTGCGGCGCTACGCCCCATGTCACCGGTGTAATAGCTCAGTCTTTCCTTTCCGGATAAATGCCAGTCCGGATGCTTCATTGCTTTTGCTGTTTTTGTCTTTTCCATTTTCTGGTTTCCTTTCTTTTAATCCCCCCACACATTTCATGTGGTTTGTACTATACAGTCTTCTCACAAAGTTCTGTGCCATAAGAAACAATCTCACCCTGAACCGCCCGCCACAGCCATTCCATAGCCGAACAGCCACATTCCAACGTCTCATACACAAGATTCTCCATCAGAATCGTATGCACTGTCAGATGGGCCTCCTCATCCGTTCCCGGCATCACTTTATCAAAAATGAACAGCCCGCACCCCGGAATTTCCTGCCTCATCTGTCTGCACATTTCCAACAGGTTTACCTGAAAAATATCCGCCGCTGCCCTATCTGCTTTCATTCTTCCCGTATGAATGTAATCCTGCATCTCTGTCAGCGCCATATCCCGCACAGAACAGAGGAACAGGATTTTCACCCGGCCGTCCCTCTTTCGATGCAACGCCTTCAGCATGTCCAGTGTAAGATTATCGGATTGAAGACATTCCGCTATTTCCTTCGGGGCCATCCAAACCTCTGCGGCAGTTTTCCCCCAGTCCTCTTTCCGTGTCAAAGCACTGTCCACACAGCAGGTTACATCCCCGCATTTTGGGTACAGCCCCATTACATCATCCGTCAGAAGAGCTGTCCCGAAGCCTCCTGCGCTTTCACCACATACCAGAATCCGCTCCGGCTCCGGCACAATACGCAGCACCGCTTCCATCGCCTTTCGATAATTTGTATACCCATGATGGTACAGAACCTTCCCCGTGCCGTCCAAAGCCGTATAAGGAAAATCTCCTGTTCCACAGTGAAAATCCCCCGAAGAATATGGCAATACAAGTACGCTCCAGTCGCTGAAAGGATTATTTATCCCTTTCAGGCAGATACCCTGATGCACCTGTGCATCAGCCGCCCATCCTGTATCCGGGAAATAGAACTGCTGCTCCTCTCCTTTTACCAGCTTCATGGGGCGGGCCGCCATATATTCCGACCAGCTGACTCCCCCGCCGCCAAATTGGATGATGAGCCTATTTTCCTCTCCCTTCCGGAAAGTTGCATGCCATGGAGTGCCTGTTGATGTCACACAGCCTTCTGGAGAAATCCGATACCACTTCCCGGATTCCGGTTCCCCTGAAAGTTCCGGAAAGCGCACCGCTAAAACTGCCTCTACCATTGCCTTCATTTCGCCCGGAATGCCTTCCGGTATTTTGAATTCTTCCGCCATTTTACTCCTTTCCTGCATGCCGCAGGGTTCTTCTGCGGCATCATGTCTGCTGATGATATGGATGTTTATTCTTTTTCCAGAAAACCCAGTCCAATTCTTCCTGTTTTCCCGTGGAATGCCTCCCATACCCACTCCACTACGGTTTTCCCTTCTACCCGAATCCGTTCCGCTGCCGGGGACAAACCGATGCAATGTGCGGTAAACCCCTGTTCGCGCAGCCTCTCCATTCCTCTCCCGCCTACAGGCTCATCAAAAAGATAAATCCCCACATCTTCTATCTGCTCCTGCAGTTTTTCGCACATCTCCTTCAGCTCCTCCTGAAACCGCTTCCCTGTATCCCGATCCACGAACAGCCGCCCACCGTCCACATAATTGATAAACTTTGACAGTTCCACATCACGGACAGAACAGGAAAACAGAATCTTCACTTTCTGGCCGTGCCTTTTTTTCAGGGCCACCAGACTGTCCAATGTAATATTATCTGTTCGGATGTCATCATAAATTTCCCTGGGAGCCCCCCAGACTTTCTCCGCCGCCTCCCGCCAGCCATCATACAGCATAAGGCAGCTGTCTGGGTAACAGATTACCTCTCTGCATTTCGGGAAGAAGCTCATCACATCCTCTGTCAAGAGCGCCGTTCCAAAGCCCCCTGCACTGAAGCCGGTGACAAGGAGCTGTTCCGGCTCGTTTCCAATCCATTTCAGAGCTTCCTTCATAACCGCGCGGTAATTTATGTACCCATGATGATGCAGAACGGCAGTCTCTCCATTCAGATTTGTATATGGAAAGTCATTCTGACCCACATGAAAGTCCCCTGTATTATAGATAATGCAGATGACGCTCCAGTCATGGAACGGATTCTCCTTTTTCTTTCCCGCAATCCCCATTCCCGTTGCTATGTCAGCAACAAATTCCGAGTCGCTGGCATAGAAATTCTGTTCCTCCGATTCCTGATAAGCACTCATTGGCCGAGCCGCCATATAGGTGTTCCAGCTTACACCACCGCCATGGAACATGACAATTACTTTGTTCTCCGTTCCGATACGGATGCTTCCATGAGTCACATCACCGTTGGCGCTTACCTGTTCCGGGAGAGAAATTCGGTAAAATTTTCCTTTCCTGGGCTTATCCGGCATTTCCGGGAAACGCAGCATTTTCAATATTGGCATTAAAAGCTTCATCCTGACGGGCATCTTTGTTTTGTCTACCGTTTTATCATTCATTCATAATATCCTCTTTTCCGCAGCTTCATAATCACTTCGTCCCTTATTCACATTCTCTAATATTTTTCCCAAAAAGTCTATCTTATTTCTATTGTTTTTGTCTCATTTTTACGGTATAATGTGAGCATGAAAAGCTATGTGTCAACTTCTGATTCCTTTTTCCATTACTGCCCAACGCTTGAAAGGAGATTCCATGGCATCCAAATTTACAGAAAAAACCCTGGAGTCCTTTATGGACATGATGCGTATTTTTAACAATGAGCGACAGATGCAACGCATCCCCCTTGATGCGGAAAATCATCTTCTGAATCTGATCCGCACCGGAAAATATCAGGAAGTCAAATGTCCTGCGTACCAAAAGATCCGCGAAAACATCGGTCCCATGGCAGGAGATGAATTGACCATTTACCGCTATCTGGCTGTGGCAGCCATTACCTTATTCAGCCGAGCCGCCCTGGAAAGCGGGGTTGAACCTGATTTGACATTTGACGCATCCGATTCCCTGCTTTACTTCCTGTCCCAGGCCAAAACAATGGATGAAATTCATGATATCTACCAAGTGGCCGGTACTTATTATGCCAGACAGGTATATCTGTTAAGCCAGAAATCTCTTTCCTGGCAGATAGATAAAATCTGTACCTACATTGGCCGCAACATTTTCAACAAAATCACTCTGCCTGAGATTGCGCAGTATGCAGGGCTGTCCCCCAATTATATATCCAGCCTGTTCAAGGAACATATGGGCATTTCCATCCATAATTATATCCAAAGGGAAAAAACTGTCATCGCCTGCAATCTGCTGATGCACACGGACCGCCCCATATCGGAAATCTCTGTTTATCTGGGTTTTAAGAGCCAGAGCAATTTTGCATCCATCTTCAGGAAATGGCAGAACATGACGCCTACAGAATACCGGGACAAGAATTATCGGGAAGTGTACTGATACACCTCCCGATCATTTTAACAGAATTATTTTAAGTCAATTTGAAAGAAGCCGCCGCCTTACAATCATTTACGGATAATGCGGATAAGAAAAATTCATGAAATACTCCGCCAGCTCGTCCGCAGATTCACGGCAGTGATTAATCAGCCAAAAATAATAAATGTTATATAATCCTCCGGAAATAAAGTAAGCCCTGTATTTTTCCTCCGTTGTCACTGCCCTTTGTATCATTATCCTGTCAAATTCTTCTTTTACATAGTGAATCAGCCTATTTTTATACAGCAACAGCGCAATCTCTTTCACAGAAATCAAGTGTACAAATAATATTTTGATAAACAGCCCAAAGTCATTGTTGTATTGCCGTATACTGCTTCGAGCCATAAAATCATCCGTTATGGCATCCAGATAATATATGAGAATTTCTTCCTTGCAGGAAAAATTTCGGTAATATGCCATATGGGATAATCCCGCCCTTTTGACGATTTCCTGTATCTTTATCTCTGAAAACGCTTTCTTACGCATCAGATCCAGCAGCGCCTCCGCCAGATATTTTTTCGATTGTTCACTTCTCAACTCCACTGTTATATTTTTCTCCTTTATTAACACTTACAGTTAATGATGTTGCAATTCCTCTGCCGATGTGATATTTTATGACTGTTAAAAATATAACACTTGTTTTCAGACATGTCAATGAAAGGCCATTGCGCCTTTATGACTGTACCGTGAATAGGAGGTAGGGGAAATGACCAAAAAAATAGTTATACTATGTATTGTCGCTTTAGTCGCCTTAATACTGGGCTTTGTTCTCACATATACAATGAGCAGAGGGGTGTAATGATATGAAAATAGTTAAAAATATCCTGTTTGTTGTTTTGTGCATAGTCGTCTTTGTTCTTTTTTATGCAATCGGAAGCAAAGGCGCCATGACAAAATTTGCTAACGATAAGTTCAAGGATTTAAAGACAAGCTGGAACGGCCTTGTGTTAAAGGATTTAACTTATGGGGACAATCCACAAAATACATATGACTTATATTTGCCTGAGAAAACCAAAGAAAATTATTCCCTGATTCTGCATATCCATGGCGGTGGATTTTATGCCGGCGATAAAAAAGAGGGGGAAATACTATGCAGGTATTTTGCCTCACAAGGATGCGTCTGCGCCTCCGTTAATTATCCCCTGATGGATAGCGCTAATGCCTCTAACATAAATATAATAAAAGTTTCCCAATTTGTCGGACTATATCTTATTATATAGAAGCATATACCT
>OFFK01001348.1_pt1 | contig 17711 bp, 16 predicted proteins | sample 1521361 | NCBI WGS metagenome assembly OFFK01 (sample SAMEA3504096, study PRJEB24116) | mouse gut metagenome | biome: mouse gut; feature: mouse-associated habitat; material: faeces | place: Denmark | collected 2011
TCCCGCGGCAGCCTTCTTATATTAATTCCCAGGTGATGATTTATCCCCGCCACTTCAAGTTATAAGACTCGAAGACCACCATTACATAGCCGCCACGCCCAGGGGCTGGCGGCCCAGTCCCCGTGGATGTCCCCGTTCCGCTTGATGAGGATGTCGTGGTGGATAAACCGTAGGTTTACGGCAAAAATCGACCGACCCAGAATTACAAATCAATATTTATGGCAAAGGCAACAAACCGCTGTTTTCACAATGATATTGAAATGTAGCTCTTGCTGCCTTGTGTGCCGCCCGTATGATTGCGGGCTGGGAGCAATGTTATGGACTTCAAAATCCGTGGCATTGAGCTGGTCAAGTGCGCCTTGACCCGGCAACACACGGCCTTTCAGCCGCGGGATTCCGCAGGATTGTACCTTATCCACCAGAGGTTCAAGATCCCTTTTCAAAAAAGCGAGCCTCTTCGTACCCAGCAGAACCCCAACACGCCGCTCAATGTACCAAAGCAAGCAGCAGATTTTGTATCCTATCACAAAATCTGCTGCCTTTTCTTTTTTAAGTGCCCCTTTCACTGCCGCGATCCGCCTCCATCGTCTGAATCTCACCAAATTCAGCCGAAATGGAGGAACAATCTCGTGGAAGCGAAACACGAGGAAACGTACTCTCCCGAGTACCAGCGGCAGGTCCGCTACCAATTTGAATCCTTTTGCCGGAAGGTGATCCACAGCGAGCGCTGCGATTACCTCCGCCGGATGCTGCGCCACATGGAATATGAGACGAACTTCTCCGCTCTGCCCGAGGGCTGCCTCAACAGCGTTGACCGGGTAGAGAGCAACGTGGAGTGTCCATACATATTTAATGTATGCGGCTACTCCATCCCCATCCAGGATGACCGCCTGGCTTCCGCGCTCCTGGAGTTCGATGACATGGAGCGCGGCATCCTGCTCTTGTCCTATTCCATCAAGCTGAGCGACAGAGCCGTGGGCGAGCTGCTGAAGCTCTCCCGGTCCCGGGTCTGGCGCATGAAATCGAAGCTGCTCTCGGCGCTTCGGGAAAAGATGAAGGAGTGAAGCATATGCGCTATAGCAAACAGCCGGAGGAAAGCCTGGTGCCCTTCGAGGTCATTCGGTCGGCGACCCAAGGCGATCCCGAGGCCCTGGCCAGCGTCCTGAAGCATTTTGAGAAGGACATCACCCAGATGTCCACCCGCATTTTCTATGACGAGTTCGGCCAATCCCACCGCTGCGTCGACTACGACCTGAAGCAGCGCATCGAATGCCGCCTGATGGCCCAGATCATTCTGAAGTTTAAGATCTGACCGCCCAACGGCAGGGGACCGCACAAAGGGAGGGTGTGTCCGGGTTTTCCCGGGCACGCCTCCCCCACTCAACATAAGGTAATTTATGTTGTAAAACCTCCCCTTGAACCGTGTAATAAGGGCGGTGAACGCAACATAACTTATTCGTCTTTGCCCATTTTCCAATGCAACATAATTTACAAGGAGGAATTCATTTTGAAAGAGAGATTCCGCGATTACCTTGCGGCGAAGGGCTGCGCCGAGAGGACCATTGAAACCTATGGCCAAGCGGTGGAGGGATATATGGAGTGGTATCAGGAGACATTTGGGGAACCGCTTCAAAGGCTGTATCGCGCCAACGTTCTGGACTACATCTCCTACCTGCGGACCGTGCGGAAGCTGGTCAACCGCTCGGTGAACACAAAGCTGGCCGCGCTCCAGAATTTGAATGACTATTTGATCGAGAGCGGCGCCCAGACGGAGAAGGTTCTGTCAAAGCAGGACTACCTGAAGGTTCAGACCTCCTACGCCAGCCCCAGCACCATAAACCGTGATCAGGTGGAGGCTTTCCGCCAGCGTGTGCTGGAGGGGAGCGGGAAGCGGAACTATGCCATCGTCACGGTCATGGCCTACGCGGGCCTGCGGATCAGCGAGTGCCTGGCCCTCAGTCCGGAGGATGTGTCCCTGCCCGCGAGAGAGATCACCGTCCGCAGCGGGAAGGGAGGAAAGACGCGGGTCGTGTTCATTGGAGACAAAGTGGTGAACGCGGTAAAGGAGTATCTGACGGAATGCCCTAATGATGGCAGGCCCTATCTGTTTGTCAGCCGGCGGGGAGGGCCGCTGAGCCGCGAGCAGGTCAACCGAATCTGCAACGACTACTCCGATATCATCACGCCTCACGCCCTCCGGCACTTTTACTGCTCCTCCGCCATTGAGGCCGGATTCAGCATCAGCGAGGTAGCCAACCAGGCCGGCCACTCCAATATCCATACTACGCTGCTCTATACAAACCCGACTCGGGAAAAGATGAAGGAAAAGGCGAACTTGCTATGATGATCCATTAAGGCATGCTATTTGTGCGGCAGTTCGATAAGAGCACCTGCCGCATGAACTGCTCACGCAGAACATGATTGGAAGCTGCGTCAGAAAGGTAATTGGCCTACGCCCAACAATCTGCGATATCCACGACGAGGAGGTTTCATCATGGGAAAGCATCACAGAAAGCCAAAAGCGTACCTGAAGCAATATTATAATGGATATTTTATGTTTGAAAGGGCTAAAGTTTGGATAGCAACAGATACTTTTGAAAACTTTATAGCAAGTGGGAGAACAAGAGAGGAATGTGAAGCAGAATGCAGGCGTAAAGGGTATCGCCCAGTGAGGGAATGATTTTCTTCTGCCCAAGCTCCCTATTCCCCCAAAACCGCAAACGGCGCCCGCGTTACTCCTAGTAGCATCTGTTCTATGGCATTTTATGAGGAACTCTGTAGTGAAGCCGAGAATAGTAAAAGATTCTAAACCGAAGGACGAATTGACGGTTCTGCCGACGGCGGATAATTTTTGCTGGACAGAAGGGCGTATTATGGGTATACTGAATATGATAAAGTATTCTTGTTGTGGGTTGTTTTACAAGAAGGGAGCTGCGATATGGCAGACAGGATTCCATCTGACAGTATTGTTGCTCAAAACGCAAAACTTGCGGTCAAAATAGAGTTGCAGAAAAAACGTGCAATGCGGCAGCCAATTGCCAGATTTAACGTGAAGACCGGAGAGGTTTACATGGAACATGGCGATGGCAGCAGAACCATTGTGGGCCAGGCGATGAAGCGGGGGCGCTATAGTGAGCGCGAGGCTAGGAAACCGGAGGGCTGAGACTGGGCTGACCTGGATCGCCGACAGTCTGCTTTATGAGCCTCTTTCCGGTATCGGGGGATATGTCCGCAGACGCTGAATTGATTTCTGCCTGAATAATAGAACCGGGCCCTGTTGCGGAACAGGCCCAAATAATATCACGAAAGCCCCTGGATGGAATTGCCTTTGCAACTCTATCCAGGGGCTATTGTTTATTTTTAGCTCAATAAGGCCTGCATGGAAACCGGATATAAATCTCAAAACTTCATACCCGGCTTTTGTACGCCCTGACCTTAATTGTTGCCGGGAACCTGGCGGAAGTTCCGCGCTGCCCTGCATAAACGCATTAGTCATCAATATCAAAATGGATCTGATACCGTTTGGCAGCAGCGCAACACGGGGCGTCGTTTTCAGGTCTGAATTTGAGTGCCTGGATGACGGTCTTGCACTCAGCCGACAAACAACGGGACTTCCCCTCACGCGAATACCGACCGCTGCCGTTACTTGGCGCGTAAGGGGATATATTCCCTGACCAGGAAACGGTTGGCTTTATAGCTTCTCTCCTCAGAGACTGTAGCCTGACCATCCAGGCTATCCAAGTATTGCGCCCCGGCTTTCGACTTGGAAATATAAATCTCGAACAACGTCTGCGTAAAGGTTTGGTCCGGCGGGCAGTAGTCCATGCTTAAAACAAGCATCGTCCCAAGTTCGTCGGCCTTCTCGCAGGCCAGTTCGATCAACAGCTTGCGAACCTGGTCGTCCTGCTCCGGATGGACCCCGCTGATATAAGGGCTTTCCAGGAACAAGGTCAATTCCTCCTGCGCAGACCGCTCGTTCTGGCGTGAGGCCGCAACATCCTCCAGATCCACAAAGGTAAAGCTGTCTCCGCGTGTCTCTTTTGCCGTGCCGGTCAGGCGTCCCTTCGTAAGCCGCAGGAAAGCCCGGCCCACAACCCTGCCATGCAGGAATACATACAGCACCTTTTTGTTGGAGTCGAATGAGGAGAGAAGACAGCTCCTATAGACTCCATCAACATAGGACATACAGGTCTCCTGGGGCTGTACGCCCAACAGCATGGTTGAAAAGAAGTCATCACACTCCCGCACCTCCATATCCGACTTCGCAATCGAGATATTTTTACTCCAGCCTTCCTTTACCCGTTCCGTCAAAGGTGCATCCAGTTCACGCTGGAGATCACCCTCAAAATATTTCAGGGCGCGGAGTTGACCCATCAGCTCCGCTTTCACCACGCGGTAGAACGACTCACGTTGGGTCTTGTCAAGACATTCCCGATAGGTCCGGGTAATATAGGCGCCATTCTTACACAAAAAGGCGATGATGGTATCCCTGTGCAGGGTCAGAAACTCTTCGCTCAGCCCCATTTCTTCCGAGAGGGCGTGCCACTCCGCATCAAAGCAGATAATATTTTCCTTCAGGGCATCAAGAGAGTCAACCTGCTCCAGCGCGGCCAGGTTCTTCAGCACCAGTATGGCATCGGTCCTGCACCGCATACCGGGCAGCAGGCGGCTGATAGAATCGAAGTGAATCAGCATCTGTGCCGCATCCTCCGCGGTAAGTCCCGTGATATGCCCAAACTCCTGCTCTTTCCACGAATATAAAGGTTTGATATCCAGTTTCTCCGCCAACTGAGGCAGCTCCGGCTCCATATAGGGCTTGAGCACATCGCGTTTACGCAGCTGCCTGAGAACGCGGAGCCGGTAGTCCTGGCTCCCTGATTGCAGCAGCTGATAGAGGGTAATGTAGAGGGCGGAGGCTTCGTACAGCGCTGACAGTTCCGGGAAAGTATAGTTTCGCCCCTGCGTGAGTTTCTCCACGTCGAGGCCGGAGCTGCGCATCCACATACAGGCGCCCAGGTCCGCTTCTGTCAATTCGTTCAGATTGAAACGATTCCTATACAACTCCTCTTGCAGCAAGAGTGAGTCACGCGGCAGGCTGAGGAATTGCTCAGCGTGTTCATCCACCAGCTTGATAAATTGCTTCTTATTGTGGATGATCGCATAGGTCAGGATGTCCTCTTGATAGTTCCGAACACTAGACAAATCAATCGTCTTGAAACGGGTTCCATAAAGCAAATTGACATAGCCGCTGTATGTGGAGAATACAGAATCCCAATCCTGAGTCGGGTACGCTGCGATCCGGTGCTCCATACGCCGAAGCTCATCCATAGCACACTTGTTTTTTTTCCAGAAGGAGATGAACTCAGCAGTATCTTCAGAACCCAGCTGGCCAGCCACGGCGCTCAAAAGCGCACAGCATTCTGCGGCGTCTCCTGCAAAAGAGCGGTAATCGTTCAGAGACAGGTTTTCGGTAATCTCCTTCTTGTGCAGCAGCTTGATGATGTCCACCAGCTCTGGGCATGACCGGAGCAATGTGCAGACCTCCTCAAATTCAGCAGTTTGAAACAGACTTCGGGTAGCCGTGAAGGGCTTTTTCAGCAGTTCCTTCTGCCATTCGTCCAACCTGATTGGTGGATCAACACAGGACTCCAACCCGAGAATCGCAGCTTGCTTTTCCTCCTCGGACTGTTCGGCAACTGCGAAATTCAGCAGATAGACCAGACGCGCTCTGGCATCTAGCTGGTCCCGCCCAAGAACTTCCATGAGATCGTCCCTGGGCCTGGCCGTAATATCCAGCCCATTATCCCAGTATAATTCCAGCAGCTTAGAAAGCCTGTCCATCAACACAGACCTGTGGCTGGGCGCCTTCGGGCGCGCAGGTACAGGATGATGATAATTTACATATCCATACCTGCCAATATGGGACGGCGTTGGCTTCGGATCCTCGGACGGCTCCTCCGGAAACATGGGGAGCAGCGCCGCATAATAGGCGGCGAACGCCGGGTTTTGAATCGCTTCCCGCTGAAAGTTTGTCATGGTGATGGAACTGCCGGCAAGGCAGGCAGAGATTCTGCCGCAGCTGTCCATGATCTGCTGAAGGTCAAACTCCTGGAGCCACTGGAAATCAAGATTCAGCGACTTCATCCGTATAAGAACAGCCGTGCGTTCCAGCATTTTCGCAATCAGGTCATTTGCTTGTGTCATTTCCCGCGTCATATGCGGCTACCTCCTTAATTTTTGAAATATGCGCTTGCGCCTCGGTAAAACGCATTATTTTCTTGCTGGCCAGCTCCGCGCAGATATACAGCAAATGGTCCGCTTCGCCACGCTCCAATATGAACTGTTTTTCTGCGAGCAGTTGCGGCAGCTTCTCATACACGACCTGATATGTAAGGGAACGCTCCTCATCCGTACTGTGATGCACGCTCATATACTTGCGGAGCGATACAAGCGTTCCATCCACGTCCTTTTCATAACGGGCCTTAATATCCTGACTCAGCTGGAGCTTCCGGTTCTTCTCTTTTTCCAAAGAGGAAGCTCTCTTAGCGGCCTCCTCCGCCTGCAGCTCCTCCTGCGTCCAGTAGGTTTGTTTCAGGGTGATAATTTCATAAGCTCCCAATTCCGTCTGGTCAATGACCAGATCAAAAAGTCCTCGTAACCCAGCTTGCGGGAGAAGCGCCTTGGTAGTTTCACTTTGAAGCAGCTTGCAGATGAAGGAGATGTATGTGGCGGGCTCATATCGGAAGAGATATTCCTCCAGCCAGTACAGCAGTATCCCGGTTCCTTGCGGATTACCTTTTAAGTAACTCCGCTCCAGGGTAATGCGGTTCACCCTCTTATAGTAGCTTTCCCAATCGAGAAGGCCCTCCGTAAACCGGATATCACGGGGTTTCAGATATTTCTGATAGCCGTCAAGTCCATATCTCGGGAGGAATTGTTCATAAAAATGGAATGCCTGCTCCGTCTTCCACCCCCGTATATATGACTTGATGTAATCCAGCATCTCGGGACGGCAAATTACCCCTTTCTCATCTAAGCAGCCGCAAAATTCCGCCCACAGATCGAATATTCCCTTCTCTATCATCAGTGAGAACCGCCGGCAACTGGATTCTTTTCGATATAGGCTAAGATAGTTCCCGCCCGTGAGCGTATCATACCGGTCAATATGGTCTTGGATTACCGCCTTGTCCATGCTGCCATTAAGGCCCTTCTCAAACAGCTCCAGGTATTTCTCATCCGAAATGCCTTTTGCCAGCCCATCCCACCTGCATTCCAGGATGTTGAATGCGGCAAAAGCCGGATGGCTCAGCGGAGCGTGGTTAGTGAACCAACTGAACGTATCCGCGTTTTGAATAGATGGTCCCTCATCCAGTACATCCAGCAAGCCGGACTCCCCATAGCATCGGATGGAAAATTCTTTATACTGGGTAAACAGTTCGGAAAGCAGCGGATAGATTTCCTCCGCGCAAGCACAGTCCTGTGCAAATACCCGCCGGAATAGATCCACCACAATTTTTTCAGTCACAATCGAATTTGAATTGAGCGCATTGGGAGCCGCACGGCACCTGATTGCCATAATATTGGCATATGCAATTTCAAACGCCGTATAGCCATGTTCCAGCAGCACTTTGTGATATTTACTGTCCTCCTTGACAAACGACACCGGCAGGGCGCACAGAGCGCGCAGAAGCGTCAGGCTGTTGCCCCGCATTGCCTTTATCACAGGCCGGAGGTTCCCGATAAGTCCGCTCAAAATCTGCATGTTTCCATAGAGCGCCATCGTGCGCCCATTCCCCAGCAGATGAAGCAGCTACGACTTGAAACGAAGAAACGCCTGCTCGAAGTCGGGAAACAAACTCATGGTAAAAATCAGAGTCTCTGTCTTTTCTTGTCCCAATCCGCAGAGGCGTTCCAGCCAGTCCATCTCGCCGCTCTGCCCTTCATTCAGCAAATATAGGGCGCCGGTCAAGTAGACATCTTCATCCGCGTGCCGCCGTACTTCCTGCAAAAAGGCGTTTCGCTGATTGCCTACAAACATTTCTTTCGTTGTAACGTCCCTGGTATACCCCAACGCCAGCGCAATGGCGCGCCGGTCCTGTACAGACATACCGAACCGTTCTTCATAGCGCTCCAACAGCTCGCCCAGATACAGAAACCCATACTTTTTCTGAAAATCTTCGCTTTTGACATCGTAATTCAATAGGATACACCGCCGGCGCAGATTCTCCTTCTGTGTGTAATCTGCCTTTATAGTATCCACTACAAAGGCGATGATATCGCTCAGCAGTGACAAATTGATCTGCTCTTCAAACGCCTTCATTTCCATTGTAGATGCCATGATTTCACTCCTCTAAAAAGATTATCGGGGAAGGCCAGGCACATAGCCCAGTCTCCCCCGATGGTTATTTGCCGGTACCCCGGCGCACAGATGTTATTCGTTATTGCAGGAATGCGCTTCAAATGTTCCGTTTTTTACGCATTCCTCACAATAGATCGCACCGCAATCCGGGCAGGCGCAGAACAAATCCCCTTCTTCCAAGGGCTGCCCGCAGCCGTTACAACTATAGCCTCCACTGGAAATGGGTATCAAATATCTCGTGTAGTCAATCATCCCGCTCACGCTCCTGTTTCACTTTTCTGTCCTCCCCTTGCTTCAGGCCGTGCTTTTTTGCATACTGGTCCAGATCCAACTGAGCCCGTCCAAAATCTTTCACATAGTTCAAAGACCGGATGCCGGACTCACGCCGCTGCCCGGGCTTCGGTTCGGCATACCGCCGGAAGCCCTTGTAAACGTCGCCCAGTCCGGCTCGTACGAAGTAAAGATTACCCTGTGCATCTGTATACCGCTTGATAGGGTAGGCCCGCATCGCATGTTCCATATCGCCCAGCGCGTTCAGCAGCCCTTCCATATAGGCACTGCACTCCTTTTGGAGCGCATAGATATCCTCGGTGCTCAAAAGCCCGGCTCCGCTCAGTTGGTATCGCGCGCCTCCATGCTCAAACACGCTGCTGTACGGGAGGAACAGGAACCCCTCACGCACGGGGACGATTGTGCCGCCGCCCTGCATACTGTCAGAAAAGGGATATTTCCAGATTAGCGAATTCCCAAACCGCTCAGTATAGGCGCTGCGCACCTTGTCCAAGGTCGAATCAACACCTCCGTATCTGCCCAGCGTATCCAGCAGTTCATCCATGCCGTACAGCTTGTTCTGCTCAATTTCCATGCCCATGTATTGAAGGACGTAATCTGCGTGACCGGCAGTCACACTTAACTCCACATCCTTCTCCAGGCCGGTCAACATCTTCCGCTCAATCTCAGGGGTGAGGCGCAGCCGCTTGGCAAACTCGGCCAGCTCCTGCACGCGCCAGCGCACATGGCCCGGCGCTCTCTGAAAGCCGTATTGATCCATCAGATAGTACAGCTTGAGGGTATCCTGATACGAAACATGCTCCGTCGGGATGAACAGCATGATCAGCGGATCGACGGCGCCGTCATAGCTCAGCCCAACCGTAACATGCGGATTGATTTCGCGGGCCAGCTTTTCCAGCCGCTCACCGTAGCTGAACAGCACGGCATATTGTGCGTCATATTCCATGGGGATGCCCCGCCGCCGGCAGTAGTCGGCGTCATACTCAGCACACAGGAGGATGCCAGGCTGCCGGTCCAAAAACACGATATAGCAGCAGAGGTTCCACTCGTCCGTCCAAAGCTCCCGATAGGGCCTCCGAAGCGGAGGCGGCAATTCGTCCACATTGTCCAGCATACGCTTCCCATACTCGTGGATTTCACCTGTGCTGTTGCAATAGTATCGCAGCTGGTTGCTTTTGATCTCTTTCATCTACAGTCTCCTCGCTTTTCTAACAGGTTAAGATGTACTTTAGTGATGCGGAACTTTATCTTCCTCTTCCTTTGGAGTCGGCCCTCCGTGGGTTCTCCGTTTTCCTGCACGGCACGGGCAATTCTCCGCCACAATATTCATAGGATGGAACCTGCTTCTGAATCCCGCTTGGTAGAAGCTGTCGAATCCGACCTGACGGAGCTTCATAATAATACTGGAAAACCTCATGGCTCCGCCTCTCCGTCATCATAGACGCCTTGTCCCAAAAGCTCATCCTGGTTCACAAGGATGGCAAACCCTCCGCAGCAAAGGAACTTGCTGTCATTAGGTCCGCCGTCGAAAGGGGCCACGCCGTAAGCGGAAAAGAAGCTGCTTGGAATCTCCGTTTCCACATCGCCCCAGTTGAAGTCCCGGCAAGTGGACTCGTAGGCCCGTTTTCCGTCCTCAGTCCGGAGGAAGTCAGAGACAATTTTCCGCAGATACGTTTCGCAGGCCTCTTCGCTTGGGTTCGAAAGCCGGTCCCGATCAATCCGATAGGAAGAGCGGTACAGCTCCATATTCTGCCCTTCAAACCGCTGGCGGATCACGGTTACAACGTAGGTTTCGCGGGCCTCTTCCTCCGTCGGAGGGATTGTTGTCCGCTGATCCGCAATCGTGCGCCTGATACGGTAAGGGCCTATGACGGTATCTGGCGCTTTGCACACAATGGAATCCGCAAGAGCGTCCGCAGTCCGAACAGGCAGATCCAGACCATCGAAATGTTCTGCCATCAGGCTGGACAGCAGCATATAGTCGATCCACCATGACGGACTTGCCTCGCGGTCGATACTGCCGTCCTGGCGGGTGACAAATCCAGCGGGGTCCACGTCAGCGTGGTTTGCCTCGCAGACGAAGGCGTCCAGACTCTTGTATCCAAATCCGCCCAGGATTTCTGTCAAGGCCTGTTCATCATACTCATCCATGAAGATAACCTGATGGACAAATTCCGCTCGCAGCCCATGTTTTTCATGGGTAACGCGAACCACTTCATAGATTTGCCCCAAATCCAAGCAGCGGACATAGCTGTAGTGCTCCGCCTCGCCGGCGTACTGTTCCCAGGGGATGGAGTAGTTTTTTTCGTTCATTAGCTGGCCCTCCCATAGTGTTCGGTCCGTCTCCCAGCAGCAAAGCCCTCTATTGCGGGCATACAATTGCCCTCAATCTTCAACTGCTCCGTCTCAAATTGCCGGGCAAGCGTCAGACAGGTCCCGAACAGCTCTCTGGAATCCTCTGCCTCACCCCTGCCATTCCGTATCATTGCTGGCACAATTTGGGTGATGTCAAACAGGATTTCACACATTGGTACGTTCTTTTTTCACTAAACACTAGGTAAAGACTCTCTGCACCTATTTTAGTTGGCAAATATGATTAGTCTTCCATTTTGGAATTATTCCGTTCTGGCTTTACATCGACACAGTAATGTATGCCATCATATTCTAATTCCCAAAGACCTTCAAACTTCTCTCCGACATCAGTATAGGTCAACTGATAACCCTTTTCGTCGAAGAGAACAGCTTCAGTCCAAGAGGACTCCTCTTGACACCCACAACATTTGATATCCATCTCTCTCCCATCTGGAAATTTAGCTGTGTAAATAATGGTGTTGTCCTCGCCCTGATACTCGGATTCCGACTGCGCGTCAAGGTATTCTCTAATCGTCTGCAGCACGGACTCAGGCACATATAAAATCTTATTGTATGTTGTACCAATTCTGCTCTTTTGGCCATCATTCTGGAAAAACTCATGGATAGTAACCATAATGGCCTCCCGCAGATTTTCCGCTTCATCTCCGCCGTTCCCGTTATACCGGTCCCATCGGGCCTGTACAGCGTCGATAAAGCGGCTGTTGTTGAGCAGTTCCTCCTGAGCGTGCCCTTCAAAGCAGGGATCATCCTTATCGAGGTCACGGATCTCATCACACAGCTCATCCATCTGGATCTGACTGGCTCTGGCCGAGTATATGGCGTCAACCTCGGCGCTGGTCAGGGGGATTGTCACGCTTTGGCCGGCAAAGGGCCGGCTGATGCAAAACGGATTCGGAGTATCCTGCCCCTTCACTATGGAATCAGCGAGTCGTTCCGCCCTGCATATGTTCATCCGGCGGCCAGTGAAATGCTCCGCCATCAGGCCGGCCAAGGTCATATAGTCGATGGGCAATTTGGCCTCTGCGGCACAATCGCCGCTCCTGCGGGCCTTACACATCGGGGCTGTGCCGGCGCGGCCTGTCTCACGGGCGAACGCCTCCAGGCTATCGTAGCCAAACTCCGCCAAGATTTTACTGAGCTCCGCCTCGCCGTACTCCTTCATAAAGATAACCTGGTGGAGAAACTCCGCTGTCCGGCTGTCCTTTTCATGGGAAACTCTGACCACTTCGTAGAGAGAATCCTGCTCCAAACAGCGGACATAGCTGTAATGAGCAACCTCGTCAGAATATGGCTCCCATGGGCCGGGATGGATTTCCTGGTTCATAAACAAAACCTCCTCGTATAAAATGATGTTTTTCGGCGGTTTCCCGCCCCTGCTATATAAAAAACCACATACAGGCCCATGCCTGTATGCAGTTTGTTTTTGCTATTTCCGGAAAACAAAAAACGCCATCTGCAAAACTGCAAATGGCGCTTTGTAACACAGATAACGATGCTCGCTTTTGGAAGCGGCTCTGATACTTTATGGGGATATTATATCATCTGAGGCTTTACTCGTCAATGGGGAGCTGGCCACGACTGTTTGTATCAGGCTGATACCCCCTGTTATCCTGCCGGCAGTCCAGCACGGCGTCCAGATAGACCGTATTCTCTGCCACAGAGAAAATCGCCTTATACCACTTGCTGAACAGGGCCTTTCGGTAGGCTCCGTCGGGCAGATTGTAGTCCAGCTCCGGCGGAAACTGAAATGGGTTCTTCTCCAGCGCGTCTATGACCTTCGCAAATTCAGCGGTCATCTGTCTTGCCGCCGAAACACGCACCTGCGCCAAAAATCTGGCGTGGCGGATCAGTATCTCATCGGCCCGCCTGGACACGATGACGGTATAGTCATCCACGCTGCTCTACCTCCGCAATCGCCTGTTCCATATCCCGCAGAACATCGCGGGCGTTGCGGCCCTGATAGCCGTTCAGCCGGTCCGACTGCGCCTCCAGCAGATCGGCGTAGACGGCGTTGCTGGAGTCCAGCGACAAAGACAGCGGCACTGACCGCTCCCGCACGATCTGCTTCAGCAGCATGGTAAATACTCCGGACATCGTGAGCCCCACATCCGACAGGATCTCTTCCGCCTGTACCTTCAGCGTGGAATCCAGCCGCGTAGACCAGTTCGCGTCTCCTGGCATGATGGTCACCATCCTTTCACGCTTTTGATTGTACTGCAAAGTATATGCGGTGTCAATGCGGATATCCGAACATACTTCCCTTTGAGAGGACCAGCGCAAAATTGCCGCTTGCCAAATTGGGCAATTCCGGATATAATAAACTCATTCAGTATCTAAGCCTGCCAAGGCTACAGTTTCCGTGTTGCACAGCGTCTGAAGGTGAATGCCTTTGGGCGCTTTTCTTTTTTATAATCATTCAAGCGTATGGGAGCTCTGGCCCTCCATGCGCTTTTTACATACATAAAAACATCAATGATAAAGGAGTTGATCGTACCAATGAGAGCCAAGAAAAGAACACGGGCCGCAATGCCCGTACTCAAGCCGGGGGCATACCATCCCCACCAAACGAGGAACCAGTCATGAGCGGGTGTCAGTATGGGAGCGGCTGCCGCATTCAGCCCCTGCGCCCTGGCCGCAGGGGGACGCCTCACTTTGACCGCGTCTATCTGCCGGAACTGCTGCCCCTGGAGGCGTATGATAAAATCATCGTCCTCTTCTCGGGTGGGAAGGACAGCTTGGCCTGCGTTTTGGATTTGCTTGAGCGAGGCGTCCCCCGGGAAAAGATTTGCCTATGGCACCATGACATTGACGGCGGGCATCCTGCTCGCAAAATGGATTGGCCGGTCACCCAGAACTACGTCCGGGCCGTGGCGGACTATCTCGGCCTGACCTTGCGCACCTCTTGGCGGGTCAATGGATTTTGGGGTGAAGTCTATCGGATCGGTGCAAGCTGGCCAATCCGGTATACGGAACCGGGCACCGATACGGTTCGGGAATGTAAGTTGTCGCCCAGGCAGGTTCGCTCCGCCCAGCTGAGGGAGAATATCCTGACTGACCTGGAGCAAGTGGAGCTGGCCCAAATGGGACAGCGCATGAAATTCCCTGCCAAGTCCGGAGATCTCGCCACCCGCTGGTGCAGTTCCATCCTTAAAATCATGGTGGCCGATTCCGTTATGCGCAATCTGGCCCTGCAGGAGCTGAAGGACCTTGGAACCTGCCAGCGTTTCCCTCTGAAAGGCTCCATCGCCAACGGCCGGTTTTGCAGTCCGAACCTCAAAAGAGAGGTGGGCGACAGCCTCATCCGCAACTTGGATCTTCTGAAGCAGGATGGTCAGCGCCTGAAGCTCCCCGCCAAATCCGGCTGTCAGCAGGGGCGATGGTGTTCCGGAACCCTCAAAGCCGAGGTGGAAAGTAAGCCCCAGTCCGGCCTTGAAGACTTCTCCCAGGGTGTAAAGCTGCTGGTCGTTTCCGGCGAGCGCCGCCAGGAGAGCGCCGGACGGTCCAAATACAATGAGATGGAGATCCATCGGGCCAACGCAACCGCCAGGGCCCACAGGCTGGTCCATCAATGGCGCAGCGTGATCGACTGGGATGAGGCGCAAATCTGGGAAATCATCAAACGATGGCGCATCACGCCGCATCCGTGCTATGCCGCCGGGTGGAACCGCTGTTCATGCGCCATGTGCATCTTCAGCCTGCCTAAGCACTGGGCCGGTATTCGGGAGTTGTTTCCCGAGTGGGTCCAGGCGGTGGAAGAAGACGAGCGCATCCTGGGCTTTACGTTGGACCATAAGAAGGCCTTATCGGAGTACATCGGCGACGCCAAGAGCTGCGTCTGCCGCGATGATCCCAAGGCCGTCTGCCAGCTGACCAGTGGGAAGTTCTCTCTGGCGGACGTTGAAGCGCCGGATTGGCGCCTGCCCGCCGGCGCGTTTCACGGAGCTGAGGGCGGCCCCTGTTGACGGCCTGCCAAACTTATCAAGAAGAGAGGGTGTTTTATGAAGCGTGGCATCGAAATAACATGGGCATACGACTTCACGGGCCGTATGTACCTCAAAATCTCAAAAGCTCGCGGCAAACTGACGCTGGAGGAAATCCAGGACCTGCTTCTGTACGAAAATAATCAGAAGCTCTGCGGACACTATGCCATCCTGCTGAATTGTTCTGAAGAAACCATCGGCGGAAACGGGGTATATCTTGAGAAAGACTCCAAAGGCGATTCCGTTGGGCTCTATCAGATCGAGCAGGAAGGCACCTGCCCGCTGTGCGGAGAGCATACTCCGCCGTTTGAGTATTGCCCCCACTGCGGGATGCCTTGGAAGGACGGCGATCCGGACATCGAGAAGACGCTCCGCCTCATGCGGAAGGAAACGATCCGCATGGTAAGCGAGTCCTCGGAATGGGATAGCAAAATGACTTGGTATTGGTCGTACATAGGTGCCCTGGACTTGGCTAAGGATCTGAAATTCATTACTGAAGACCGAAGGCAGGAGCTTCAGTTGGAGTCTCGGGAGTGGAAACCGAAACACTGATGCGAGAATAATGCCGTTCTATTTAACTAGGTATACTGGCCGCTTTCAGAAAAGGCACATGAACTTTTGAGCTCATGTGCCTTTTGGCATGTTAGGGAGCGGTATTCTGGGGCGTCAAAAGGAGGAATGCAAATAATGCGAACATCTTGTAAGGCTATGAAACCCCGCAGTCAGATCGACGTATTTGAAGAAATCATTGTGGACAGCTTCGCCGGGGGCGGCGGGGCCTCGACGGGCATCGAGCTGGCGACCGGCAGGGTAGTCGATGTTGCCATCAACCACGACCCGGACGCCATCCTGATGCACCGGACAAACCACCCTTACACAGTCCATTACCAAGCCAGCGTGTGGGACGTTGACCCCGCAGAGGTCTGCGCCGGCCGGCCGGTGGGACTGCTGTGGGCGTCTCCGGACTGCAAACATTTCAGCAAGGCGAAGGGTGGAAAGCCAGTAGACAAGCGCATTCGCGGGCTGGCGTGGATCGTCCTGCGCTGGGCGGGGACCGTTCATCCGCGAGTCATCATCCTGGAAAACGTGGAGGAGTTCCAAACCTGGGGCCCCGTCCGGAAAGGCAAGCCCGTCAAATCAAAGGCGGGCGAAACCTTCCACCGATGGGGGGAGCAGCTGCAAAGCCTCGGCTATGAGGTTGAGTGGCGGGAGCTGGTGGCCGCCGACTACGGAGCGCCGACCACGCGGAAGAGATTCTTCCTGATTGCCCGGCGAGACGGCTGCCCGATTGTCTGGCCTGAGCCGACCCACGCCCCCGTGAGCAGCCTGGAGGTAAAGGCCGGAGTAAAAAAGCCCTGGCGCAGCGCGGCGGAAATCATCAACTGGGGCCTGCCCACTCCCTCGATTTTCGCTTCAAAGAAGGAGATCTGGGAGCAGTACGGCATATCCGCCGTCCGGCCCCTGGCCCGAAACACCATGCGAAGGGTGGCCCGCGGCGTGGATAAATTCGTGATCCGCTCTGCAGCTCCGTTCCTGGTAAGCGTCAATCACTCGGGAGACTTTCGAGGCCAGGCGATTGACAAGCCGCTTCAAACCATTACCGCCAAGCACGGCTATGGTATAACCTATCCGATGATGTCGCCCTTCACCGCCACAAATACGACCAACAGCGTAGGCGCGCCCGGAGATCAGCCGCTCCATACCGTGACGACCGCAGGAAATCAACTTCTGATTCTGCCCGCTCTGGCCGCTATCGGGCAGACCGGCGGCGGGGATCGTGGGCGAAGCATTACAGAGCCTGCGCATACGCAGGTATCGAAAGCGGAGGAATGCGTAATCTGTCCCGCCATGGTGCAATACCACACCGAGCGGTCCGATTATGTCCGGGCGCAACGCGCACAAGACCCTCTTATGACAGTTGACGCCGCAAATCGCCATGGGCTGACGTCGGTCTGCATGGTCAAATATGATGGCAGCGCGCAGCACGGTCAGGAAGCGGCGGAACCCCTCCACACGATTACCGAACGGGATCGGGAAGGATTGACCGCAGTCAGCCTGGCCAAATACTTTGGCAGCATCGTAGGAACGGAGATGTCCAGCCCTCTTCCCACCGTGACCGCCGTAGATCACAATGCGCTCCAAGCGGTTCGATTCGCGAAGGTGAACGGCGACTGCCCTGGGGAACCTTTGAGGGAATCTACAGGGCCCGACACCTCTGACTGCCTTCATGGCAGACTGGCAACTGTCTCAGAACGGGCCGGGGCGGAAGCGGATTTGAGGAATTGGCCCAAAATCCGAGCGCTCCTGAACGAGTTTTGCGACTATGAACTGCAGGACGACGAAGTGATTTTGTTTCATATCTGCGGCGCTTGGTACTACATGGCGGATATTGGGCTGAGAATGCTGACGCCCCGCGAGCTGTATCGCGCAAATGGGTTCCCCTCCGATTACACCATTGAGCGGGACTACACCGGAACCGCCTATGGGAAGAGCAAGCAGGTGGCGCGCTGCGGGAACGCGGTGCCGCCTCCATTTGCGGAAGCGCTTGTAAAAGCAAATCTGCCGGAATGGTGCAGGGACGGAAAGATCAACACCATGCGGGAGCTGGAGGAGATCGTTGCGGTATAAGCGGCGGTTCTTTTCAAAAGAGAATTGTTACCATTACAATTTAGGAGGCAATTACAATGAAGCAGACGTGCAAAAAATTT
>OFFK01001354.1_pt1 | contig 17671 bp, 21 predicted proteins | sample 1521361 | NCBI WGS metagenome assembly OFFK01 (sample SAMEA3504096, study PRJEB24116) | mouse gut metagenome | biome: mouse gut; feature: mouse-associated habitat; material: faeces | place: Denmark | collected 2011
CCATGGTGCCTGACAACCGCAGGCTCATCACCATCGAGGAGGGCAGCCGGGAATTCGACCTGATCAAGCGGGATAGAGACGGCCATGCCACGAACAGCGTGGTACACCTGCTCACCCGCCCCCATGAGAACCCGTCCCTTGACATCGACCAGGACCTGCTCTTAGAGCGTGTCCTGCGCAAGCACCCGGACGTAATCGGCGTGGGCGAGATGCGCTCCGCAAAGGAAGCCCTGTCCGTGGCGGAAAGCTCCCGTACCGGGCACACTGTGGTGACCACCATCCACTCCAATTCCTCCGAGTCCACCTACCGGAGGATGATGACGCTTGCCAAGCGCAAGTACAACATGGCTGATGAGATCCTGATGCAGATCATGGTGGAGGCTTACCCCATCGTGGTGTTCACCAAGCAGCTGGAGGACGGCTCCCGTAAGGTCATGCAGATCATCGAAGGGGAGGATTACCGGGACGGCCAGCTCATCTACCGCCCGCTCTACCAGTATGATGTGTCGGACAACCGCACCGGTGAGGACGGGAAGATCACCGTCATCGGGAAGCACCGGAAACTGGGCGGCATCTCCGACACCTTAAAAAAGCGGATGCTGGACAACGGCATCCCCGCAGGCAAGCTGGCCCCGTTCCTGAAAGAGACAGCCAGAAAGAAAACCACGAAAGGAGGCACACGCAATGCAGTGGATACAGACCATCATCTTTCTGCTGACAATTAACGGCCTGTTCACCCTGTTCTCCGTCCGCTTCAATGACTTTTTACATGTGCTTGCAAGGACGCAGAAAAGCACGCTGCAGGATGATGTAGACGTGCTGCTGGGGAAACCGGCAAAGGGCTTTTTCAACCGGGAGACGCTGGAAGTCGAGCAGCTCCTTGCCGCCACCGGGAGGGAAGGGCGGTTCAACCTTGTAAAAAGGGCATCCATCCTGCTGTTCGCAGTGGGGGCCGCTGCCGCCCTGCTCTTGAACAACCCGTTCCTGATCCCAATCCTGGGCGCCGGGTTCGCTTTTGCGCCGGTCTGGTACCTGCGCTCCACCGCATCCGCCTACAAGAAGCACTTAAACGAGGAGCTGGAGACCGCCATATCCATCGTCACCACCTCCTACCTGCGGAGCGGCGACCTGTTAAAAGCTGTGAAAGAGAACATCCCGTACTTAAAGCATACTCTCCCGCAAGGAGGCGTACCGCTGGATGCAGGACATCTTCTCCCTCCCCAGCTCCCAGGCGCACATCGGGCAGTTCTCCGATTACCGCTGCGACTGCCTGAAAGCCGAATGCCGGAGGGTGCTTGAGAACAACCATATAAAAATCGCCTGCTAGGACGGCAGGGAACATTGCAGGGCCAGAGAAAGATGAGATGAAAGGGGTGATACCATGGCAGCAATGAACAGACAGGAAAGGGAACTGGCGGAACGGCACCTCTACCTTGTGAGGGACACCGTGCTGGGCACCATGTCCCTGAATGAATCCATACAGGGGTTCGGGTACGACGACCTCTACCAGACCGGCTGCGAGGCGCTCTGCCATGCGGCCCAGAAATACCGGGCGGAAGGCGGGGCTTCCTTCCCCACCTTTGCATCCGTGGTCATCAGGAACCGCCTCATCTCCCACTGCAGGAAGGTTGCAAGGACACAGAAGCCCTTAGAATATATGGATGCGCCCCAGCCATCCGGCTCCGGGCTGACCTTTGCGGATGCCTTTCCGGATGACAGCTTCCACGGCATCTCGGATGCGGACACGTTCTTCCTGCTCTCCCAGGCGAAGGAACGCTGCTCCGGCACCACAAGGAAAGGCATCGAGGCGCTGGCCTTAAAGTGCCGGGGACATTCCGGCGTGGAGATTGCCGCCCGGTACGGCGTCGCGCCGAACCATGTGGCCGCATGGATCTCCAAAGCCACAAAGATGTTACGGGAAGAAAGGCTGACAGCCTGATGATAAAAAGGAGGATTACGATATGCTGACACTTTACACTGCCATAGGGAACTACCGTCTGACCGAAAAGGGGCTTCCCCTTGTCACTGCAGGCGGACGTGACTGCGCACTGGACGCCCATGAACTGCTTTTATGGTCCAGCCTTGCCTTCCGGATACTGACCTACCAGGAGCTTCGGGCGGAATTCTATGAAAAGGAGCGGGAGCTGCACATCCTTGGGGAACTGGACTTCGACCATTACCTGAACCGCCTCATCATGCGCAGGCTGGTGGCATCCGGGAAGGACTGCACTGGCGTTGACGCCCTGTATGACCTCTTAGGGCACCTGTATGTCCAGCCTGCACCGAACGGCATCACCGTAAAAGCCATCTCCTTCTTAAAGCTCATCCTAAGCCGCAGGCTCCCCTTCCGGAAAGCCCTGGCGGTATTCCATACCGAGAAGCTGGAGCCGATGGAGAAGCAGGTCCTGGCACTGCTGCGCCACGAAATGCTGTCCACCGCGGAACTGATCCAGTGTACGGAAAAGGGGAAGACCCGCGTAAAGGACAGCGAAGACCTGATGGACTGCCTGTACTGGGAGGATGGCAGCGACTGTGAGGGCATCGTCACAGACTGCCGCGTTTCCGAAGCCAGGTTCCCCGTGCTTACCGCCATCGCCAACCTCTACCTCAAGCAGCAGGTCACTTTCCAGATCTTATAAGGAGGCTATCTATGGAACACATGCCAAAACCGTTATTCCGGCGGCTGCTCCTGACCTTTCTGGCCGGGGGCGGCTGCTTCCTTATTGGGTTTATTTTCTTCCTTCGGGAAGGGGACATGCCCTTTTTTACCCTGAGCATCCTGCTTTTCCTGTTCTCCTGCGGGAAAGGCATCCTGTTCTTCCTCCAGGTAAAGAAAAAAGCCTACACCGTGCTGGAGGGAATCTGCACGGACGTCCGCATGAACCTGCTTGGCGGCACCCAGGACATCTGCCTTGCCGATGCGGAGGGGAGCGAACACTGTCTTGTAATTGGGAAAGGCCACAAGATCCGCGCCGGATGCTCCTACCGTTTCTATTTCCGGAGCCCTGACGGCATCTCCCCAGGCAGGAACCCGCTTCTTAAAAAAGCACTGCTGACAGACAATCTGCTGGGTGTGGAGGAGAAATAAAATATTGATGAATAAATTGACATATTTCCGCCTGTTTCGTATAATGATAATAGAGATAGAGAAATCTATCGAAAATATCGTCCGCTTACCGTTGGCGGCTTATAAATGACCGGCCCGAAAATATGGTTCGCCCACCGGAGGCGTCTAATAAATGTCCGGCCTGAAAATTCTCAGCCCTATCGCAAGGTAGGGCTGATTTTATAGGTGGTGGCATATGCTTTACCAGGAAGGTTATGTATATCATATCAAAGATGAATATTTTGAAAAAGTAAATGACAATATGCTCATGCAGAATAAAGAGAACGGTACATACCGCCCAACTTTCTACTGCCTGAAAGATGAGAAGACCTCCCTGCTGTGGATGGTCCCATTGAGCAGCCGGGTTGACAAGTTCAGGGCGATCCATGACAAACAGGCAAAGAAATATGGCAGATGCCTCACCATTGTCCTTGGGGAATTTGACGGGAAAAGCGCCGCCTTTCTCCTGCAGAACATGTTCCCTGTCACTGAATACTATCTGGACCACATACATACCAGGAACAATAATCCAGTCCCTGTAAAACATTCCATCCACAGTGAGATAAATACAAACATGAAACGGCTGCGCCAGCTCCATAAAAGAGGCAGGAAAGTGGTCTTTCCCGACATCACACGCCTGGAGGAGATCATGCTGGAGGAGCTGAAGGACAGCCATCCCCTTCATGCTGACACCAATCTTTCCACTGATCCGTTTTATTCAGAACCGAACAGGAGGCAGTTAAAAAAAGCAGCCCGGCAGGCAGCTGAAGGGCAGGTCGTCACAAAAACCATGGAGGAGCTGGAGGGCATGGAAAAGGAAGCATGGAGTGATGATGAATGACCAGATAGTGGCTGGTTTCCAGCTGATCCATATTATGACAGAAAATACCCAGCCCTGCCGCAGGAAGGGCTGATTTCACAGGCAGCGTGTGTTTTATACAAAATCTTGTGTCCAACCATTTGACATTATCCATATATTGTGCTAAGATGTTCCTGTAATTGATTTTGTGCTTCCCACCGGGATATGCCAGGCGCATAGATGCACACGCTGTTTATGATTGAAATGAGTGTCAGAAAAACCATGCCGTTAAGTGGCAGTTTTTTGGCACTTTTTTTGATGCAACCAAAAATTTTTCCATCAGGAAAGGAGAATGAAACTATGTTTACACAAATCTCACTCATGGGCAGGGTCACAGCAGACCTTGAAATCCAGACCAGTACCAACGGAACCGATTATATCCAGTTCAATGTGGCGGTCAACAAAGGTTTCGGGGAACAGGAACACCCTAATTTCTACCAGTGCGTCCTGTTTGGGAAAGCTACTGAGCGGATCAGCAAAGCCGGGGTCAAAAAGGGCAGCCTGCTCTTTATCACGGGCGACCTTGACCTTGTGGAATTCACCCGCAAAGCCGACGGCTCAAAAGGCATGATCCCCAAGGTCACCGTATACGACTGGAACTATGTCCCGGCAGGGAAGCGTGCGGAAAGCAGCAACGCCAATACAGGCAGCGGCGCACCTGCCGGCACGGATGACGGATTCATGAACGTGGAAGACTGTGGAGAGAATGGACTGCCGTTCAACTGATGCTTTGGCACAGCTGGCGGTACAAGAGGAATTGCAGCGGAGGAATAAATCCCCCGGATGTGATTCCTCTTTTTTTATTTTACTAGGAAAGGAATGAAAAAACCAAATGAGAAAAAACGTATTTTCCAGCAGCATCAAGATCCTGATCGTCTCCCTGCTCCTCCTGGCCGTCTTTTTCCAGAAGGAACGCTCCCAGAAGCTGATGGCGCTGGCCGTCATCCTCTGGATCGCCGTAACTGCCGGGATATTCCTGTTCCGGAAGTCAGGGAAGCTGGCAAAGAAATGCAGCGCCTTTTCTGCCTCCTTAAAACAGGCTGGCAGAACAGCAAAAGCCCCTGCAGAAAAAACAGCAGAGCCAGTACCTAAAGCTGATACGGAACCGGCAGCTCCTGCAAAACCGGCACCTGACAGCAGGGAAACGGAGACCATGCTGCTCCATATCTCCCTGCGGATCACAGAAAAGCTCAAGTCCGCCTATCCCCAGTCCGTCTGGCAGTGGAAGGACACACCCTCCCTGCAGGGCATCCTGGCAGGCGGGACGGTGCGCATCCTGGTGGAGAACATGGACGCCTATACCCATGCGGACATCTCCTTTGACCGCTTCGGGCGCATCCATGTGGAACCCATGACCATCGGCAGCTTTGCAGAGCCTTCCGGAAACGGCACCAGCGCCGGGCCAGGAACAGGCGATGCGGATGCCGCAGAAGAAATGCCCCCGGAGCCATCCGTGGTGGACGTAAGGGTATGGTATGAGCTGGTAGGCCAGAAGGTGCTGGAGACACAGATCACCGACCTGAACGCCAACGGCCATACGAAGCTCACCATCAAGGAAAACGGGGATATCGTCGTCAACAGGCAGAAAAAGGAGGTGCTGAAGGGCACCCTGGACTCCTTCCCGGCAAAGAGCTGCTGGGAGGAACTGGTCTTGCTGCTGGCCGAAGACGAACTGAAAGGAAAGATCGCGGGAAACACCCTGCAGGTCTCATGGATCTAGGGCATCCCATAAAAAACGCAGAAAAGAAAGGAAGAATGAACCATGGCAAAATCACCTTTATTCAACAACTGGACCTGGAAGCTCGGCATGCCTGAGCCTTTCGACAAAGCCGCATCAACCATAAGCACTGCCCACTACTCCTCCTACTGCACGGTAGCTGCCAAAAAAGCGACGCTGCACGCCCCTCTCCTTTCGGCGGTCCTTGCCTACATGGAGATGGATACCAGCCTGACGCCGGGCAGCACCTCTGAGAGCGCCATCGGCACCCAGGGCGAAAAGACTGTGGCTGAATACCAGAGCCGCACCGGGGAGATCCATGTGGCAGTGTTCAACAAAAAGAACGGAAAGTTCAATGTAGGCCGTTATGAGGACGCCACCGCCTCCCCGAAGGTCTATACCTTAAAGGACGGCGGAAACACCGGGACGGCGCTGTTCTTCGTGCTGATACCGGAAGCCATGAAGGATGACGAGTTCAGGGAGAACTATGACCTGCTGGGCAGATGCAAAAACGACGGCTATGCGGACATGGATGAGGCGGAAAAAGCAGCCTTCATCCTGTGCGACAACCTCTACCGGAGGATCGAGGGCGCGGACACGCTTCCTACAGCAGGGATCAGGCTGAACATACCCAGCACCGGGAACCTCCCCCAGCTCACCGCCGTAAACATATCCAGAAATGCCTATTCCCCCAGCAGCGTGCTCTACGGCACCTTCCGTATCCTTACGGGCACTGCCGCCCATGCCGCTGCCGTCTCCGTGAACAGGGACGATTTCGTGAAGCATTATCCCCTGTCAGACAGGGTACTCACGCCAAAAGAAGAGCTGATGGTGCCCCGGATCGAGGACTGGTACGTCATCCCGCCGGAAGTCACCACCATCTGCAGGCATGCCCAGATGACGACGGCAGGCAGCCAGCCCATGCGCAACTTCATGATGCGCGGCCCTGCAGGAACCGGAAAGACGGAAGGCGCAAAGGCAGTCGCTGCAGGGTTAGGGCTTCCCTACCTGTACTACACCTGCTCCGCCAATACGGAAATCTATGATTTCCTCGGACAGATGCTCCCTGAAACAAATGAAAGGGCGCAGGGCGGCACGGAATATCCAACCCTGACAGACATCCAGATGGACCCGCCCTCGGCCTATAAGAAGCTGACCGGGACCTACGATGAGGCCGTCACGGACGCAGAGGTCTACGACAAGCTGCTGGAAGTGATGGCGCAGGATGCAAAGGAGCTGATGGCAGACAATGCCTCCGGGCAACGGTTCCGCTATGTGGAGACACCGCTGATCACGGCGATCAGAAACGGCTACCTGATCGAGATACAGGAGCCCACGGTCATCGCGAACCCCGGCGTGCTGGTAGGGCTGAACGCCCTGCTGGACCGCTGCGCCAGCGTCACGCTGACGACGGGAGAAGTGATACACAGGCATCCCGATACCGTGGTCGTGGTAACAACAAACAACAATTATGCGGGCTGCCGGGACATGAACCAGTCCGTCATCTCCAGGATGAACCTGATCATGGACATCGAGGAGCCTGACGTGGACACCCTGACAGAGCGCGTCATGAACGTGACCGGATGCACGGACAGGTCAGCCGTCTCGGATATGGCCGCCTCCGTACAGGAGATCAGCGAGCGCTGCCGGGAGACCATGATCAACGACGGGAGCTGCGGCGTGCGCGAGCTCATCAGCTGGGTGCAGTCCTACATGGTCTGCGGGAACGTGCTGGAAGCCGCAAGATACACAGTGCTCTCCTCCGTCTCCGGCGACCCGGAGAACCGCGCCGACATCCTCTCCTCCTGCCTGGAACAGAAATTTGCCGCATAGGAGGGGACATGCCTATGGACTATCAGAAGGAACAGCAGTTAAAGAGCCGCCTGGCGAGGAACCTGCGGTGCCTGCGCATGTCGCGCAGCCCCTGCCTTTCCCAGAAGATGCTCGCAAAAAAGCTGGGAGTCACCCAGAAAAGCATCTCCCGCTATGAGAACGCCAGATGCCTGCCGCCCGCCCATGTGCTTGTGGCGCTGGCGGAGGAATTCGGGCTGTCAACGGATGCGCTTTTCATGGAACGGCTTCCCCAAAATATGAAAAAGAAAAAAGGTACAAGTGCGGAAAGAAATTCTAAGCCAGCAGAAAACGCTGACTAAGAATTTCTAAGTTCCGCACCGAAGAATGCCCTTGCGGACATTCTTCACCCATATGACAGCGCAAAAAGATGCGCAGAAAAGAGGAATGAATGAGGACATCACACACAGCGATCCGCAGACGGATTGCAGACGAAAAAAGCAAGCTGACGGATGAGCAGCTGTTCGCATCCCCGCAGTTTGCGTCATACCTGACGGACATTGCCGAAGGGACCACAGGCCGCTACCGGAGAAAGAGCAGCGTGCGAACCTACTGGGACGCACTGCCCCACGCGGACATTGCCCACACGGACAACCGCGTCATCACCGTAAACGCAGGCAACTGCCTGACCAGGAGCTTCCCCACAAGGAGCCTCAAGGCAGACAGCCTGCTGGGGATCGTGGGGCATGAGTGCGGACACATCCTGTTCTCGGACTTCACCATGCTGGAAACCTACCACCAGGCGCTGTCCGGAGGCAGGTTCTACCCGCAGGAGCCGGAAGACCTGTCCGCAAAACAGGCACGCAGTTTAAGGGAGATCGGGGAATTCCTTGAGGAAAAGGATGAGGCGGTGATAAATGCCCTCTCAGGCATTGCGCATTCCCTGGTGAACATGATGGAAGACGTCTATATTGAAGGCCGCATGTGCGACGCCTTCCCCGGCGGCTTAAAGACAGGCATACTGCTCAACAACCTGCGCTTTGCCGAGGAGATGGATTCCGTCACGGAAGAGATAGGCCAGCAGCACCACGAAGTGTTCATCGTGGCGAACCTGCTGATCCAGTACGCCAAGACCGGCGACATCAACAACCTGGGCGGCTATAAGGGGCCATACCTTGACACCGTTTATGAGTGCATCCCTTATATAGACGATGCAGCCTATGACGACGATGCAAGGGTACGCTTCGACGCCGCCAACAAGATGCTCCTCCTTTTATGGCCCTACATGGAAAGCTACATCAGACAGGTACGGGAGGACATCAAGAACCACACCAACAAAGCGGAGACGGAACTGGGCGAACAGCTTGCAGGCGGCGCACCGCTGCCGGGCGGGCTGGGGAAACCGGTGTCCGGCAAAAAGGGGAAACATGCCCCCGGAAACGATGAGGATGAACGCACCCAGCTCCAGCAGGTCCTTGACCATGAAGACGGGCGGATAGAGCTGGAAAAGACAGATGAGATCGGGGAAGACGGCGACGGCGGGACCAGCCGCACCAATGACTATGCCGGCTCAGGCTATGTGTCACAGGCGGCTGAAGACATGGAACGCATCATGACACAGCTCGCGGAGGATGCCGCATATGCTTCCTATGAGCAGGAACTTTCGGAGGAGCTGCAGACGGAATCGGACAAGATCCGGTACGGCAACGCCCACAAAGGCGTGCATGTCAATGTCAACCGCATGTGCTATGTGGATCCTTCCTACATGGAAGCATACCAGAAGGTCGCGCCCCCGCTCCTCCTGATCTCCAAACGGCTCCAGAAACAGGTCTCACAGATATTGAAAGACTATAAGGAAGGCGGGAAATTAGACAACCTTCCCATGGGAAAGCGGATCAACGTGCGCAATGCAGTCCGCAATGACGGACGGCTGTTCTACAAGCTGAAGCTCCCCAATGACCGGACGGACATCGCCGTTGCCATCTTAAATGACGAAAGCGGCTCCATGAGCGGCTCCAACCGCATCACCCATGCCCGCTCCGCTTCCATCATCCTGCATGATTTCTGCAAAGGGCTGGGCATCCCGGCCGCCATCTACGGCCACACGGAATTTGATGACGTGGAGCTTTACGCCTATGCGGAATTCGATTCCATAGACAACAAGGACCAGTACCGGCTGATGGACATGAGCGCCAGGAGCGGGAACCGTGACGGCGCCGCCCTGCGCTATGTGGCGGAGCGCCTGATGACAAGGCCGGAAGCCATAAAGCTCCTGATCGTCATCTCAGACGGGCAGCCTGCGGCAGACAATTATTACGGCACGGAGGCAGAGGCAGACCTGCGGGGCATCAAGAAGGAATATAGCGCCAGGGGCATCGAGATGTTTGCCGCAGCCATTGGCAGCGACAAGCCCAACATCCAGCGGATCTACGGGGACGGGTTCCTTGACATCACGAACCTGGAGAAGCTCCCCGTGAACCTTGGCAGGCTGATCATCCAGAAGGTAAAGAACCGGTATGCCGCCTGAATAATAAAAGAAAGAAGGTATCCATATGAACACGAATGAAGATTACATCTCCAACCAGATCGCTGTCTACAAGAACAGCAGGACGCTGCTGGAGTTCCAGGACAAGCTGAAGGTCGCGCCCATTGCTTCCTATGCCCACATCCACGCAAACGGGGAAGCAGGCGCGGACGGAAGGCGGACGCACTCCCTGATCGGCATCCTGATGAAGGACTACTCCAAAGGCACCGGGGACAAGGCCATTACCGTATGCGCCAACATCTCCCCGAAGGAGGCGAAGTTCATCTTAAGCCGCCTGACTGCAGGCTTTTCGGAATACACCTTCCAGCAGGACAAGATCTTCGGAGACAAAGACGAACAGGGCTATGCAAAGGTATCCAAAGTGCGGATCATCCGCGCCACAAAGGACAGCAAAGGCGCAGCCCGGAAGCTCCCATGGTATGTGGAAGTGGAGAACGGCAAAGGCATCCCCCAGAAAAATGCCAACGGCGGGACGTACATGAAGCCCAATTCCTTCGTCAGTACGGGAAAGGTATATGCCAACTTAAGCGACCTTGACCTTTTTGACCTCCTGAGCAGCGTATCCTCCTACATCGACTGCTGGGAACACGCCATCGCACCGGCCCTCATCACCAAAGCCAAAAACGCCGTGGCAGCCAGACAGTCATCCAGGAATGCCGCATAGTGCAAAAAATAATAACCATACAACCATGTTTAAGAAGGGAATGCCCGCTGCGGCGTTCCCTTTTTTATGGAGAAAGGAGACCACATGAATGAAACACAAAGATCAGGCATCATCCGCAGGTTCGATGACCTGGGCAGGATCGTGGTGCCGCGTGAGATCAGGAAGCTCCTCCGGCTCCATGAAGGGGATGCCATGGAGATCAGCGTGGCCGGGAACAGCATTCGTCTGGACAGGTACCAGCCGCTGCGCTTCTGGGAAGCACTGTGCGGGCCGTGCCTTGCGGCTTTCTGCAGGAACTTCCAGCTTGCCTGCGCCATATGCGACACAGAGCATGTGCTTGCCTCAAAGGTGACGACCATCCCGAAGGGATCCCTGCTGTCGCAGGCCGCAAGGGACCATATCCAGGCGCTGGAGCCATATTTTTACAGCCCCGGCAGCCGGATGCCCCTGCTGGAGGACGGGAGCCACATGATAGATACGCTCTATCCGGCAGACACAAAAGGACAGCCGATAGGAGCCGTGGTGCTGCCCCATTACCGCACCGTCACGGATGCGGAACGGACATGCGCCCGGCTGCTTGCAGACATCTTGACAGAAACCATCATACAGGAGGAGAAAAACATATGAGCAGATTACATGAACTGACACATTTACAGAGACAATTTGCGGAGGAACACCAGGACACCGTCTTCCGCTTCCTGAGCCACAAAGGGCTTCCCGCGGAGGAGTATTACGACATCGTTATCTTCGGGTATCTCCAGGCGGTGCAGGAATATGATGAGAACCCTGCCCTGTCCCGCTTCCAGTTCAGCACGATTGCATGGACAAAAATGGGCGACTGCCTGAACAAACATTACGCTTATGAGAACAGGCCGAAGCGCAAGGCGCCTACAGTCAGCACCCATGCCTACACAAGGGACGGGCTGACCCTGGATGAGATCCTGCCTGACCGCAGGAAGGACTTGCAGGCCCAGGCCGCTGACAGGCTGTTCGCAATGGAGGTGCTCTCCTGCCTGACGGAAACGGAACGGCAGATGGTACACTTAAAGGCCGACGGTCTGACCTGCCGGGAGATCGCAGAAATATTCTCCACCACCGTACACGGCATCCACGGGCGGTTCCGCCGCATGAGGATACGCCTTACGGAAATGGATTTTTAGGCAAAGGAGTGAGGAAAAAAATGATAATCAATCGAATCGGCAGCAAATTTGAATATGAAGGTATGACCCATGTAATTGGTGCTCCCATTGTGGGAACGCCGGAAAGTGAGTATGGGGGTCTGTACGGGACGATTACGGAAATCCGTGACGGTGAGGATAAGGAAACGGAAAATGAAACACCGGATCTGTACTGTTCTTTCAAGGTTCCCGCACTCCCCTGTGAAGTAAAAAAGCTGGAAAAGGTTTTTTCCGACCTGTATCAGCAGCCAAAGACCATTGATGACATCATCTTGGATTTTGTCATTCTGGCTCCGTCAATGGTGGAGCCGCTTGACGACCTGAAAAAGTGTCGTCATTATCCGAGAATCTGTGTCCTTTTGGAGGACTGGGCGATAGATGGCAGGCAGGGAAGTTCATTCGAGGTTTATACGGATTTTAATGACGCGAAGCGCATAATGGTGCAGAGGCTGGAAGAAGAACAGGAAACCGGCTGTATCTCCAGGTGGGTGAATCAGGAGAATTTTATGACGGATTCAATAGATACCATCTACGAATGTTATATTGATGGTGAATATTGTGAAAACCATTATCATATCGCAATCGCTTTCCCGCAGCTCTGTGTTTCCAACCGGTTTATCAGGGAAATGTCGGAGATCTATAAAACATCCTGCCAGCTTGAGGATTTCATGTCCCAGGTGACGGACTGGAAGGAGATGGATAAGCTGACCGATGAGCAGTATGACCGTATGGTTCGTGATACCCGGTTTCCAGAGCGGCTCCATAGTGCATTAGGGAAGAACGATTCCTACTGGGAAGCCTATTGGCAGACCTTTTCAGAGGTCGCCCGTGAGTTTGTGGATGAATATTTGAAAGAGAACGCACATCCGGACTGTTATACACCGGAGCAGGACAATCCCTATCCGCTGTGTATTGGAAATGGAAGCAGAGCATGTGGGGAGTGCTGTCTGTATGCAGAAAAGGAGGCAGAGCCATGGAAACCTTAAATACGCGAATCAGCTATCTTTAACGTGATGCTGATAACTATAAAATGCACAATGAACACAAAGACCAGTACACAGCCTGCGGGAACGGCGTATACCGCCTGAACTGCCAGGCAGCATAAAGGAGGATGACACTATGCTTACAATATTTAAGAATAAAAACAGTGACCAGAACCAGGCACAGGCATACAAGCGTGAGGTTTCCGTGACCGGCGCACTGACAGATGTTTTGCGGCCGGGGCTCCCCGCCATGTACCTTTACCAGGGGAACCTGATCCGCACTTCCACCGTGCAGGCCATCCTGGAGGCTTCATCCAGCCATGTGCGGTTTGAAACCTTAAACAGCGTCTACACTATTTCCTACAATAACCAGCCGGGAGGGGCTTTCCGCGTGACAGCCTGACCCCTGCACAGACTATACAAAATAATCCGGGGCTGCCTGCAACATACGGCGGCCCCCTTTTGGAAGGAGGACACACCATGAATGGAACGGATAAGGAAACCGCCCTGCTCAGGGAGGAGCTGGCAAAACTCCTGGCCACCCTGAAGCACAACCGGGAGAAGGTTCCCCTTAACGTGCTGAAGACCAGGTACAAAAAAGGCTATACGGGACTCTGTGCGGAAATAAAGCGCAGGGCATCGGATTATGCTGCAAAAGTTGCCCTTAACGGCATCCGCATCCACAGGGATTACCTTGATGAGGCTGTCCCCATCATCAACGGGACGATTGAGCGCTCCGGCACATTGAAGCAGCTCTCAAGGGCAGCCTTCCGCCACCAGGACATAGTGGAATTTGATTCCCTGGCAGGGGCGCTTCGGGAGAAGATACTTGCCGACCTGGAGCCTTTCTATGAAAAGCACCTGGCGCTGTATATCACACAGGAATGCCTGGAGAATCCGGATGTCGCGCCGCTCATCTACTGTGTGGCCAGCCACTGCTTCTGGCAGAACGGGAAATGGATTCCGCTGGAACTTTACCCCGCATGCCTTCAGGAAAAAAGCGCATAGCCGCCACGACACAACAAAAAGGAGAATGAGATGAAAGAACTTCAGATTGAAAGAACCATAGACAATAAAAAATTCACAGCCACGCTCACAGATGATGAGCTGGAAAAAGCCTACCGCATCATAGAGCGGCGCTATCTGGACGAGGACTTCGCCAATGCCCTTGCGGATGCCGCACAGGATCCGGACACCCGGTTCCATTCGGGACACCTTGAGGAATTCCCGGGACACAATGACCTGCTGGAGCTTGCCTTAAGCCACCTGCACAACGCATCACTGGAGCCACAGTTCTTCTCATCCCTGTCCCAGACTGCTCCTGCAGTCTGCATGGGGATTGAAAAAGATATGTCAGAATGTGAGCAGAACTGCGGCAGATACTACAGCTGCAGCAATATTGCGGAAGCAGATGACAGGAGCAGGCAGTGGGAAACACTTGCTTCCCTGCTCGCCATGCACAGGGACGGAAGCTGCACCTGCAGCAAGGATGACGGAGACGGGGAATGCCCGGCGGCAAAATACTTAAAAGGCGCCTGGGACATCAGCGAATTCTTCCATCTGGAAGACAGGAAGGAGGCGGCGTAAGATGTCAAATATCTGTATGGATACCGTGGTTTTTTATGCCGCATCTGAAGGGCAGGAAAAAGGACTTGCCGCACTGCGCAGCTCCATTGCCTCCTGTTACCCAGCCGGGGTTTTAGCTAACGATATCAGGCTCTGCCGGATATTCGAGCAGAATAACATCCCAACAGACGGTATAGACCTCCGCAGTGATGTGGTGGATACTACCCTTGCCAGGGACGGGCACATCACCCTGTACTGCGACTCTGCATGGAGTCCCATGTATGAAGCATACTTATGCCTCGCAGGCCATTTCGGTGTGAGTTTTGAACTGCAGGCGGAGGAATCCGGATGCGACGTATATATCAACACCGATATAAACGGGACGTACCTGCCTACCCACTATAGGGCATATCTTTCAGAAAGGCCAAAGGACGGCTCCCTGGATGCTCTCTTTGACGATGCAGACGGGGATACGGATCTCTATTTTGATTCGGAAGCTGACCTGCTCCGGTGGTTTGCGGAATGCGGAGGCATTGTCGCAGACTCCGCCCAGGCACTGCAGGACATCCTGGATGCTGATTATGTCTCCATCCATGAATTTGTAAACCCATATTAGAAGGAGGGACAGGAAATGGCACTTTATAAAAAGCTGGATCTGTGGTCCATATATGAGAGCCTGGACAAAATGATGGACTACTGCTACAACGGAAATGAAAAAGACAGCCCTTACTGGGATCATTACTGCGACCAGATCAATGAATTATGCAACATGGCGGCTGACCTGTATACAGAGTTGGATGAGATTAAGAGCAGGCTCTGGTACCAGATGCCCGCCAAAAAGATTGCCTTTTGTGATGAGGACGACTGCAGCCAGACGGCGACTGCATGGTTCAACACTGCGGCCGCAATGTTAGCCGATACTGACATGACGGAACTGCTGGAACACGAGAATATTTACTGCGCAGATGAATGGACGGAAAAGCAGAAACGGATCTCTGCCCTGGGCAGGCTGACCAAACAGCAGCAGATGTTCCTCTATACGGAAGTCACCGGCTTCATCACCCGGTACCTGGAACTGTCCGCAGCATTTGATACCATCGAAGCCGTCATCACTGAACTGGATTACCACCAGTCCGCCATGAAAGGCAAAGATGGCGTCACGTTCCCGCAGTCAGCATACGTTTAGGACAATATAGAAAGATAGGATTATAAATAAACAACAAGGAGGCTCTTATGTATATCACTACATCAACTTACGGGGGCATAGACTGGCATGACTCCCGCACCATATACGAACAGTTAAAAATCGGTGGTTCTTACAATATCAGGGCGAATGATGTTCCGCAAGCCATCGCAGATGACATTGCCAAAGATTTCCCCTATGTGGAGAACATCCGGGAAAAGATACTGCAGGCGCTTTCCGGAAAAACCTGCTTCCAATTTGCAATCAAGGAGGAGGAAACGGACAATGAAGGGAATGTAACCTATAAGGACTGCGAAACCAGTGAATCTGACGGTCAGACCTGTCTGGAGCGGGAAGCTGTCTTTGATGGCAGCAAACGGACATTCCGCCGGGAGTACGCTTTCGGACAGGTTTCCTACATTACAAGCTACCATGTTGAAGATATCCCGGACGACCAGATTGGCTATATTGTTACGGAAGATTTCCTTGCCCCATTCAAAGGCGCTCCAATGGTACAAAGGCTGTACCATGACATCTTTGATGATGAGGATGCCGCACAATGCTATGCCGACGACCTCAAACTGCATGCATCCGGCTATCCAACATCCATTGTTACTTTCCTTGTATGCAATAAAGGGAATGTGACCCAACAGGAATGGTATCAGCAGCAAAAGGAAGCCATGCAGCTGATGGAAGAAAAAGAGCAAACGTATCTGGATGACAGTTTCCGCATCTTTGTCAAATCCCATATAGAAAACCTGAAAAAGTTAGAATGCAGAAAGGAAGCCGCATAATGCAAGATAAAAAAGAGAATATAAAATGTTCCGGATGCCGGCACTGCAGCGGACTTCGTCGAGTGGGCAACACAAGGACAAGCTTCACCTGCTCCCATCCCGACCAGGACTATATCCAGAACTATTTTACTGAAAAAAGAATGCAGAAAATGCCCGGTTTCCTTGGATACGGGGCAAGATATTCGGATGCCGTCCCTGTCAAGACGGCGCCTGCATGGTGCCCTGAGAAAAAGGCACCAAAAGAAAAATAAAACAGGCAATGCCCACTTTAGAAGCAACCGGGGAGATGCAGCTTATGCTGTGTCCCCCCTTTTCCTTTTAGATAAACCATGCCGTCTTTTATACAGGAGCATATTCCACCCCCGTCTCATAAATCGCCTTATATATTTTCAACGGATAATTTGTAAGGAACCTGTCCACTAATGCTTTCGTAAGGGCATGCTCCCTGGCGTAACCTGTAAGAATCCGCCCGCAGACCTCCGGCTCCTCCTCAGCGCATTTCTCCAGATCCTTCAGGCAGTCCAGAAACTGCAGGACAGCCACGTTTTCATCCGTGACCTCCACCACAGGACATCTCAAGATATACTTCCGGTTCTTTATTGTAAGCTCCCTGACCTGTGCCGGCGCATAATTGCTGGTTATCTCCTCCGTAAGCGGAACCTGCGTGGACAGCCCCATACGGTTCGCCAGGGTATATCCTGAATAATACCCTACCCTTCTTCCCCTGCGCCTGACATATTTATGGAGTGCAACCGTATCCGCTGTCAAAGCCATCTTTTCCCCGAAAATATCTGTTTTAGGGAAATAGTAGATCCCTGCCTCAAACCTGCACAGGATGCCGTCATCCGTAAGCCGCTTTAAATGATACCGGAGGTTTTCCTCCTACAGTCCCGGAATGGAAATATCCCCGGAAAAGATCGGTTCCCCCAGTTCGTAATTCCCTTTCAGATATTCATACAGCATGATACTCACCTACTTTCATTTTGTAAATTTGTTATTTACTTAATGTTAGTATATCCGGAAAGAAAAATTTAGTCAACAGAAAGAAATGAAAATTTTGTCCTTATCTTTTGCCTGTTATATATTCTACGCATAATTCCACTGCAATAATATATGGATAAATAAATTTCCAAAGCCTTTCCATCTATACAATATCTAGTATTTTATAATTGACTTATCCTATATCTTGTGTTATCATAAACTTGTTATTGAATTTTGTGCAATTCCAGAACGAAAAGCACACGCTGTTTAAGTTTGTACGGAGTCAGAAAGTATAAAGTGCAGG
>OFFK01001365.1_pt1 | contig 17619 bp, 13 predicted proteins | sample 1521361 | NCBI WGS metagenome assembly OFFK01 (sample SAMEA3504096, study PRJEB24116) | mouse gut metagenome | biome: mouse gut; feature: mouse-associated habitat; material: faeces | place: Denmark | collected 2011
CTTTACCTTTGTCTGTTTGCCTGGCTTTTACCGGCTTTAATCAGTGCTTCCTTAAAACAATATGGATGCTTCTGTACAAGAATTGCTGGACCTGGAGTGGCGGATGTTTGACGCCGCACCCCAGGCGGGACAGCGGTCAGCGCAATTCGAAGACCGGGAAGAAGGATTTGACATGGCAAATGCAGTAAGAACAGTCTCACGCGCCGCCATATACTGCCGGGGCGGCAGCCACGAAGCGCAGGGCAGACTCTGCAAGGAAGAAATCCTCGCTCATGAGAACTGGACCCTGGCGGACACATATGCGGATGCGGAAATTCCTGACAGCCAGATGCGGGACTCTCGGACCGCTTTCAACCGTATGCTGGAGGACTGCCGGAAGGGAAAGCTCGACAAGATCGTAACCATGTCCGTCTCCCGGTTTGCCCGGAACCTCCCCGACGGTCTGGCGATCCTGCGGGAACTGGCCGCCGCTGGCGTGACCGTCCACTTTGTCAAAGAGAGCATCAACACGGAATCCCTTCTGGCACAAGCTGTTCGGGAATAGTTCTGGATATCTCCGGCGTGGTGTGGTAGTGTTGGCGTTGCCAAAACGGAAAGGAGGCCGAAGCCCATGGCAGGAAACGTGAAAATCATCCCGCCCAGGGAAAAGGAACCTACCATTCTGCGGGTTGCCGCTTACTGCCGGGTCAGCACGGACCACGCTGAGCAGGCGCTCTCTTACGCCTCCCAAATCCGCAATTACACCGACCTCATCAATGGCCACGAGGGCTGGGTGCTTGTAGATGTCTACGCCGATGAAAGGATTATATTAGGAACAAGTCAGGAAGTGCTTGCCCCACAAGGCTTTCCTGATTTGGTCCTAATTTTTATTTGGCCCGAAATCAACGGGCCATATGGGAGGCTGATAAGGAAATGTGTAGAATTATCACCGTTGCCAATCAGAAGGGCGGCGTAACCAAGACCACAATCTGCCAGCATTTATCCTATTTACTGGCCGAACAGGGGCGGCGTGTCCTCTGCGTAGATTTCGACCCGCAGATCAATCTGACCTCCACGCTTCTTCCTGATGGACAAGCTGTAGGAATGGACATCAGCGGCGTCATGGCCTGCCTGCTGGAGGACCAGGATCTGCCCGTTCCCAGCAGTTACATTCAGCGGTGCGGCAAAGCAGACCTGATCCCCGGCAGCAAGAACTTGGGCAAGCTGGAGACCAGCCTGCTTACAGAAATGGGGACGGAGCGCTTTTTGCAGGAGATCCTTTCCCCACTCCGCGCGCACTACGATTACATCCTCATTGATACCAACCGGGCCGCCAGCCCCCTTATGACCAATGCCCTGACAGCGGCGGACAGCGTGCTTGTTCCCATCTGCCCGGAGTTCTACTCCACAGAGGGTCTGAGCGATCTGATTGCCAGCGTCTTGAAAAACAGGCGGCGGTTAAATCCCCATATCCAATTTGAGGGGATTGTCTTTTCCCGCTGCAACCTGCGGACAAACCTTTACCGCACTACGCGGGCCAATGTGGAAACTGCGTTTCGGGGAGAAATCCGGGTGTTCAAAACGGCAATTCCCGATACGGTAAAGGTTGGGGACGCTATCAGCCGGGGCTTGACAGTGATGGAGTATGCCCCTGAATCCAAGGCCAGCAGCGCATACCGGGCCTTTGCAAAGGAGGTGCTTGCAAGTGAAACGGAACGCGCCCCCGCCGAAGGGTGTACGATCCATGTCCTCTCTGACAGCGGAGTGCGCCGGGTTGGATAGCGGCCCGGAGCAGGAAATCACGAAAAAAGGTGTTCGGCTGGTGTTTATTGCCTTTGCCCGAATCCGCCAGTTCCAAGGCCACCCTTTTCGGCTTTACACTGGAGAACGGTTTTCAGATATGGTGGAAAGCATCCGGCAAAACGGGATACTCATGCCACTGATCGTCCGCCGCATTTTCGGAGACCCAGCGCACGATTATGAAATGCTCTCCGGCCACAACCGCATGAACGCAGGACAGGCCGCCGGCCTGGAAGGTGCATGGTGCGTTGTAAAAGAGGGCCTGTCTGACGCGGAAGCGATGATGTATGTGGTTGAGACAAATCTGCTTCAGAGATCCTTCAGCGATTTGCTCCCCAGCGAAAAAGCGGCTGTACTGACTCTCCGCTACTCGGAAATGTTCTCACAGGGAAAGCGGAATGACATTCAACGCGAGCTGGAGGAGTTAGAGCGCGGCAGCGGTACTTGTGGAAGTAACTTCCACAAGTGTGCCGATGAAACTTGTGGAAGCGACTTCCACAAGTCCAGGAACCGGGATGTTCTGGGCGAGGACTACGCCCTGACCGGGCGGCAGGTAGCAACCTATCTGCGGATCAATCGTCTATGTGACGGGCTCAAACTCCGGTTAGACGAAAAGCTACTGACCCAAGCGTCCGCTGTTTCCCTCTCCTATCTGAACGGCCCTGACCAACTGGCGGTCCATGCCGCGCTGCTCCGCTATCAGCGCAAGCCGGTTGACACGCAAATGGCGGCGGTGCGAAAACTGGCGGAGTCTGGTCCGCTTACAGAACACAGTATCATGGGCATCCTTCAAAATAAAGGATCGTCTCCGCCCAAAGCGCTCAGCATCCAATCGGCGGTCTATACCCCCTATTTTGCTTCAGGAACGCCCAAAAAGGAAATTGAGCGTGTGATTGGGGAAGCATTGGCGCTCTATTTCAGCCAGCCAAGGGAGGAATCCGCATGACAGTTACAACGCCCATTACGCTGCCCGACTGCCCCGCCGCGCTTCAATCAATGGTATGGGAAAAGCAGAGTGAGGACGACAGTGAAATACTTTCCATCACGCGGACAGAGAGCACCCCTTTCAAAGACAAAAGCATCGTGTCGATCCAGTACCGGGTCATCATGAACCGCCTAAACCTGATAACCGTTCTGCATTGTCAGGTGGATGGGGTTTTGAAGGACAAAGTGTTTGTCAATTCGCTGATTTGGGGCGATGTTCTGGAGATCATCCGAACAGCCCCGGATGGCTCATCCCTGGCGGAGCTGCGGCAGGCGGTCCCGCCGCAAACCAGGAAACTCTTATCCCTATAGCCAATTCCATTACAGCTTGGTCCCTGTGCGGTTTCCGCACAGGGACCGGGCTTTTCTTTTGCCAAAAATGAGGAGGTGTTGAGCATGACAGAACAACTTACGAAGCGGCGGCCAGATCCCTTTGACGGCTCCGCCGGCGCCCGGCTGTGCAGAATGGGCCTGCTGACCGCAGCCGGAGATGTAGAGGAAGCCGCCATGCAGGTATGTACCCATATTTTTGCGGCTTCTTTTTTTGATGATTTGTGCGACGTATATGCGGATCAGGCGCAGATGCTCAGAATTATGGATGCGTTCCGCGAGCTGGCGGAGCGCAAAGACCCCCAGCGCATTTTCCTGCTGCTGTCCCTGCAATACGACGGGCTGTGCAAGCCGCTGCCCGATCCCGTCTGGTGGCTGGCAGGATACCCTCCGGCGCTGACCCGGTTCTCCCTGGGCTTCGCCGCTTGCCTGCTTCATCTGATGGAGGATATGGAGAAAACCAAAAAGGAGGACGACCTTGGTGAAATTATGGATCACAGCTCCCAATGACGGGACGCCGCCGCTCTATGCCTTCCTGGACACGCTGGAGGAAAAGCAGCGGCAGAAAATATTTTCCCTGCTGGCCCTGCTGCTGCAAACGCCGGAGACCGCCATGCGGGAGCCGTATGTCAAACACTTTGGAATCGAGCGTTATCGGGCGCTCTATGAGCTACGGGCCAAAAGCCGGAATCTGGTCCGCATCACCTTTACGCTGAGGGAAAACGGCGACCTTCTGTTCCTGATCCCTTTTATCAAGCGGCACCGGCGGGATACGATGCAGGCGCTGGACGCCTCGTTGCGCCTGCTGGCGCAATGCAGGGATGGTTCATGCTCCATTCAGGAGCTGTCCATAAAATCTTACACCAATGGAGGAAACGCAACATGAAAATCAAATTGATCCTATCAGGAATCCTGCTGGCACTCTCCGCGCTGGCAATCGCTTTTTGGAGAGGACGGTGGCGTAAGGTATGAAACGGATTATTGCGCTTTTTGCGCTGCTGGCTCTGCTTACCGTATCCGCGTCCGCCGCCTACATTCCGGAGGATGTGCTTACGGAGAACAGGGACGGCAGGCAGTTGGTCATCAAAACCTACACGCTGTCCCCCCAAGACGACCCGGCGGATCTGGTTCAGCCGCCTTTTGATCTTGACGGATTCCACTATGAGCATATGGAAACGGTCAAGGAGGATCTGACGTTTCAGGACGCCCGGCAGCACACCGAGACGGTTACGCTGGAGACCTCTACAGACGGCCTGGCGGCAATCCTGGCGGAACTGTCTCCATCCATGGAGTACGCAAAAGACGGGTATACCGGCGTTCTTATGCTGGATCATACCACGCTGAAAACAGAGGCGTCCGGCTATACCACCAAGACCTACACCATCAGCGATACCCGCCAGTACACCGGTCTGGACCGCAACGACCCATCCTATGTCCCCGCCACTGTGGTGAAAAACGGCACTACGCTCTCCCTCAGCAATATCACTTGGAATACGACCGGGACGGGGATCTATGGCGATACCCTGCTGCCCACGTCCTATACCGCCACCGCGACCTATACCGCCAGTGGAAGCCGCAAAGTAGCGACGGGCTATGTGACGACGGCGAGCTACACCGGCGAGATCACAGCGGAAGGGGTGCAGGCGGTACGGTATACCGTTACCTATCTGGGCGCCCCTATCGAGGGAGCTACGCCTGAAGCAAAAGAAGGCGTCTCCATTTTCCCATGGGTCATCATTCTTCTGACGCTCACCGCACTGGCGGGAGGAGGCGCGGCGGCGTTTCTTTTCCTGCGGCCCAACGCTGTGATCTACGCGATGAACGCGAAGGGCGTGGCTTACAAACGGCTGGGGGCGCAGCGCCTTACGGTCCGCAAGCCCAAGCTGGACTTTACCAGGTTGCGGGAGTATCCGGCGGCGGAGGCCAGCGTGGAGTTGAAACGGCAGGTGGCCCACAAGCTGTCCGGCTGCCTTGTCACCATTCAGCTCTATGACGGAACGCGCACCCACCTGGTAGAGTGGAACGACGGTATGGACAGCTACTGGTTCGCGGTCAAAGACGACGATAAGGAGGAAAACGAAACATGAGGAAAATAAACAGATTTTGGGGGCTGGCCCTGACAGCGGCAGCGATGCTGTCTCTGGCCCTTCCTGCCCATGCGGCGGACTATTCGTTTACCACAACCGCGCCGCAGGATTACTATGGCGATACCTCCTATGAGGAGGTCTACGGCTCGCAGTATAATTACGGCGGCCCCAATGTGGTGGATTTTCTGGACCCCCTGGCGGAGGGCGCGCCCGCCGCTTCCAGCGCCGGCTCTCTGGAGTACGGTCTGAGCGGCGGCAGCGGTGGGCTTTACGCCGACAGCACCGGCAGCGGCTTTCCGGTGGAGTGGATGGAATCGCCGGCCAGCGCTATAACGGCCACCCCCTCGGTATCTACTACCACATCCTTTACGGACGCCAGCGGTATGACCCGCTCAGACGGCAGCATCGGCACGCTGGTGATCCCCAGCCTGGGAATCCGCTATAAAGCTTACGAGGGGACGGACTCCGCCACCATGCACAAGGGCGTGGGCCATTTCCCCAGCACCAGCGCATGGAATGGAAATATCGGACTGTGCGGGCACAACCGCGGCTCCCGCCACAGCATCGGTTCCATCAAGGACCTCAAGGTGGGCGATACGATCCAGTACGAGACCTCCAGCGGGACCCGGACCTATTCGGTCAGCTATGTGGGGACCATCGAGTGGACGGACTGGAGCTATCTGAACGCCACCAGGGACAACCGCATCACGATTATCACCTGCCTGGCGGACCAGCCTACGAAACGGGTTTGCGTCCAGGCGACAGAGGTGTATTCATAAAAAGTTCACATATCACTTTTCGACACATGAAAAGGCGGGATTTTTGCAGAATGTGTCCAGTAAAGAACAAATCGCCTCCTTTTAGTCATAACGGTAAAGTCGTTTCAAAAAAACCTTTGACAACCCCTCTTTTTCAGGTTATTTTGTGATTACAGGAACATTTTTCATGGAGAAGAGGTGTTTGTCATGGTAAGAAAATTTCCTGGGCACACTGCCCCAAACGCCGGCAGTGAGGAGTTCCGCATTACGCTGGATCTGACCGTTGACCTACCTAAAGAGGTCGCGGATCAGCTGGAGATGTGGGGAGTCAGTGAGTTTGATTCCTGTGCGGTTGACCCAAACCGGCGTCAAGTCAAAATGAGCGCCAGGACAACGCTTTACCGGAAAGGAGCGTAATGAGATGAAGAAAACAGTATGTGCGCTGCTGTGCGCGGCGCTGGCAGTGACGCTGGCCTGCCCCGCTTTTGCTGCGGAGCAACCGGCGGAAGTCAACGAAGCTGGCGCGTACCTGCGGGAGCGGGGCGTGTACCGGGGGGACAGCACCGGCAGTCTGATGCTGGATAAGGGGCTGACCCGCGCTGAGATGGCCGCCGTCATCACCCGGCTGCATGGCGAGGGGGAGGTCAACCCGGAGCATTACACCTGGGCCTGCTATTTTACGGATGTGCCCGCCTGGGCCAAGCCCTATGTGGGCTACTGCATCGCCAATCTGCTGGTATCCGGCTATGACAGTTCCCGGTATGGGCCGAATGATCCGGTCAATCCGGCAATGGCCTGTACGGTGGTGTTTCGGTGCTGCGGGTACGCGGACGGCGAGGGCAGCGCGTGGAGCTACAGTACCGCCTGTGACTACGCGGTCAGCCAGGGGCTTATTAGCCCGGCTACCGCACAGTCCCCCACCATTACCCGGGGCGAGATGGCGGTGCTGATCCGGCGGGCCCTGCAAAAGCAGGAAGCCGGGCAGCAGACGCCGCCGCCAGTGGCGGTGGAAGCCCAGATCGGCGCCTATCAGACCCACCCGGACGGCAGCATTACCATCAGCGCGGATTCTTGGAGCCGGGAGGACTTTTCCCAGCAGGCAAACCCGGCTGTATTCACCGGCTACTATACCCGGGAGCTTTACAACGCGATCCGGCAGACGCTGGTGGACTACGGCAATCAGGATTCCCCGGACTACCGCTTCGCCTATACGATGGTTGCCAAGGGCGATGCGTACAGTGCGGTTAAAAATGTGGTGGGCCGTATGAGCGGCGTGCTGCGATACGAGCATTACGCGCCAAAGAATTTGGCTAACTACTGGCAATACCTTGATTACTATGCTGTGGATGCCAAAGTTCAGGAAAGTTACCGCGAACCATTAGAATTTATTCAGCCAGTGATTGCGGAAGCCAACCAGTTAGCATCAGACCGGGAAAAGGTAGAATATCTGCATGACTACCTCTGTACCCTGCTGGCCTATGAGGAAGGGGCCAAGGCTATGCCTCCCCAGGCTTTTGCGCCACACATCGGAGAGTTGAAGGCCAACTGCGGGGCCTACGCTGTGGATTTCAAGTTCCTTTGCAGTGCAGTGGACATCCCATGCTTCACTATCAGCACAGACATCCATACTTGGAACATGGTCTATGTAGACGGCAAATGGCTGCATGTGGATGTATCCCTGAACGACCTGGCCCACAGCCACGCAATCCTGCTTTCCGAAGACTATCCCAGGAAGATCGACCAAGCGCCGGAGGCCACAGCCTTTATCAAAGAACTGCTGGTTCCCGGCTCCACAAAGTAATTTCATACCATACGCAAGATGAAAGACAGACCGGTTACGGCCTGTCTTTCATTTTGCCCAAACACGAAAGGAGTTCCCATGAGACAACACAAGAAATTTTCAAGGATTCTCTCCATGCTGCTTGTCGTGGCGACACTGTTCAGCCTTTTGGCGGTCCCGGCCAACGCCGCCAGCCTGAAAGACAGCGGCAGTGTAACGCTCCAGCATCTGGGCCGGGATGAGTTTCTGAGTAAAAGCAGTGGCGGTAGCTTAGGCGGCGGCCGCTGGAGCTACACCAGCAGCAAGGGGCTGACCGGCACCGCCTACTGCGTCAACTGGGGGCTGAGCGCAGTCTCCCCCAGCAAGGCGCTCACATTGCAAGAATATAACCGGAACCCCAAGACTATGGGCGCGTTCGCCAATGGGTATCCGCAGCGGACGCTGGAGCAATTCAAGGAACTTCACACTGGGGATGTTCGTGGCATTGCCGGCCTAACCGAAACAGAGTACCAGTATGCCACGCAGGTAGCGGTGTGGGCCACCTGCGGCCAGCTCTCCGTCCCCGGCACCGCATTCTCCGCCGGCCGCGCGGCGCTGGTGGAACCCACCTCTGACGCCCAGAAGATCCGGATATTTGACAGCGTAAAGGCAATCCTGAGATTGGCCAATGGCTGGACACAGTACCTTTATACCGGGATGTATCTGCGGGCGGAGGAGGACCAAGATGTTCGTGGTGTTGATATTCTCAATGAAGATGGATTGGAAGGTGCAGCTGAGGAAGGGACAGACGGCATCAAAAAGGAAACCATCGGCGGACGGGAGTATTACACCCGCGTGATGTATGTGGCCTCCGCCACCTCCACTTGGATCGACGGCTATACCACCAAGGTCTACTCCACAGACGCCCCCCAAGGGACTATCTTTACTGCGGAGAACGGCTCGTCTCTGGAGACTGTTCAGGAGAACGGCGCAACCTGCTACAAGGTGGACACCAGCAAACACCGCGATACCAACCTGAATGCAAATGGCAGTGAATACTACGGCGCGTTCAAGGTCTGTATTCCCTGCGATAACGCAGCCGAGTCGGGTTCTTTTTCTATTAAAGCCATCGGCGGGGTAGGCCAGTTCAATCTGTTTTTGGCCTACAACCCGTCGGCTTCCGAACAGTCCTATATCGTGGCCGACCCCGGGTATACCACCTGCGACGCGGTGACTACCTTCAAATGGACCGGAAGCGAAAGACCGGACAGCGCCAGCCTCCAGGTCGTCAAGACCGGTCCGGGCGGCGCACCGCTGGAGGGCGCGGAGTTTACGCTCACCGGCGACCAGGGTACTACGGTCACTGGCACCAGCGACCGGAACGGCCAGGTCATTTGGACCGATCTGGACCCTGCCGAAAAGTATACCCTGACAGAAACCACCGCCCCGGAGGGGTACCAGATTATGGCTCCAGTGAACGTCACACTCACCGCCGGGCGTACAGAGTACCTGACGGTGGCGGACGATACGGAAAAGAGCTTTACCATCAAGAAGATCGACGCGCAGAACAAGGCTTCCCTGCAAGGGGCGGTATTCGTTTTTGAGCAGATCGACGGCGCCTACAAAACGACCGGCACCACCGGCTTTGACGGTACCATCTCCTTCCAGGGCGATGAACTGCCCTACGGCAGCTACCGGGTAACGGAGCAGTCCGCTCCGGACGGCTATCAGAAGGATACCCGCGTAGAGACGGTGGAATGGGACGGCACCAAGGATGTGACGATCACCTTTGAAAACGTCCGGGACATTGGACTTACCATTGTGAAGCGGGACGCCGATACGGATGTTTGCCTCCCCGGCGCTACCTTCGATGTGTTCGCTGACGGAGAGAAGATCACCTCTGTCACCACCAACGACGCCGGCGAGGCGTATGTGACCGGGATCAAAAAGGAAGCGTACATTGAGATCGTGGAAACGGCGGCCCCGGCAGGGTATGTGCTGGATAAGACGCCCCATGGCATCCACATTGACCCCTATAATCCGGCTATTCAGGACGATCCCGTTCTGACTGTTACCAACCAGTGCAAAGCCGCCCTGCGAATCGTGAAATACGATCAGCAGAGCGGCAATCGTTTGTCCGGCGTCACCTTTGAGATCTATAAGGATTCCGAGCTGTTTGATACCAAAACCACAGACGGCAATGGCGAGATTTTCCTGTATGATCTGGAGCCGGGCACCTATCTGGTGCAGGAAGTATCTACAGATGATGCCCATGTGGTCAACTCCACGCCCCAGCAGATTGAGCTGAAAGCGGGCCAGACGGGGACGCAGACGCTGATCTTCTTTAACAGCCTGAAGCCGGGCATCCACCTTGTCAAGGTGGACAGCGTGACGATGAAATCTCTGCCCAATGTACGCTTTGAGTTCAAGAAGGTTGGCGGCTCTTACCGGCAGGAATTTCGGACCGACATCAATGGCGAGATCGACCTCTCTAAGTTGGAGCCGGGGGCCTACGAGGTGCGTGAGCTGGAAGCGCCGGACGGCTATCTCATTGACGACGCCGTTCGCGTGGTGCAGATCAATCCGGATGAGAACGCCAACTTCGTATTTACCAACACGCCCAAACCGGCTTTGAAACTGATTAAAACCAGCTCGGACGGTTCCCGGCTGGGCGGCGTCCACTTCCGCATCGCCAAGATTGAGGACGGGACGCATTATCTGGACCGGATCACCCAGCCGGACGGCGAGATCAACATTGACAATCTGGAGCCTGGGGTGTACTCGGTCAAGGAGACCGCCACTGTCTCCGATCACATCATTGACGTGCGGGAGTACCATGTGGAGCTGTTCCCGGGCAAAACTTCTACTTTGACGATTGAGAACCAGAAGCGCCCGAACCTGATTGTCTATAAGCACGATGCCGACACCGGGGAGCCGGTCCCGGATACGGTGTTTCTGGTCAAGGCGGCGGACGGCCACAGCGTCAATGAGATCAAGACGGACAGCGAGGGCAAGGCCACGCTGAACAATCTCCTGCCGGGTGTGTATGAGATTTCGGAAAAGTCCGTTCCCGCCCCTTGGCTGATGGACGCTCCCTCCCAGCTGGTGACGCTGTACCCCAACCGGGATCACGAGGTTTTCTTTGAAAACCACAAAAAGCCCACCCTTACCGTCAACAAGGTGGACAGCATCACTGGCAGCCCCATCAAGGGGGCCAAGTTCGAGGTCTGGTACGGCTCCAATAACACGACCACCGGGGAGCTGAACAGCTTGGGCACTTACTTTTCCGATGAAAACGGCCAGTTCTTCATCGACCTGCTCCGGGACGGCTGGTACAAAGTGACCGAGCTGGAGCCGGCGGCCGGTTTCACCATCAAAGAGCCGGTTATGCAGGAGGTCTATATCAAGGGCGGCGAAAGCAAGGTTTTGACCTTTGAAAATGTGCCCAAGAACGCCATCATTGTAGAAAAATACGATTCCGTTACCGGCGAGGCGCTGCCCGGCTGCACCTTCCAGTTGAAGTATTTGGGCGGCACTTCCGGCACCGGCGGAACAAACATTGGCACCAAAGTAACGGGCAAGAATGGCACCGCCATCTGGACGGGCCTCAATCCCGGGGCCTACGTCCTGGAGGAGGTGGACCCGGCGGACGGGTACAACATCATCCAGTCCTCCGAGACCATTATGCTGGCGGACAGCGGAGAGCAGAGCGTTGTCACTGTCCGTTTCAAAAACGCGCCGGACGGCACGTTGCTGATTCGTAAGGTCTGTGCCACCAATCCCAGCGTGGCGCTGCAAAACGCCGAGTTCAAAGTGATGTACGCCGATGGAACGCTGATTGGCGACAGCAACGGCGTTTACCGCACAGACGAAGCCGGAGAGATCCGCATTACCGGCCTGAAGCCTGGCAAAAGCGTGGTAGTCACCGAGACCCGCGCCCCCGCGGGGTTCATTCTGGATACGCAATCCCAGACAGTGCAGATTAAAGAAGGAAAGACCGTATCTTTGACCTTCAAAAATCAGCCCAAGGGCGCTTTGATTATCCAAAAACGGGATTCTCAGACTGATGCGCCTTTGAGCGGAGCCGAGTTCCGCGTGACAACGGCGGCAGGCTGCGAGGTAGGGCTGGACGGCGTGATCGGCACGTCCACTTTAACCTCCAACGGCATTTTCACCACCGACGCTCAGGGCGAGATTCGTATTTCCAACCTCGCGCCCGGCGCATACGTCATTTCTGAAATCAAAGCCCCGGATGGAGGGTATGTCATCGACACCCCCTCCACCAATGTGGTCATCGGGCAGGGTGGGGACACCCAAACGGTGATTATCAAAAACACCCGCAAGGGCGGCCTCATTGTTGAAAAGTACGATTCTGTCACAAAGCAGCCCCTGGCCGGCGCGCAGTTCAAGATCATGAACGCCAACGGGGAACTGACCCCGGACAACGAGGGCCTGACCTCCTCCAACGGTTTGTATACCACTGACCGAAACGGTCAGATCGTTCTGTCCAAACTGTTGCCCGGCACCTACGTGGTATCTGAAGAAAAGGCGCCGGACAATTACCGGAAGGACCCCACGCCCCAGACAGTAGTGGTGAACGCCGGGGACACCCAGACCATTCGATTTTATGACGATCCCCTCTGCACCCTCACCATTTTGAAGCGGGATGCTGTAACCAAGAAGCCGCTGGCCCACGCGGAGTTTACCGTCCGGGACAGCGAGGGGAAGGCCATCGGTCCCAATAACGGCCGGTATGTCACTGGCACTGATGGTACTGTCACCGTCACTGGGCTGGCCCCCGATTCCACTGTGGTGGTCTCCGAGAGCAAAGCCCCCACCGGCTACCTGCTGGATGAAACCCCGAAAAATATCGTGGTGCGCTCCGGCGTAGCCAACAGCCTGACCTTTGACAATGAGCCGGGCACAACTCTTATCATTCGGAAGTTCATTGAGGGGACCGAGAACGAGCCGTTAAGTGGTGTTGCTTTCAAGGTTGTGGACGGCAGCGGCGCGGCGGTGGGGCCGGACGACGGCGTGTATTACACCGACAAGGCCGGCGAAATCGTACTTGACGGTATTGAGCCCGGCGCCACCGTTATCGCCCGCGAGATCAAGACGGTGGAAGGCTATGTCCTCGATGGTACGCCCCAGGACATCCTCATCAAGGGCGGCGAAGTGCAGCAGCTGACGTTCTGGAACAAGCGGGCCGGGACCCTGGTGATCCAGAAGAAGGATAAGGTATCCGGCAATCTGATTTCCGGGGCGCAGTTCCAAGTTACTTACGCCAACGGCGGCTATGTGGACAATGACAACGGCCACCTGTCCTCCAACGGACTCTACACCACCGACGACAAGGGCGAGATCCGCATCTATGGCATCACCGGGACAGTGGTTGTCAAAGAGACCAAACCCGCCCCTGGCTATGTGATCAACCAGAGCACCCAGACCCAGACGGTCACTGTCAATCCTCTGGACACCCAGACCCTTACTTTCCTGAATGAGCCGCTTTGCTCCCTCACCCTTACGAAAAAGGATTCCGTCACCGGAAAGCCTGTGCCGGGAACCGAGTTTACGGTCAAGGACGGCAATGGGACTGTGCTGGGCCGCTATACTACCGGCAGGGACGGCACCGTGACCGTCACCGGGCTTATTCCCGGTAGCACGATTGTGGTTGTAGAGACCAAGGTCCCCAGCGGCTATGTGCTGAACAGCACGCCCCAGACCATCATCGTTAAAAACGGCTCCAACAGCGTGAATAGCGGCAGCACCGGGACCGTAGGCGGGATCACCAATGTCACCCCTGGAGGCAGCACAAACACCGGCGGCGGAACCAATGGCGGTAATGATCTCACATTTGAAAATGATCCCAAGACCCGGCTGATTATCGAAAAGTACATCACCGGCACCACCACCCCGCTGAAGGGCGTGGCCTTCCTGGTTACGGAGTCCAACGGACAGCTGCTGGGACCCAACAATGGCGAGTATGTGACGGACGAAAATGGCCGGATCGTGATCGAGGGCTTGGAACCCGGCGTGACCATCATCGCCAAGGAGATCCGCACACTGGACGGCTATATCCTCGACACAACCCCCAAGACCATCCAGATCAAGGTGGGAGACGCCCAGACCCTGAAATTCTATAATACCCCTATCGGCGGTCTGGAGCTGATTAAAGTATCCGAGAGCAGCAAGAGCCAGCGCATCCCCAATACCACCTTCGAGATCCGGCGTATGGACGGCGGGCTTGTGGACACTGTGACCACCGACAAGCAGGGCCGGGTCCACGCGGACCTGGACGCCGGAGACTACTATGCCGTTGAGATCGAGGCGGCGGAGGGCTTCAAGATTGACAGCACGCCCCACTACTTCACCATTCAGGACGGGAAAACGACCACCCTCACCGTCACCAACGCGCCCTTCTCCGGGATCATCATTCATAAGGTGGACAGCGTTACCGGCGAGGGTATTTATGACGTAAAGTTTCTGGTTTACGATTCCAACAAGAACCCCATCGGACAATATGCTACCGACGATCAGGGCTACATCTACCTTGACGACCTCACTGTGCAGGGCAAGGGTAAGCTGTTTATCCGGGAGTTGGAGGCCGCCGAGGGGTACGAGCTGGATAAGCAGTACAAGACGGTCTATGTGCAGCCGGGAAAGACGGTGGAAATCGAGTGGGCCAATACGCCCATTACCGGCCAGATTCAGGTTTACAAGTATGCGGCTGAGGCCAACCCTGTAACCGGGGACCCGGCAGGAAAACCGCTCCAGGGCGCGGTCTACGAGATCAGCCAGGTACGCAGCGGCAAAGTTGTGGACTATATCACCACAGACGCCCGCGGCGTGGCCGCTTCCAAGCCCCTCCCCCTGGGCCGCTACAAAGTTGTCGAGGTCACTGCCCCGGCCTATTACCAGCTCAGCGGGAAAGTCTTTGATGAAACACTGGAGTATTCCGGCCAGATCATCAAGGTCAGCGACTACGACAAGCCTGCCAACCTGAAAGTGACCATCACCAAGACGGGCAACAAGCAGCTGCTGGCCGGCGATTCCATGCGCTATGATCTCACAGTGGCCAACACCTCCAATGTGGCGCTGGACAACTTCTTCTGGCACGACCGCTTCCCCACCGACTGCGCCACCGCGAAATCTATCACCACAGGCACCTATAACACGCGGCTGAACTACCGGATCACCTATAAGACCAATTATAACGACTATCGCGTGCTGGCGTCCAATCTTCTGAGCACCAACAATTACGCCTTTGATCTGGCCGCCATCCCGCTGATGCAGGGTGAAGTGGTCACAGACGTGCGGCTGGAGTTCGGCAAGGTGCCCGCCGGCTTCGCTTCTGTGATGAAGCCCACCGTTACCATCCAGACCCGGGCAGACTTGGCAAACGGCTACCAGGTGGTAAACCGGGCCGACGCGGGCGGCCAGCATATGAGCCAGTGGGAGACCGGTATCACCGCATGGATCACCGTTATCATCCGGCTCAACCAGCCTAATCTGCCTAAGACAGGCTACTAATCCGCAAAGGGGCGGCTCCGCCGAGGGGCCGCCCCGCAGGGAGCCGCCCCGCCCTATACGGCAACAGGTGGTGTGACTATGGAAAGTAAATTGACGCTTCCGCTTTTGAACCGGACGCAGCTGCTGATCGACCATGCGCCATATAGTGTGCAGCCACAGTATCTACCGGAACCGCCGCCGGCGCAGGGCATTTCCCCACGCTGGCGTCCTTATGCCGCCGGACCGTTCTGCCTGGTGCAGAATATCAGCGTCATTTTTCTGGCGGCTGATGCTGCTGCGGCTGTTCCCGCGACTCACGCAGGCGCGCCGCATACTCCTGACGTTCCGCTTCATCCGCAGGACGGACAGCATATTTCCCGCAATCCGGGCACTGCTCTGGCTCAACAGTCCGACTAAAAATAAAATGACAGTTATCGCAAGCAAAAATCATGTTCATCACCGGAGAGTCAGTATAGCACCTTCGCCGCTTTTTCGCAACGGCCCAACGCGGCAGGAAAAGGCAGCCTGTCTGTTGGCTTCTGATTCGAGAGGAGGAATCTCTTTGAAAAAACATTGCTTCTGGGAACACCTGGGCCCCAGGCTCCCCCGCTACTATGTCCAGATTATGACGGTAATCGTGCTGTGCGCCTGCATGGTCACGCCAGCTTTCGCGGTAGACGATATGTGGACGGTGGCAAACCGGATCATCGTGGACGTCTACAACAAGATCGCCGGTGTGAGTACGGTTCTGGCCGGCCTGATGTCCGCCGTCGCTGTGGTCGGGGCAAAAATCTCCAACAATCAGCACAAGGTGGATCAGAGCTGGGACTGGCTCAAGCGTATCTGGATCGCCTGGGCAGTGATTAACGGGATTGGGGCGTTCCTGGCCTATGTCCGGCCGCTCTTTGACGGCCTCAACACCATTCAATAATCGCCGCATGGCAAACGAGCGTATTCTGCGGCGGATAATAAGACGCTGCGGGAAAGTCGTTTGGCGCGGCCGGTACGCTGCATGGAGAGGGGGTGGTCGAAATCCGTGCGGCATCTGTAATTCTGTTTCGATAAAGCATCAAGAAGCGGCATAGGAGGTGGCAGCGATTCTTGAAGGTATTTTTAAGGGATTTGCCCAGTGGCTCTATGGCCTCGGGTTGGAAATCGTCCAGTATATCGCAAATTCCCTGCTGAATGTGTTCACAATGGATCTTTCCTATTTCCGGCGGGTTGCCCCGGTGACAGACGATATTTTATCCATCATCCTGGCGGCGGGCTGGGCGCTGCTGCTGGGCAATATGGTGTTCCAAGCCACAACGTCAACCAGTATTGGCTGGGGGCGCTGCTGCTGGGAAATAGGGTGTCCAAAGCCACAAAGAGCATGGCGACAGGTCTTGGCTTTGAGGGCGAGGACCCAAAGCTGCTGTTTACCCGCACCTTTGTGTTCGGCTTTTTTCTTCTGGCCAGCCAGCAGATCTGCCAAATCGGGCTTGGAATCTCCAATCACATTATCACGCTGCTTCAGATCCCGTCCAGCGTGACGGTCACGCTTCCGGATGAAAACTGCTTTGACATCGGGGCCTCATGGCTTTTAGTTATTATTGTGGGCATCGTCATTATGTGGCAGGTGGTAAAGCTGTTTTTTGAGATCGCGGAGCGGTATGTGGTGACAGCACTTCTGGTGATCCTCTCGCCGCTGGCCTTCGCCATGGGCGGCAGCAAAAACACCGCCGATATTTTCAAGGGCTGGTGCCGGATGTTCGGCTCCATGTGCGCCATGATGGTGCTCAATGTCATATTCCTGAAGCTGCTGATCTCGGCCATGGGCTATATGCCCTCCGGGGTCGCGGTGCTGCCATGGATGCTCCTGATCGTCGGCATTGCCCGCACAGCGAGAAAAGCGGACAGCATCATCGCCCGCATGGGCCTGAACCCGGCGATTACCGGGGACGGCCTGGGCCGCGGCCTGCCCGGTATGGTGGCCTATGCTGTGATAAGGAGCGTAGGCTCTACGGTGACAAAAACCATGCGTCATCCGGCAGGAAAAAACAATACGTCGGGCAGGAAGAGCGCCGGCGGCCCCGCCCATGGAGGCCGCTCCACGCCGCCGCCCTCTCCGCCGCCCTCCGGCGGATCAGGGAGCGGCCAGAGCGCTCCGCCGCCAGGAGGAGGCCAGAGCGGTGCTGCCGGGAGCGGAACACCCAGAGCCGCGGCAGACCATACCCGGCAGGGCGCAGGCAGCACGTCTCCCAGCGGGGCGGGAACAGCAGGGACCGGCTCCAGCCCCGGTACAGGCGAAAAACCCGCCCAGGGCGGTCAACAGCCGATGGCCGGGCAGCAGCCAGCCCAGAAACCGGCGCCTGGCAGCGGGGCACAGGCACGTCCGGCAGCACAGAGGGGCGCTCGGAGATCTTCTGTGCTG
>OFFK01001367.1_pt1 | contig 17565 bp, 21 predicted proteins | sample 1521361 | NCBI WGS metagenome assembly OFFK01 (sample SAMEA3504096, study PRJEB24116) | mouse gut metagenome | biome: mouse gut; feature: mouse-associated habitat; material: faeces | place: Denmark | collected 2011
TTTCAAAAGCTGTCATTTGCGCCACCTCCCCTCTTATGTACTCCGGCAAACCGGGTATGAAGTTTAGGGAGGCTGTCCACCTTGCAACACGGTTATCTCTTTAATAATATTACCATTCTGCCTTCCTTCTGGCAATCTTTATTTTTTGTCTGGTAAGATTCCTGCACTTTCTCCGATTCTCTGAATCCAATGAATATTCTTCCAAGCTCCCAACTCTCTCCACCTGTTGCTCTGTGTGCTGTTTCCAAGGCTTCCCTGAAAATGCGGATTTTTAATCATGGCCTAAATTTCATGTACGGAAATACGCAGATATCCATTATATTTGTCACTAACGTGTCACTAACCGTTTGTTTTTATGCGTGTTTATTTAAACTATTTTGTGCTTATTTAACGACAAAGAGCGGCATTACTGCCGCCCTTTTAATTTCTCCGGATCATATAATCTTTATTTCTTAACCCTGCCATCAGCGCCGAACTCAAACCGTTCCCCGCCTATTTCTAATACTTCGCCGCTTGCCATCCTGCCATCATCCTTGAGATAGTATCCGCCCTGCCAGTGATTACGCATCATGCTTCCGATCGGCTGACAGCTGTTGTCCTCATTATAATAATACCAACTGCCTTTACGCTTGATCCACCCCTTTAACATTGCGCCGGAATCCTGCAGGTGGTACGTATGGTTCCCGTCTTTCATCTCCCCGGTCGCCATGGCTCCTTCCGGAAGCTCGTCGTTGCTTTTACTCAGATAATACCAGTTCCCTCCGACTTCCTGCCATCCTGTCAGCATTTCCCCGGTATCCTGTTTCAGATAATACCATCTGCCGTCTACTTTCTGCCAGCCTGTCGCCATACGGCAGTCAGACTTGAGATAATACCATTTATTCTTATACCGGATCCACCGCCCAGACAGCGCATACCCCTGCTCATCAAAATAATACCAGGCATCCAGTTTCAACCAACAAGACTTAGGATATGACCCGTTCGCATTCCGGTACCACCATCCTTTTTCATCCTTCACCCATCCGGAATAAGGGTTGTTCATCCGTCCCGCCACAAGATCGTTGAACGGGAACTTATTACCTGGGCATCCGGTAGCCATCAGGTCACGGTGTCCATATACTTTACTGATTCCGTATTTGCTCTTGAGATACTGTATCAATTCAATCCCGGCATTCTTCTGTGCCGCTCCCATGGTTTCCGCATCAAAATTCCCTTCAAAGCAGATCCCGATAGAATCAAAATTCGAACCGCTCGCATGTGCCCCCTGCGTATGCTCAGGTCTTCCCCGTTCAATGGTTCCATTCTTCCTTACCACGAAATGATAGCCGATTCCCGCCCATCCATTTCCTTTATGCCAGAGATGGATCGTCGCGGCTCCGCATTCACTAGCGGCGGCATGGTGCAATACGATGCGGTTAGTGCGGGATCGCTTCGATAAGCTGCTGAACTGTAAGTTCGTTTCTATGATATTCATATATTTTGTCTCCTTCCTTCCGGCATCCGCGCCGGCACAACAAAAAAAAGAGCCTACTCCTAGACCCTCTAAATTTTTGATTGATATTTTCTTTTAGCTGTTCTATAATATAAACACAAGGAACAACCACCCACAAGGTGGGTTGACCGAATTGTGAGATAGAAAATCCACCCCGCGTCCGATCAAAGTTTTGGGGTGGTTTTTCTATGTAGATTTACTTACAAAACGTAAAAACGAATGTAAGCAATGCCAGAAGGAAAAGACCAAAAGTCATTAAATCCTTAAAATCAAAATGATTTTTCATAGACATCACCTCCATTCTATATAGAATAGAGGTCAACCCACCCTGCAACATGGTTATTCCTGTTTTTTATATTACCATGCTTCGACAATTCCTGCAATGTAAAAAAAGAACGGCATCACACATACTTCACACTATCTTTTAGCCGGTAAACTTCCATCCTTATCCGACAGGTTCCGCATCATCTCATACAATCCCGTACTGGCAAGCCCTGATACCATCCCGCCAAGCACTACCGCGGCATTGATGCCCGCCTCCAGGTTGATCAGGATATTAACAATACTGCCCATCGTTAAAGCCGCCAACGGGATATACTTGTTCGGGAACCACACAAACGCCGTTTTCAGGGCATAGCCTACGCACAGGCAGATCCCCAGGGTTAATAAGTTCACATAATCAAATAAATACGTAAGATCCATCTTCTTTACCTTCCTTTCATTACTTCCTGATCTCCAGTTCCAATATCTCCTTATACATCTCGGTCACCATGCCGTTCCCGCCAAGCTCATGGTATGCCTCATACATTTCAATAAAATTCTCCAAGGCATAGGACGGGATATGCCCTAACGCCACATACCTGTCATGGTACTCGATCAGCTGCACCCGCAAGAGCAGCATGGTTCCTTTCCCGTTCGCATCACGGTCCTTCTTCTGCCGTTTCAATAACCATACTATGTAACCTAAGACCACCGGCAGAACCACAGCATATGTTTCCATCAGGAAACGCCCCATTGGGATCACCTCCTTCTTTAAATTTTTTACCACTAAAATAAGGACCTTCTATGGTCCTACCCTAATCTCTTTCATACTATTCTCCTTTCTCATCTCTGTAAAAAATCAATATTTGCCCAACGGATCAAGAATGCGAACACCGTAACCCCTTGGAGTGTGTTCTATCCAGGGGAAGAAGTGTTTAAGTCTCCAAGGCAAGATCTTAAAAACGTTGATATCCTTAATACTGTCATGGCGCCCGGTTTATATTGGGTTAGGAAAAGTGACGGAAATACGGGATTACCAAGAGATAACATTTATTATGGTTTTTTGGTCGTTTATGGACAACTTAAAAAATTTATTTCTTGGAATGACCTTTGTGAATATACGTCAATTCGCGCTAACTCGGAATGGCTTCCTTGGGAGATGACTGGAGGGTCAGAAACTGCGGGGATTTATAACTCTTCATACATTTCTATTTATGACAATATCCTATATGGGTCGCTAAATGGAAGAGTTTTAACAATTTCTTCGGTGTTTACCATCGCTAAAAACATGAATTCCGGAGAATATGTAATATACCTCCCCGCGGGATACACTTTTTCAAAAAATCAACAAGTTATTGCAATTGGCTTGGGTAATACGACACAAATAGCCCTGTATTGCACGGCAGGGTCTAATGTTCTCCAATGCAATGGAAATTTTCCGGCTTCCGAAAATTCATATTATGTTTTAAATGCTCAATTACTTGTTGATAGACCTTAAATGCAAAAATAAGTAACAGTTACACCGCCAGATCCACCTGGAATGAAAACTCCTGGATTTGCAACTAAGTATACGTATTGTTGATCTATCGCGGCAGTAAAGAGTCCATTACTCATCTGCGGGTAATGAGTAATGGTAGCAATAACTGGTTTTCCAATACTAGCGGATACTTCTGCTATAGCTTTAAATCCTTCCCCTGGCATAGTGTATGATTCATCTATGGTTGCGGTATATGGTCCTTTAAGAGTTACCCCCCCCCACAAAACGTTGACGAACGACCTTATTCCAATCCCCTGACGAAGGGTTCCAGTATAAACTATACATTTCTGTTGAAATTGTAATGGTGCCGATAATACAATTTGTCCTCGGGTTATGATGAAACCTCCCAATAAAATTAGAGTGTGCAGCCCATGTTCCGGGGGATATGATGTCAATTTGTCCAATATTACTCCAATTGAACAGATTTTGGATATGATACCACAAGTGATAAAGAAATTGTTGCCAATCCGTAGCTTCCGAAGAAATAGCGTGGTAAGGTGTGTCATAAACTTGGAAAGGTATCGGATAAAACACTGACCAATCGGATACGGTGCTATTAATCCTGATCCGTTGGGCAAATATTGATTTGTCGTAGGGACGATAAGTCTGTTTTAAATACTTTGAGTCTCCGTCACCGATCGAGTACTCCGTATCCCAACCCCCAATACCGGACAAGCCACTTGGAATACCATCCAATGTTCCGGAATGATGACCATAACTTCCAACATGTGCCGCATCGAAATAATCATCAATATTTATATCGCCTGTGAAAATTTTTCGTAATCCATTCGTTTTTACATCTTTTGTGATCGGGATGGAATACTGCCAAATTAAAGTTACATTGGTGGTCTCTACCGGATCAAAATTCACCACTCGATCTCTAAAATTGGATAAATAAGCATCTTTTACAGACAAGTAAGCACTGCAAGTATTCGTCTGATTGGTGTTATAGAAAATCTCCAACCAGCATCCTTTACTTTCTGGATCCCAAACAATACGAATATCACGAAATGCTTGGTGGGTGTCATAGGCATTTCGATTGTGTACGACGCATATTGGTGATTCACTATATCCAGTCTCAATAGTCATGACGACCGTTTCCGCTTGCGAATAATTGTAATTCCGACATAAGGTTAAATCCACACTTATGCCTGATGGCGAAACCGGTCCTGCGGAACCAATACCCTCGCCAAAGAATAATATCCGATACCACCCAGCAGTCCCAAGATCTTTTTTCAATCTCAAAGCTCCTAGATCCAACTGATTTTGCACATTCCCGGCTAGTCCAATTAGCAACCCCCATTTCAAATGGGGGTCTAACTTTAACCCCTCCGGGGTATTTCTCTGGTTCCGCCAGAGGCGGGATTTCGCAGTACCATTTTTACTGGTTGCCTCCTAAAGAAGGCTCTCCTACTTTCTTCCGTCCTCCAGCTTGTCGTTCTCTTCCTGTTCCTGAATATATTTCAAAATCGTTTCTTCGTTTACATTCCCTACTGTCGAAACATAGTATCCTCGCGCCCAGAAATGCCTGTCTCCCCATTTTGTTCGGTACTCCGGATGCCTGTCAAAAAGCATCAGCGTACTCTTCCCTTTCAGATATGACATGAATTCCGATACGCTTATCTTCGGCGGTATTGCAACATACATATGAATATGATCTTTGCATACCCGCCCATCAATTAGATCCACCTGTTTCATCTCACACAGCTTCTTGATGATTGCAACCAAATCTTTTTTGGTTTCTCCATACATTATCTTTCTTCTATACTTCGGTATAAAAACAATATGATAGGTGCAATTCCATCTTGTGTGTGTTATACTTTGATTATCCATTTTGGATACCTCCTATGCTTTTGATATGGCCTGCGAAACCAATATCATTATAGCATAGGAGTTTTTATACTCCACGCACCGCTACGGCTTTGCCTGTTCCCCCATCTCAGATGGGGGATTAAAAGACTTTTTCATTTAAGACGCCACTCTCCAAATCCGCACAATACTTGGCTAACTTCCCAAAAGCAACGCTCATGGTATCACCACTGGTAATCCCGGCACGCTCTACCGCCTGCTCAAAAGTAACCGTATTACTTGAGATGTCGCCGCCCGTTCCCACGGCTCCGATATCATCTGCTGACAGGCTTACATTCCCTTTTTGGTAGGATGTCTGATTGGCACCTTTTATCCCCGTGACCTGAGTGCCAACCATGACATCCCATTTTCCATCTGCAGCCCAATAAACATTTGCCCCTGCGCTATAAAATATCCCTGCCCCTTCCATAAATCGGCTGTCAGTCGTAAAATCGTTTGAGATATTGTACATATACCCTACTGCCGGATTTGACGGTAGGTTTTCAAATGTGACTGTGCCGCCAGGGATCAATGCTCCCTGAGTCGCGGCAACCACGACATTCTGTGCTTGATCCAACAAATCGCTTGCTTCATCTGTCAATGTCTTCGCCCGGTCAGAGTAATACTTGCTGTTGTTGGTATTCTCCCCGTCACGTACCCCCGTGCTGCCTTTCGCCCATGACTCGGATAGCTTGGCGTGATCTTCCGACGCCTCCGCACTGTTCGCCGCATTCGTTGCACCCTTGGAAGCGTCAGATGCGCTCTTACCGGCTTGCGTCGCAGAATTTGACGCCTGCGTTGCTTTCTGTGCAGCAGTATTCTTATAGCCTTCCGTGGTATTCTTAAGTCCCTCCATATATACTTTTATCTCATTAAAAGTCTGCTCATACTCTTCTTTTATATCCTCCGTGGCTTCAGAAACCTGTGTCCGGAAATCTTCATATGTACCCATGCGTTTGACTACACCCGCCTGGAAACACATATATACAATCTGGTTCTCAGTTCCTGGATCGGTTGTCACCGCCCATTCACCAGGAAGCAGCTTTGCAGGATCAAAGTCTCTTCTCAATCCCCGCCTCATCTGAATCCTTCCCATAGATTATCCCTCCAATTTGTGCACACGAATATGCTCCCGAATAGCTTCGATATGTGTTTTTAATTCTGGATCCACTGCATAAAAATTTGCCTTATTATTCGCGCTAATTAGTTCTCCTGATTCGTCGTTAATATCGTTGTATGTATAAGAAATTCTATCTCCACCGTCAATATTCAAAACCATAAAACTACTAAGCTGTTTCATATAATGTATCCTCCTGTTCATGAATTAATATTTCTATTTCTTCCAAATACTCTTCTTCATAATCAATTTCTTTATTAGCATTTGGTTTCTCAAATCTTTCTAATCTTTCAAATTCATATCCTTTTTGTTTTGCTTTTAATTCCCATGCAAACTTTAAATTTTTAGTTCCTTTTACCAAAAAGTAAATTAGTGTTTTTTCTTCTACCCATATATTTCCTTGCCCTTCTTTCTGCAGAAATACTTGATATTCAATTTTTGTAAAGACACTTTCTGCAAAAATATCATCAAGATAGACATAACATTCTCCGTTTTCATCTGTGATTCCTTCTCCGATATCTCCAAACATCGGGGATGGCATTTCATAGCAATATAACGAACGCTCAGCAAAATTTTCCGTTTGCACTATACGTGATTTACTTCCTGTTGAAGCAAATGAGCCTTTTACGCAGACATTATAAGAGTTAGGGATGGGATTGATGTGTGGAACAGCATTAGAATGGATATAAATTCCAGCAACTAGTTTTTCCCAAGATGCATCTGTTCCCTCGCTAAAGTTATTAATTTCTCCAATCAATATCCCGGCGACTCCAAGCCGGATTCCATCTACGTATCCTTTCGAATGAGCTCCATATATGCTTTCTACTATAAGTTCAGTATTTAAATAAGCATAGTCTTCTCTCATTTCAAGTTTTGAACTATATTTTCCGTCTTCATTTTTCACGCCAATGCTCGCGATTCCATTTGAACCCCGCGAAAAAAGAGTAACTTCTTTTTTGGTTATTTTCACTTGTGACCATCCGGCACTTAAATCATAATTATAAGAGAAAGATTGTTCTAAACCACCAATATAAACGTCTAAAAAATCTTCATTGCGGTTCATGTATCCGCCTCTGAATTCTAGGCCTTTCGGAGCAAATATAGTTTTACTAAAATGATATCCTGCTTGATTATTGACAGTTGTCTGAGTTTCTGCTATTGATCGGATAGAAACCCCGTTTTTATCAAAAGTTCCAACATCCCAATCCCGCTCATCCTTTAGGATTAGAACGCCGTACTGATTACGTCCCCCTCCAAGCGTAAGCGTTCCGCCCTTCGCCCAGTCAAAATAGAACCCTATTACCGACAAGACATTAAACAAGGCATTCCCTTCGGCATCCGTCCCTGCATTCCACGTCTTGCCGCCATCCGTCGACACTGCAAATGCCCCCTGCGTCTGCTTCCATATTGTTTTTGAATCAGAAAGGTTCGGTTTATCGTGCTGGTACTTGATCGTACTCCCATCGTCCTGGACATCATAAGTTTCATACAGCCCCATACTTCTTGCCATCAGGGAAGACAGCTGCCTTGATGCGATATCATACGCCGACAGCTGTTGGTTGACCATCTGGTTCATCTTATCTTTCGATGAGGATATGAGCTTCGTTACCGCGCCGTACCTTGTGTAATTCTTCTCCGTCGGTGTTTCGGCGCTGCACTCTATTTTCTGTGACCCGGACAGGCTGAATGTAGTGTTGGTGACCACAGTCAAATAAGATTTCTGTTTCCGGTCTGTCACGATCACCAGGTCGCCGGCTTCTATACTCGGGTCTGATTGGGCAGAAACACTCAGCGGGCGGAAAGTATTTCCCGTTATCTTCTGTCCCACATGCTGCAATACTGCCTGTACATTTTCCTCCTGAACCAAAAGATTCCCCGACAGTTCCAGCACATACCCTTCCTGCCCATACAAATATGTTTTCTCCTGCCCGTCCGTCCCTTGTTTCACCGTTACAGAGATCCCTGTGATCGTGACGTCATTTGTATTGATACTTTGGGATTTCAACAAGTAGGCATGATGGTACTCTCCCTGTCCTGCAAAGCTGCCTCCGTCTATTACCGCTCCTGTATCCCATGGGTTGAATCTTCCCCCATCAGCCGTATCTCCTGTGGCATAGGGCATCCCCTTATCAAAAACCCCACCATCATACCAGTCATCGCGCAGGGAATCCAACGTTGCAAAATCATACCACCGGAATTCAAGCTGCCCCAGGTTATTGATGACAGCATAGCAGCCCATGATCTGTGCACAGAAAGAAATGATATCCCGGAAGGTAACCGCTTCATCATCCGGGCGTTCTCTCACAACAAGGCTTCCCATCTGGACACTTCTTGCATTCAGCGTCATCTGGCAGGAAATACAAGCATCTGACAGGATCTGGTTGACCGTTGCCGGATATCTTAACGTACTCTCACTATACGGCTTGTCAAAATACAACATCCCGTCATATGCCTTGATGTCTATCGTAAGATCCCTTTCCTTTGCCTCTACGATCCGGAATTCGCCTTTCCTTAGATATTCATAAGACCCACCCTGCAAAAGAAGGCCTATTTTTGCAGAGATATCCGCACCTTCAAACTCAATCCCATCAAGCTTCCCATCCATATTGTTGAGGGATGCCTTATATTCTTTCACGATAGCGGCGCCGATCTCAAACTTTCCGTTTCCGCTGGATGCTTCATTGATGCTGTATGCCGTCACATCTTCCATAGACAATGTGAGGGATTTTTTATTATCGAAGATAATCTTATCCTGCAGGATAAACTGCCGGTTCTTTTCAACAGCCCTCCTGTAATCTATACTCGTATTGATCATTCCGTCACCTCTGTATGATGTCTACCGACACACTTTTATAATAATAAATCCCGTCCCCAACATAACCCAGATGTTCCTTTGACAACGTTCCCCGGTACGATTCTATCGTGACCATCATGCCGTCATCACGGAAAGTAAATGGGATGAACCCCGCCGTCAGCGTCCTCTTGATCAACGCCGCTTCTGATTCCGGAAGGATCCCCCATTTAATGTTTACATTTTTCTTTTCAGCTACGACGTCACCGATCATCAGCCCGGACAATGTCCTTCCCGTATCCGCTGTCCATATGATTTCATCATTAACCGATATAGATACCGGATCCGGCAACTCTACACTTCCCGACATCAAAACACCCATGCTCCATCCCTCCTGCTATTTCAACGTTACTTCGTTATACCGGATATCAACTGACTGCTGTGCCATCCCCTGGAGCCTTGCCATCTCTTCGCCGTCCAGATAAAAGCCTATGTTTGCAAGTGCTGCAATGACCCTGGATACTGCCTGATCAATAATCCTTTCCAGTTCCTCCCTGGTCACTCCGCCCTTCCCTGACACGGACCGGACGGCAGCGTTTACCATCTCCTGCATCTTATCTTCCGGAGCCACAACTTCACCGTAGTGGCGGTTATCCCCGATCATTGCCAGACGCGGTGTATTCGCTTTTACAAATCCGCCTTGTGCAAGGTAGGGGATATTCCTTGGCGTCCATGTAGGAAGGTTGAACCCAAGGGATGTGATGCCCGTTAAGTCGGTCACCCATTGCGGTGCGTCGATCCGGATGCTGTTCAGCATATTGGATATCCCATTGACGCCGCTCGCAACTGCATTGAGCATGCCATTCATACACCGGATGATCTGGTTCACCGGGGCACGCACAAGGTTGCCTAAAGACCCGAATACAGCGGAAAATTTACTGCGGACTGCATCTAATGCTTCCCTAACCACATTCTTGATCGTTGCGACCGGATTCGTAATGAACCCTTTCAGCGCTTCCCATGCCACTCTTGTAATATTTTTCAAAGTCTCCCAAATGCCGGATATGAATGTCCTGATCTGATCAAATCTTACATTAACTGCGTTCTTTATCTGGTCGATCACAGTCTTGATCGTGTTGAAGATCAGATCCCAGACCGACTTTGCAACTCCCGCCACCGCATCCAGGATACCTCCGAATATCTCCTTTATCCCTTCCCAGGCACGCTCCCAGTCCCCAGTGAACACACCCACCACAAAATCAATCAGGCCGCTGAAAACTTTCAAAAGCCCCTGTACTATTGAAGCAAGAGCAGAAAATACAAATTCAAACCGTCCCCATAACCACTCCAGTTTTGCGGCAAACCCTGCTATAAAGCTTTTTGCAAACCATGCCACAAATGGGGAAAGGAAATCCCACAATATAGAAATCGCTTCAACCGCCTTTACGGCAAAATCAAGGAACGCATCTATCAGAGGTTGTATATATTCCTCCACTAATATGGCAAACCTTTCCGAGATCCAGTCTAAGACAGGCACAAGATATGTATTGTACCCATCCAAAATACCTGCAAAAACCGTCGAAAAACCGCTTGCAATCTTCTCAAACGCCGGCTTTAGATGCTCGTCATAAGCCTGACTGATACTTTGGAATGTATTTTTTACGAATCCATGGAGGACTGTCAGCACTTCGCTTAAAGGACGCAGCGTATTCTCCAAAGCCTGCTTAACCTTGTCTTTATTTTCTATAATGGGCTGAGCAATACAGTCAATAATATCCCGCCCAAGCCTCAAGAAAATATCCAATACCCCCAGGCGCCCATCCACAAATATCCCAATAAGGGCAGCTGTACAGGCTTTTGCACTGTCACCAGAAAATACAGTGAAGATGTCTGCAAATGCGACTGATATATCGCCGATGATCCCTGCAATCTCTGCAGTAACATCAAATATTGATACCAGCCGCTCTTTTATGTAGTCCGAACTGCCCTGCAGGTAAAGGTCAATACCTCCAACGAGGTTATCCGCGATCGTAATCCCTACACTTGCCATAGATCCGGCTACTTTCCCGGCATTCAGGGCAATGGAATCGAACATCTTATTTGCCGACGCTACAACTGCACTGTCAGTGAAAATATGAGAAAGGGACTGTCCAATCCTTTTAAGGTGCCCTTGTATGGAACGGATGCGCTTCTCACTGTCCCCGAATCCGATCACAAATCCTGACTGGAACAATCTGGCAAGCTCCTTACACCGGTCGATCAGTCCCTGGAACTTTTCACCCAAAGGATCCAGGACGTTCTCACCCTCTGCAAGATTTCCAAAATCTACAGCACTGCCAAGGCTTCCGCCCCCACTCCCGGAGGCATCGGAACTAGTTCCCGCCGAAGGCTCCTGCAGCTTATTAATTTTATCAAAGCCCATAAGGGCTTTCATTTCCTTCGCTGCTTTCTTTGCTGCTTCTCCGGCTTTATCTGCAGAAGATGCCATACCGTCGGCAGCGGATGACGCACTTTCAAAACCTGCACCGGCATCCGCCGCCATGCCACCCATACCGGATACCTGTGAATCTCCGCTGCTCTTATTACCTGTAACCAACTCCGTGAAAGCCTTAAATGCGTTTGCCAACGTTGCCAGTTTCCCCAGGAGTGCATTCACCGTCTGGATGACGGGCGTAAACAGATTGATAAGCCCCTGGCCTATAGTACCCTTAAGACTGTCAAATTGCAGTTTCAGGATCCTTACCTGGTTCGCCCAACTATCTGAAGTCCTGGCAAAATCTCCCTGGGATGCGGATAGCTTGTCCTGCACGAACTGGTACCGTAAAGCTGTTTTCTCCATCTCCGACATGTCGGCAGTAACCTTACCGAAACCGTTTGCCATGGCATAGGCATCCAGAGCGCTTTGCGTCATTACAACGCCCAGATCCTTCAAAGTCTCCGTCTCTCCGGTAAATACGGATTTCAGCTTCGTATAAGCTTCCTCCTGACTGGTATTGTAGAAAGAAGCCACATCCCCCGCCAGCCCCGTAAGCGTTGACCCCATCTCGTAAGCTTCTGCCTCTGCAAATCCAAATGACTTTGCCATAGCCCCGAAGGTCCCGGTGAACTGCTTCGCCATAGTCTCCGACAATCCAAACCCCTGCGCCGCACTTTTCGCAAACTGATCCACCTGTGCCGCCATGTGCGGGAATGTCACATCCACAACATTCTGCACCTCTGCAAGGTCAGAACCCAGGTTCAGGCACTCTTTACCAAAGTCTACGAGTTTTTTTACTCCAAAAGCCGCCGCTAATCCCGCTCCCGCCTTTTTTGCCAGATTCTGTATCCCGTTCATCTGGCTGTCAAAATCATTCCTGTTCACTACAAGATCGAGACCGATCTTCCCTACACTATCTCCCACGCTTGCCACCTGCCTCTGCCCCTCTGGGACATCGGCACACGGCACTACTTGTCCTGGTTGATCCTTATCTCAAATACCCTTCTGCAGTGCCTTGCCTGGCACCTGATAAAAACTCCCCTGCATACTGCCTCCGGCACAAACTGCACCTTTTGTTCATGTCCGCAGTAACTGCACTTTACTTTCTTCTTTACCGCTTCAATCTCTGACTCCCCCTTCCTTTTCCTGCAATCTCAATAAATGCATTCTTCAAAAGCTCAAGGAAGTTCTCGGTTTCTTCCGGTTTTCTGGACTGCGCGGATCGGTTCAGCCACTCACTCCGGATACTCTTCTGATCAGGTGTAAAATGCTTCAACACTTCATCGTCGGTCTCCGAACGGATGGCAACGATCCTTCCTAATGGCGTATCCGGAGCGATCCCTTCCAGGAACGCCCGGAACTCATCCCACTTCATACCCTCCAGGTCCCTGGACAGACGGATCCCGTACTGTGACTGGAAGGAAGCTATGACCAGGTCAAAATCCTCCACCAAATCATAGTACGGGTCGCTACTCTCCCTGGCTGTCCCCCTGGATCAGGTTCATGGCAGCCGATATGACTGCCATATAGTCCTTAAATGAAAGCTTCAGCCCGTCCAGCTTCTTTCTCGCATCTTTACTGAACAATTTTTCAACCGAGCTTAACGACGCTTCCACTTCTGACTTGGTTTTAAACTCCCCCATGATCCCAAGCATTGTCTTCGCGTCGGCATTTACCTCCACCTCAATATCCTTGATCTTTAACACCGGGTTCTCATCAAAACTCAGTTTTTCCGTGATATCCACTACTTTTGCCATCTCTAGTCTCCTTTCTGCAGGGATGCTTCCTGTACTTCTTCCGGAAGAGTGATCTCCGGCTTCCCATTACTCATAACATCAAATTCCAATGGCCCTGCATTCGTTGCATCTGCAGCATTCAGCGCCGTAATGCTGTAAACTGCCCTGTCCCAGAATACGACCGTACCGTCAGGGAAGGTCCATCCAAAATATCCTTCCGCATTCCTTCCATTCATGAATGCCTTACCGGCTACATAATCATTCCCGGGATCCCCGAGATTCCGCTTCCCCTTGATCGAGATCTTGATCCCCTTTGCAGTCATCAGTCGGTTTACCCACCCCTCTTCTCCATAGGTATACCATTCTTCTACGCCGTTATCGAACGACACGGAAAAACTCTCCATATCTTTGATATCTGTTGCGGCATCTTTGGTGTCCCCCGCCTGGAACATGTTCTCATAACATGGAAATACACCCGTTTTCCTGCCTACATTTTCTCCCGCCATGCCTAATCTCCTTTCCCATAAAAAACAGCCGCCTCTATTACCATCTCGTAGATGCCGGAATCATCCGTGCCCACATCCTGGATATCACTGAGCGGCTGTATAAACTTGATCTTTTTGTTGTTTACGCTTACTTCCCTTGTGTCCCGGACAGCCGAAAACAACTCCCGTGCGGCTCTCTCTGTGTCCCTTGGGGATCTGTTCCAGTGGACCAGAAAAGTCACATACATAGTCCCGTAAGATTCCAACGCCGGACCTCCGATCGCTGTCTTGTATGCGTGGCTGTGCCTGCTGTGGTAAACGCCCACAGACCGCTCCTTCTTCGCATCCAGCTTTCCCATGTATACATGGTCGGCTATGTTCAATGAATTAATATAATCCCTTACATCTGACAGCATCATAAGTCAGCCAGCCTCCTGTATATTTCCTTGAATGTATCTGGGGCAAAATCCTGTTTCTTGCCACCCAGAAGCCAATCTTTGTACCACATTCCTCCCGCATTCGGATTTTCTCCTTTATCGAAATGATACTCCGGATGAAAATATAATCTTCTTGCATAGGGAGTACTGGACACAATCGTTACCGTTCCGTTCGAACTATTAGACATATCAACATAAGTAGATTCATTTTGTAATGTACCGCCTCCATGGATCTTTTCCTTTACAAGCCTTCCTTTATACTCCCGTCCATTTTTAGCAAACTGACCTCTTTTTCCATAAACCCTTCTTTCAATCACTTCCGGATTATCAAAAGGCATTACTTGCGCCTGGATCACTTCCGTATGGACTGCCTCGGCAGTCTGTTCCAGGGCAGCAACCTGTGCCCCTGTCAATTCACGGATCCTGTCCATATTTAGATTAATAACAGAATTTACACGGATCATACCAGCAACACCTCCGTATAGTTAACGCTTCCATCTGGATTCCTTGCCTTTTTCCCTTGCAGGATCCGGCGCTTTACCCCCATGACATCCGCCGTCCCTCCGGAAATTACTGGAAAACCAGGGCAGATATCTCCCGGAAACAGCGCCGTTCCAGTGATCTCCACCAACTTTTTTTCAGCAGTCAATACAGTCCTTGCCTTATCCTGATAGTTGCATTTCCCTGAATAGCTTACCGGATCTAACGGCTCGCCATACTCATTCAGCCCTTCCTGGTCAAATTCCAGGTTGATATCTGTCTTGCACCATTGTTCTAATACCAGACACGGCCATGGCATCCTGATCACCTCGCTAATCTGCAGCATAAGCCTGTCTGGCTCAGCTGTTCATATACATCCCTGCGCATCGGAACCCCTTTCTGTGTAGTCACATTCCAGGAAGCCCCGAATTGCATGGACACCCCGTTGATGCTGTATCCCTGCAGGATCATATCAAAGATATCTCTGTTCTGATACTCGAATTCTGCCTGCCTTGCACATACTTCCCGGATGATCTCCTGTTGGAACATCGTCAGGGAAGAAATACCCTGGCCTACAATGCGGTTATAGGTCAGGGTATCAATATGCCTGGATGCCTGTTTCAGGTATTTGGAGGCCTCCCCTTCCGGAAGCTCGCTCCCCTTAAATACATCCCTGTAATACGCTTCATCTGCATAAGGTTCATAAGCCATCTTACTCACCCTCTTTGGGAACATGTTCTTTGATCTTCTTCACAATCCCGGATACAGAAGAGGATTTTCCAAGATCAATCCCATGTTCATGTGCAAAACACCGCAGGATATCCATCACATCTTCATCATCTGCATTTCCGTGGTTCTCCTTCAGCTCTTCCAGCTCTTTCTTCACAGCTTCATACTCCCCATACGGTACCGTCTTTCCCCGACCATAGGTAATAATCCCGCCTGCATCGTCTATGATGTCGTAACCCGCATCCTGATAGAATTTCCTCTGTGATTCTTCAATCGAATACTCCTTGTTTCCTTTCACTGCTTTCATTCGCGCCACCTCCTATCCTTCCTATGCCTTCTTCTCAACATTCATAGAGCATCCTTCTACCTTCTTCTCCAGCATGAAGAGATCGCCAAAGCTCCTGTTCTGGAACAGGTAACCGTCTGCCGTCCGTGAATCCGTCCCCGGGGTAAACAGCTTGATATAACTGTACTTATCCCTGCACACAAGGCAGGTCGGATGCAGCAGGATCCAGTTGATCTGCAAGGCATCCTCCGATGCCGTACAGCCGTCCGTAAAGTCATATTTCGTCTTCATCCTGGCTGCCGGAACCATCTTAATCGTCACATCATCCAGGCTGTGCACCTTACGATTGATCGAAGAAGGTGTATTCACGGATATTACCCTCTGCAGCCCCTCCGCCTCTTTCACAATCTTATTCATGGCAGGCGTGACATACAGAACCCTCCCCTCTTCCGGGACACTGGCTTCATCCATCACCGCCATCTCTTCATCGAATGCTTCAAGGAAATTCGCGGCTGTGATCACATCCGTATTGATCCTTCCGGAATAAGCCGTTAACTCCGCATGAAGTTTGCTGAACCGATAAGAATCTTTTTCCGGGATCGCCTGCTCTGTCTCAAATGTGTTCTGGATATTTGCAACGGACAAGGTCAGGTTCGTTTCGTCGATATCCATAGGATCGATCCAGAATTCAATGTCCCGGTCGTGGGACAGCTTCTTCGGCTCCCAGTCATTAGACAGGGTACCTGTATTAAACCCAGGTGTCCGGGTGTGATCTTTATAACCGGACACACTCATCCGCGGGAGCTTGATCGTCTGCGCATTGATGAACTTCACCTCCGGATGGCTCTGGGTCAGTGCATCCGAACAGGACTCCTTGCTGTACTTCTGCTGCAAAAGGCTGGTAAATGTTGTTGCATATTCATATACTGCCATATCTCATTTCCTCTCTTTCTTATAATCCGAATGCCTTTTTAAGGGCATCCTCATTTGGCGTTGACTGCTGCCCGCCTCCAGGCGCGCCGATCTGGAAGCCGGATGCATTCTGCGCCTGTGGCTTTAATGCCGGTATATCTTCCAGGACCTTATTCAGGGCATTCTTTACAGCTTCATCATTGATCTTACCGTCCTGCCCCATTGCCAGGCTTAAATCCGCCATTTTCAGGACATAGGGAATGGTCTTCGCATCAATGCCCAGGGACACTGCCGTCAGCGTAGCAGCGCTCTGGATCTGCGCCTCCTGTGCCGCTGCCTGTGCCTGGGTAAGCTGGCTCTGGATCGCGGCTGCGTCCGGCTGGTTCTTCGCCTTCTCCGCCTTGAAGGCTGCCATCGCCTGCTCAGCCTCCTGCTAGCTTAAGCCCTGCTGTTTGAAATATGCCTTAAGCGCGGTATCCTCCTTCGCCGCCAGGGTACCCTCAAGCATCTGTTGGATCTTCGCATAGTCAATCTGTGCCGCCTGCTGCCCCGCTGCCGGATTCTGCTGTCCTGCAGGGGGCGGGTTACCCTGCTGTCCATTCTGCCCCTGCGGCTGTCCTGCCGGATCTGCCGCTCCGTTTCCTGCTCCCCCGCCTCCTGCAGGTTCTGCAAAAAACTGGAGATCCAGCGGCATCCTGCACCGGGATTTCTTAAATCTTCTGTTTAACATGTTTCAGTCTCCTTTCCATCTTCGGAGTGTTACTCCTGTTTCTTTTTGCTTGCATCGGTGTCACTGGTCACGTACCTTTTAAGCCCTTGTCGTGTTTGGGGCATAAAAATACCACCGGCCATTTCTGACTGGTGGTATTAAGCATCTATATTTGCTAAACCGAAAAATTATTGGTGGGTGTGCCCCTTCCCACATTTCTTTTGACCCAAAGGGTGTGTAGCAGCACATTCTCTACTTCAATAATTTTT
>OFFK01001380.1_pt1 | contig 17457 bp, 18 predicted proteins | sample 1521361 | NCBI WGS metagenome assembly OFFK01 (sample SAMEA3504096, study PRJEB24116) | mouse gut metagenome | biome: mouse gut; feature: mouse-associated habitat; material: faeces | place: Denmark | collected 2011
AGCGTTTCAGTGCTGAGGAAGTCCTGGGAGCGTAGCAGCACTCCCAGCCCCGCCGATAAGAGAAACGCCCAGAAAGAAACGCCGATCTCATAAAAGATGCCGACAAACAGGCCCATTCTCAGTTCGGCCCCTTGCGTCCGGTGGGCGCAGGCGGCAATCAGCACTGCCTCCAGAGCCATCCGGTAGAAATCCGGCGCATGGAGCAGGGACAGCAAAACCGTGAGAACCAGCGCCCCGGCCAGCCCCGCCGCGATGCTTTTTCGATCTGGCCTTTTTATGGACAGCAGCCGGTGAACGAGGAACAACCCTACAAGAACACGCACCGCCCCGGTCAATATGCCGGAGAGCAGCAGAAACACGTCCGTCATATGTGCGCCCCCCAGTAGGCGTTGATCTGCGCCTTTACCTCTTGCAGATGGGAGCGGCTGATGGGGAGGGCGGCGCCGTTTTTCAGGACGGCCGTGCCCTCCTTGACCTGCATGACATGGATCATGTTGACGATGCAGCCCCGGTCGATGAAGATAAATTCCTCTGCGGCCAGTTCCTCATAGACCTGCTGTAAGCTCTTTCGCACCTTGGCCGCCCCGCCTGCGGTGGTGATGCTGGTGTTCTTGCCGTCCCGGGAAAGGAAAAGGATCTCCTTATACGGGATTTTCTCCAGGCGGCTGTTGGTCTGGATGGTGTAGAACTTCCCCTCCTCCAGCTCAATCAGGCGGATGGCGTCACAGATCGCCCCAGGGAGCCGCCGGGCGATGTCGTTCTTGGGGACGTACCGGAAGATGGACAGCTCAAAGGCGTCGATGGCGTACTCCACATGGGAGGTAATGAAGATGATCTTCACATTGGGCAAAAAGGGCCTGATCTTCCCGGCCAGCTCCATCCCGGTGCTGCCGGGCATTTCAATGTCCAGCAGGATCAGGTCAAAGAAAAACCCATCCTCGGTGATGTCGTAGAGGAGATTGTCGCTGTGAGTATAGGCGGCGATCTCGCCGGCACTCCCGCATTGCTTCAGGCAGTCCTCTGCGATGCTTCGATTGGATTGGACGATGGCACTGTCATCGTCGCAGATGGCAATACGCAGCATGGAATGCTCCACCTCCCTTATGATTATGACGAAATATTATACTACGGCTGCCCTGTACTGGCAAGCAGCCATCCGCCTGTTTGTTATGAAATGCTCTCTGAATGTCACGAAATGTTTTGTAATGGTCACTCCGAAGTGTCCAGAATGGAAAGAGACAAATATTTCTCATTTTCCTATTGACACGAAGAAAGAGAAGTGATATATTTGTCCTATCAAGAGATAAATATATCTCGTTAATTGGAGGCACTACATGAAAAAGAATCAGGTAAAAATCTGGGTTGGCTGCGGGATCTTCTGCATCGCGGCTGTGCTGCTCTCAGTCTGGTACGCTGTTACATTTAACGATTCCCGCCTGGTCGCTCCCATGGACTTTGGAAGCTACCCCTTTACCCCGAAGGACCTGCCCATGATTTTATCCATCTCCCTCACTTGCGTCTATGCGCTCGCTCTGTTTATCCAGCTGTTTATCAGCGTTGGGAAAAGCAAGAAGAATGTCGCAAAGACAAACATGACACGCAAAGTCAATCCCAAGCTGGGGTTCCTGGGGCTGCTGGGATTTTTGGGCCTTGCGGGTTTCTGGACCTACTCCGCCATGGGCGCTGTTTTCCCCTTTGTGTTTTTCCTGTTTTTCGGCTTTTTTGGATTTTTCTATGAGGGAAAAATGTCTGGAATCTTCATGGATGAACGCTTCCGAGAGAATGTTGCCCGCGCCCAGCTCAATACTTACAAAATCACGTTCAGCATTACACTGATTGCGCTGGTCATTCTCTGTCAGGGGAGGTTGTTCGGCAGCCTGGAATATACCCTGATTGCCACGATTATCGTACTCTCCCTGACATTGGCCCTGGGCATTTTTCTCCCGGAGTATCTGCTTTACCGCTATGACCACGACGACCAGACGGAGGAGGGCGGAGAATAAGACATGGCCGAGTTTGAGTGCAGATTAAAAAAGTACCGGCAGCTGAAGGATTTGACACAGGAACAGCTGGCCGCGCAGGTAGGCGTGCGCCGGGAAACCATCATGCGGCTGGAAAAAGCACAGTACAATCCCTCTCTGAAATTAGCCATTGACATTTCAAGGGTGGTCGAGGCCCCTATCGAAGAAATATTCATTTTCGATTGATGGACTCATTTCAACACCTCGCTTCCTTTGGTGCGGTGAGGCCATTATAAAACGTAAATGTTACAGAAATGTCCGAAGTGCTCAAATTTTTGAAAAATTAAATGACGGACATAGAAGCGAATTGGGCAACGTGTACTGCCATGATGTAAAGGGAATGCCGAAGGGAGCGGCCAAAAACCGCTGCCCTCCGGTATTTTATTACTGCTGCAATTTAATGGTGTCCACGATAGCCATACTGCTGATCTGTTTGATTGGGCGCCTGATTGCAATTCCCGCCGATGCTAGGCATGTCAAAACTATGATTAAAAGCGAGCCTACGGGAATTGTCCATCCTGTTCCCCATTTTTCCGCAATCAAAAACTGAAACATCAATTTATTCAGCGGCAGTCCCAAAATACAGCCTGCCACGCAGCCGAGAACCGCATAGGTGAACGCCTCCGCCGCAATCATCCTGCGGAGCTGATCCACGCCCATGCCAATCGAGCGCATAATGCCATACTGCCTTGTCCGGGACGCTACGCTGGCATTCATGCTGTTAAAGATATTGAACACCGTAATGAAAGCAATGATAATCAGGAAGCCATAAATAAAAATCGCTCCTGTATAATAGGCGCTCTGCGATTCCGAATTGCTCAGGCGCTTGTCAGAAACCGTACTGTCCGCTGGGAGCAGGTTCCGAATTGCGGCAACTACGGTATCATCATTTGTGTCGGAAAACTGCACATCCATCACTTTGTAGCCTGTATCTCCAACAAATTCAAGGAATGTTTGCTCTGAACAGACTACATAACCGCAGCTTCCCGCACCATTGACTGCGTGTGTGGCAGGTAATACTCCGGCTATGATAACCTGCCGCTCTTCTGCGGCAGTTCTGATTGTCAAGGTATCGCCGGTTGTCCAATTCCGGCCGTCCTGATAGACCGCTAAAACATAGCCGCTGCTGTCTTGAACAGAGGAAACACTTCCTTGGCTTAACGCCTCTTTTGCCCACTGTAATTGGAGTTCATCGTACGAAACCAGTGTAATTGTTCCATCGCCCCCAGCAGACGAAATCGGAAGACCCGCGCACTCCATCCGTCCAAATACCCGTTCAACGCCGTCCATGGCGCTGATTTGCTCCACCAGCGTTCTGTCCAGGGCTGTGCCGCCCATTGTTACAGATAAATCAGCGGCGGATGGTGTAAGAGCGGGCATTCCTTCGCCCAGGAAAACGACCAGCACCTGGAATGAGAGAAACATCATAATGCTGATAGCATAGGAGCAGGTCATGAGGAACAGGTTCTTTTTGCCGGACACCGCATGAAAAATTCCCATGCCGGTATCCACCCGAAGACAGCTTGTATTCGCGGCCTTTTTATGTTCTGTAAGCTGGGTGTTGCCACTGATCGCGGTGATGGGCGACACACGCGCCGCTTTCTTTGCCGGCGACAAAGATGCCAGAATCACGATCAGGAAACCAACAACCGCCCCAGCTATCAGACCGCTGATACTGAACTGAAACATGGGGATTTCAGAAAAGCGGTCCCCGCTGACGGACTTCAGCAGGAAACAGGCGCACCACGTTACAACCTGACCGGCAATCAAACCGATGGGGACGCCTCTCATGCTTTGCCGCAGTCCCTGCCGGATCACAAAATGCTTCACCTGTCCCTTATCCGCGCCCAGACAGCGCAGCAGGCCGTAAAACTGGACCCGCTCCAAAACATTCGTGTTAAAGCTGGCGGCAATCATGACCGTTCCCGCAATCAGTACCAGCAGGATCAGAAATGTTGCCACGATGTAGAGAGACTGCATGGTGCTGTTTTCGCTCTGTCCCATCAGGCCAAGCAGAGCTGTATTCTCCGCCACCTGGCGGTCAGAGAGGCCATAGGTGTCCCGGATTTCCCGTATAGCGGAACGGATATTGACTCCGGGCTTGAATTGAATGCGAAAAGTCGTTCCGTCTATGGCATTTTCATCCGCAATCTCCCGAAATCCGTCCTCATTCATTACCATGCCATACACGTCCGCTTTGAGCAGGCTGCCCATATCCCGCAGCACCCCGGTCACATGGTAAGTCTTTGACCTACCATCTGATAGAGCAACCGTGACCGTATCACCAACCGACAGCCCCAGCTGCTCCAATGCCGTCTGATTGAGCAGGGCTTCATCAGGCCGGGCAGGGTATGTCCCGCTTTGCAGTTCCATCTCTGTCAAAATGGAGAAAGCGTCCTCACTGGCGCCGGCAAAGCTGACCGTTTTGGAGCCGATCATTCCCATACTGCCCTGATAGGTCCAGCCGCAGACGGCCACATCGAGCCGTGCGCCAATCAGTTCGGCGGTTTCCTCGCTGATGCCGGTCACACTGGCATGATACTCTCCATTGGTCTTGATAAAATAGCTTTTTTGCGCGCGGAGCGCCATATCCGCCATGCTGAAGATGGCTGTTACAAGCAGCACCGAGAAAACAATGCAGAGAACGGACATCCTGCTGCTCTTTCGATGTACCCGCTCATATTGGGGGACAAGGGCAAGATAGCTTTTCACTGCCGGGCACCCCCCAGGTCTTTCAAAACGCCGTCTGCCATACGGAAAACACGGTCGGCAGCACCCGCATGATTTTCATTGTGGGTAATCATCAGAATCGTTTGCTGATATTTGGCCGACATGGATTGCAGGAGCGCAATGACTTCCTGGCTGTTTTTACTGTCCAGATTTCCTGTGGGTTCATCGGCCATAATCAAGGCCGGACGGGTAACGAGCGCCCGACCAATCGCCACGCGCTGCTGCTGGCCGCCGGAAAGCTGACTGGGCAAGTGCTTCCGGCGCTCCGTCAGTCCCAGCACATGCAGCAATTCATCCACAAATTTCTGATCCGGGGTTTTGTAGTCCAGAAGGAGCGGGAACGTCAGATTCTGCTCCACGTTCAGTTCCGGAATCAGATTAAAGGACTGAAAGATAAATCCAATGTGCTGCCGCCGGAAAACGGTCAGCTTCTTCTCAGACATGGAAAACACATCTTTCCCATCGATCCAGACTTTGCCCGACGTAGGATTGTCAAGCCCGCCCACAATGTTCAGCAGTGTGCTTTTGCCTGAGCCGGATTCCCCAATGATAGCGATAAATTCCCCTTTGCGGACCGAGAAGGAGACCTGATTCAGGGCATTGACCTCCGCTTCTCCTGACCCATAGGCTTTACTCAGATTTTGTACTTCAAGAATATTCATGGCAAGTACCTCCTTACGGTTCCATCATACCCCCTCCAGCTTACTTTCAAGTGACTTCTATCTTACTCATTTGTAAGATGGAAAAAGCTGAGGGTAAATGCAGTTCCGGTATGGAGCCTGCTCGCCACAGAAATCGTTCCTCCATGAAGCTCCACGATGGTCTTTGCCAACGGAAGCCCTAATCCAATGCCCTGTGTATCCTGCGAAAACCGGCTGCGGTAAAATCGCTTGAAAATGTTATACAGATCTTCAGGGCAAATCCCCGTCCCATTGTCCTCTACCACGATTTTTGTAATAATAGCGCCTTGCTCCCAGGAAATGTTGATGCGGCCGCCTGATCCGGTATGATCTAAAGCGTTCTTGACAATGTTACCAACTGCTTCTGAAATCCACAGAGCGTCACAGGAAAGCGACACCTCCTTGTTTCCTGACAGCGTTATGACTTTGCTCTCCTGTTCTGCGCGAACCTCAAACCGTTCCAGGACATCCTGCATGAGCGTATCAATATTTTCCGGCGTTTTCTGCATCTGAATCATCCCTGCATCCAGCCGCGCTAATTTCAGAAGCGTATAGACCACCGCCTCCATTCGTTCGATTTCGCGCAGAGACTTTTGAGAAAAGCCAATGACCGCCTCCGGATCAGCGGTATGGCTGCCGATAATTTCCTGATACATTTTCAAAGCGGAGAGCGGCGTTTTGAGTTGGTGCGAAACATCCGAAATCATCCCCTGCAAAAATTCCTTTGTCTGTTTCTCCTTTTCCGCATGAGCGGAGAGAATAGCGGACAGCTCGTTCACCTCATGGAACAGACTGTACCAGCCTCCAGTCTGCTCACACTCAATACGGGATGCGGCATTCCCGTCAAGAAATTCCCGGATCGCGCGGCCGGCGCTCTGGATCGCTTTGCGCTGCCTGCGTAAATATAGAAACAGGAGCGTATACGTTGCGGTAAAAGCAAAGAGCAGAATCGCCGCCAGTGAAAACAGAAGCTGATTTCGATAGGCCAAAACCGTTGGAAGCAATGCTATGGAGGCCGCATCATGATAACCGAGCGGAGACAGGGCATGGAAACCGCGCAAGATGTCCTCTTCGCCTTTTTCATCGGTAAAGGCAGAGAGGACAAGCGCATCGCTGTGATTCAGAAGATAACCGGCCACACCATAATCGTGCGCAGTCAGGTCCTCTTGGAAATGTTTTGCCAGGACAGAGGAAGTCCCAAAAGCGAGCAAAAGAGACAGGATGCACACAATGGCGGTTCCGAGCAACAGCGTTTTGGCTTCTTTTTCTAACTTCCACATGGCATTTCCTCACTCCACAACCCACTTATATCCGATTCCGCGTTCTGTCAGCAGATATTTCGGAGTATTTGGCGTTTCCTCGATCTTATTTCGCAGACGGCGGATATAGACGGACAGAGTGTTGTCGTCCACATAATTGCCGGCCCCATCCCACAAGCTGTCTAAAATGGTTTCCCTTGTCAACAGATGGTTTGGATTCCGCATCAGCAGACAAAGCAGTTTGTATTCAACCAAAGGGAGCGAAAGCAAATTGCCATTTTTCCAAACAAGCCGTTCTATAAGATCTACCTTGATCCCATTTGCATCCAAAAGCATTGATTTTGAAAATCCAGCCGAGCGGCGGAGGAGCGCCTTGATTCTCGAAAGCAGTTCATTGAGCTTGAATGGTTTTGTAATATAGTCGTCTCCACCCATATCCAGACCTTTTACAACGCTGATCTCCTGGTCGGATGCCGTCAAAAAAATAATTGGAACGGATGACCTGCCCCGTACTTCTTTGCAAATATCAAACCCGCTTCCATCCGGCAGGGTAACATCCAACAGGAGCAGATGATAGAGATTGCTTTTGAATAATGCCAACGCCTGCTGCACGGTCCGGGCGTTATCCACAGAATAGCCACTGTTTTCCAAAGTATATTGCAGGCCGTCAATCAGGCTCAAATCATCCTCAACATAGAGAATCTTTTCCATCGTCAATTTCCTTCTTCCTGCCGCCTTTTTTCCTCTTTTTCCAGGCCGTATATGTGGAATATAAAAATAAGGCGCACAGAGCAGCATAACGGGCTGCGTCCGTTGGTTTGCCGGATACACCACTTGCGACCGCTACAATCAGCCAGATTGCGCTAATCATTCCACGAATATACACATGGCGCATAAGCGATCCTCCCAAATTAAGAATTACAGGATGAAGTATTCAGCAGCACGCTCAGATAATACTGCCTTCCATTTTTCTCCGTCAGCACCGCCCCGTGGTACTTTTCCGCCACCGCCCTGATGTTGGAAAGTCCAGTTCCTGCCGGGGGCAGTGGTCCGCCGGAGCAGGTATTCTCAAAGGTCAGCATGTAAAAATCCCCCTGCCGCTCCCCGTCGATGCGCAGGGACTTCTTTTCCCCGGCAGATTGGCAGGCGGTAATGGCGTTGTCCAGCGCGTTGGCAAAAATGACGCACAGGTCAAAGTCATCTGCCCCGCAGGGATCAGGCAGGCACAGGGAAACCTCTGTTGAGATGCCGGCAGATTTTGCCGCCTCCAGCTTCTCACCCAGCAGGACATCTACCACCGGGTTGCCCGTACAGACCGGAAAGGACAGCGCGGAAGAAGCCGCTTCCAGCTTTTGCAGGTAGGCCGCAGCCTCTTCTGCCTGCCCTCCATTCAGAAGGCCGGACAGGACGGAGAGATGATTCCGGATATCATGGCGGAAAGCACGCGTCTTGACATAGCGCGCCTGAGCCTCCTCCGTATATATCCTCTGCGCTCTGGCGGCTTGGGTCAGGGAGCGCAGCGCCGCCTGGGACTGCAATTCCCGGCAGACACGGCGGTATGCATACAGCGTACACAGCATCGTCCCCAGTCCGAGGACCTGAAGGAGAAACAGCGCGGTGTGTTTTCCCGTCTCTGCGGGTAAGGAGGATACAGGCAGATTATAGTAGGAGGTGCGGAGAATATACAGTTCCGCAACAAAGAAAAACAGGCAAGGAACCAGAAGCAGGGTGAGATACGGCATCCCGCGGTCCTCCTCCGGAGAGAGGAATTCCAGCGCAGCGGCACTGCAGCAGGCGCTTATCGTAAAGGCAGACACTTCCGCCAGCAGAATCATGAAGTACAGCAGAGGCTTTCCCACCAGGCAGGGGAACACCATCGCCTCTGCCGAGTTGACCACGCCAAAGGCGAACTGTGAAATATAGACCGCCAGGATCGCGGCCGCCCAGGACTCAGGACGCCGGTTCTTCAAGAGAAGGCGGCTGACACCGTACAGAATCAGCAGCTGAACGCCGGTGGCGGAAATCCCGATGGGAACATATTGGCTGAAGCACCATTCACAGGCGCACAGCAGGAGAAAGTAGACGGCAAACGGTCCCAATGTCCACTTCTGTCTGGTAAAGCGGCAGACGAACGCGGTATGTAGAATCCCCTGCCCCACAAGATTGGCGGCAGAAAGGCAAGAGGTAAAAATATCCATGTCAGGAATCCCTCTCTTTCATGTGCTGTAAAAGCGCCTTGGTCAAATCGCTCTCACGCAGTCTGGAAACCGGAACGCTGCCGCCCTGCGAGAGCGCGGCCTGTCCGGCACGGCTGCCGCGCACATGGTCCAGATTGACAAGATAGCTCCTGTGACAGCGGAAAAAGCGGCCGTCAACCCGCCGGGAGAATTCATCCAGCCTGCCGTAGCAGTCGATAATCCCGCCGCTGTCCAGATGGATATACAGCTTCCGGCCCTGCACCTCGCAGTATATGATTTGAGACAGGGGAATCACCTCGCAGGAAGCACCCCGCCGGACCATCACGCTTTTTGCCGCCCGGCGCTCCAGGGACGCCAGCGCCCGGTCCATAGTCCGGACGAAACGGGCGCGGTCCAGAGGCTTGAGGAGATAGCCGCAAGCCTCCGTTTCAAAGGCGTCGAAGACGCACTCCCGGAGAACCGTCACAAAAACCAGCAGGCTGCGGCTCCCCTGCCGGCGCAGAATTCCGGCGGTTTCCATCCCGTCAGGCTTCTCCATCTGAATATCAAGAAAGATCAGATCGAAATCACCTCCGCTCTCCAACAGCGCGCCGCCGCTTGAAAAACGGCTGATCTGGTATGAGGAAATGCGCTTCTCCTCCATGTATGCAGAGAGACAGTCTGCAATCTCCTGAACCATCAGCGGCTCATCATCGCATATCGCAAAGTGCAGCATTCGGTTTCACATCCTTTTGTCAGATGTAAGGTATATTTCCGTTACCGGGCAGAAATTGAGGAATTGCAGCGGCTTCAGATTCGAATTCAAAGCTCTTTTGACACTTTTTCTCTTGAGAAAAGGTATGGGCGCAGCAGTGTCCGGGCCACAGCACCGCTACAAGAATAGCAGGCAGCGGGCGAAAGGACAATCCCACTGTCATCAAATGTTATGAAATTGTCATAAACGGCAGAAAAAGGCCCAAGGCTTTTCAGCCTCGGGCCTTCGTTGGGAGATCAGAGCATTAAAGATCAAGTACGCCCATGATGACGATGCCCGCCACAATGAGCAGGATCATGCCATAATGCTTCCAGGACAGCTTTTCCTTGAGGAAAATGCGGCTCCAAAGCACGGAGGCGGCGCAGTAAGCGGAAATGATGGGGGCGGACATGGCCAGATGCTCCGTGTCCGCGATGGCGTAGATGTAGGCGAACTGGCCGGCGGTCTCACAGACCGCGCCGATGTACTTGGGGGCCTCCATCTTGGGGATGAGGCGGTCCTTCTTGATAATGACTGCGTAGATGAAGCAGACCACTGCCGCGAAGAGGAAGGTCAGCTCGTAGGCCACGTTGGCGCTGTCCTCATTGAGCGTCTCCAGCACCCGGTTGTCGGCGAAGGTGCCCGCCGCGTCCAGAACGCAGTAGGCCACCGGCAGGGCCAGGGCTACCCAGCTTTTGGCGTACTTATAGTTGCCTTCCTGCTGGCGGGCGGCGCGAAGTTCCGCGTCCTCGGTGGAATCCACCACGCCCAGACCGATGGCACCTACGCACACCAGCGCCACGGCAAACAGGGCCAGGGGGGAATAATCGTCCAGACCGACAAAGATGAAGGTCAGCACCGCCACCAGCGCGCCGGAGGAGTTGCAGATGGGAGAGGAAACGCTCAGCTCGATGTACCGCAGGCCCAGGTAGCCCAGGGCCATGGACAGGATATAGAGCAGGGACACGGGCAGATAGGTGAGAATGATGCCGAAATTGATCTCCACGCCGTTGACGAAGACCTCGAAGCCGGCGTGGAGGCCCATGACGATGCCCACCGCCATGACCATTTTCAGATGGCTGTACTTATCGGAAGCATCCCGGCAGCCAATTTTTGAGAAGAGATCGGAACCGCTCCAGCAAAACAGAGCGATCAGCGCAAGCCAAAACCACATAGTTTTATTTCTCCTTCACACATTTCAGTTTTGAATCAAAAGCGAAATGTGTGCGGAGGCGGTCTCCGGCGGTAGTAGTGGTTCGCCGCTATATTCATCATAGAGCGGCCAGCCCTCCGTCTACCATTTTTTGCAGGGAGAGCAGGATGCCCAGCTTGGCGTGGTACCAGGTGAGTCCGCCCTGGAAGTACACGGCATAGGGCGGACGGATGGGGCCGTCGGCGCTGAGTTCGATGCTGCTGCCCTGAACGAAGGCTCCGGCGGCCATGATGACCTGGCTGTCATAGCCGGGCATGTCCCCGGGAACAGGGGCGGCAAAGCTGTCCACTGGAGCCGCCCCCTGGATACCCGCGCAGAAGGCGCACATGGCCGCCTCGCTGCCCAGCTCCACCGCCTGTATGATGTCCTGACGGGGCTCCGTTGCGTTGGGGATGCAGCGGAAACCCAGGCTCTCGTAGAGGTTGGCAGCGAAGATCGCGCCTTTCAGGGCTCCAGCGACCACTGTGGGTGCAAGGAAGAAGCCCTGATAGAAGGCGGGCAGGATGCCCAGGTTGGCCCCCACCTCCTGCCCCAGGCCGGGGGCAGAGAGACGGTAGGCGCACCGGTCCACGCACTCCTGAGTGCCGCAGATGTATCCGCCGATGGGGGCCAGACCTCCGCCGGGGTTCTTGATGAGGCTGCCCACCACCATGTCGGCACCTGCATCGGAGGGCTCGACTACATCAACAAATTCGCCATAGCAGTTGTCCACCATAACCTTTACGTCCGGCTTGACGGATTTGCAGAAAGCGATCAGCTCCCCGATCTGCTGGACGGAGAAGGACGGGCGGGTGGCGTAGCCCTTGCTGCGCTGGATGGTGACCAGCCTGGTTTTGGGGGTAATGGCGGCGCGGATGGCGTCGTAGTCAAAGGACCCGTCGCTTTTCAGATCCGCCTGCCGGTAGCGCACGCCGTACTCCGCCAGGGAGCAGGGGCTGGGCCGGATGCCGATGACCTCCTGGAGGGTGTCGTAGGGCAGGCCCACCGGACTGAGCAGCTCATCCCCCGGCAGGAGATTGGCGCTGAGGGCCACCGTCAGGGCGTGGGTGCCGCAGGTGATCTGTGGGCGGACCAGCGCCGCCTCGGTGTGGAAGACGTCCGCATACACCCTCTCCAGGCGTTCCCGGCCGTCATCATCGTAGCCGTAGCCGGTGGTGGCGGCGAAGTGCTGGGCGCCGATGCGGTTTTTCTGCATGGCCAGGAGGACCTTGGCCTGGTTGATCTCCGCCCGCTGGTCGATGGCCCGGAAGCGGTCCGTCAGACGGGACAGGATTTCTTCCCCCCTGTCGCAGACCGCCTTGCTGAGCCCCATCTGGGCATATATCGTCAGTAAGTCCATATAGAACCTCTTTTCCTTACAAACATTCAAAATACCGGGAAAAGTTTACCATGGATGTCCACAGATTGCAAGCATAATTTTCCGGACAGGAGACCGCCGCAGGCGTACATACCTGCGGCGGTCTCCTGCTATTTTCCGGGAAAATACAGGCGGACGGTGAGGATGCCCGCCTGCCATCCGGCGGCGGCGGTCCCGCCCATCTGCTCCGTCAGACGCCGGGCGATGGACAGGCCCAGGCCGGTGCCCTGCCCGCCGGATTCCACGGTAAAGTACCGGTCGAACAGCCGCTCCGCCAGCACCGGCGTCAGGGACGGGGCGGCGTTGGAAAAGGTCAGGGTGCCGTTCTCCTCCAGGACGATGCGGAGGTCTCCCGGGCTGTACCTGGCGGCGTTGGACAGGACGTTGCTCAGGATGCGGCTCACCGCCTCCCGGTTCAGGGGACGGACCACCGGGGTATCCGGCAGATCCACCTCCGGCGCGATGCCGCGGGTGGAGAGGACGCCGTACCAGGCGGCAAGGCTTTCCTCCACCGCCCGGTTGAGGCTGACGGGTTCCGCAGGCTCCGGCTCTTCGGCGGCCAGGACCGCCGAGGTGCGGAAAAATTCCTCCGTCAGGGATCGCAAATGGTCCGTCCGGCCCCGGATGAGAGACAGGTAGCGCTCCGCCGTCTCGCTCTTTTCCTCCCCTTCCAGCAGATCCAGATAGCCGCAGATGGCGGTGAGGGGGGTGCGGAGATCGTGGGAGACGTTGGTCACCGCCTCTTTCAGGTCCCGGTCGCCGTTCTGATACTGCTGCCGCTCCCGGCGGAGCTGGCGCAGCTGGACGTTGAGGCCGGCGGCCAGACGGCACATGGCGCCGTCCCGGCTGGGGATGGACAGGAGGGTGTTGGTGTCCGTTTCCAGACGCTCCTGAACGCCGCGGCGAAGCTCCTCAGCCGAGCGGCGGAGGAGCCAGAGCTTCCAGAGCAGAAGCAGTACGGCGATCGCCAGCAGGGCGCACAGCACCGCAAGAACGTACACCATCCGCGCTCCCTCCCTTACTTTACAGCAATATATACATCCATGTAGTCTGTGCCGTCCCGGTTGTATTCCCGTTCAAAGCACGCGATAACGTCCTTGTCCTCCAAATGCTCCAGCCGGTTGAGGCGCATATAGGCCATCAGCGTTTTATAGGCGTTGGGGATCGTTCGGAACGGCTCGATAAAGGGGTCAACTATGGTTACGACCGCGTATTTCTGCCGGTCCTGGGAAATGATCTTCCAGTGATCTCCCTCCGGCGCGGCGTCTTCCGGCAACACCCACGCGGCGGCGTAGCCGTGCATGTGGAACACGTTGACCTGCTCCTGAGACAAAAACGGAAAATCCCAGCCGATAATAAGCGGGTGTTCCTCCCCGCAAGAGCGCGCCCACTCTTTGACATGGCTGATCGCGTCTGTTTCCGGGTCGGGACTGATGACCTCATAGCGGACATAGCGGAACGCCTCCACAGTCTCTACCCGGATGTTGATGAAGGACTTGTCGCAGACATCCATGTCCCCACGGACCAGATCGTCCATCTTGCAGGAAAACAGCTGGCAAAGCTCCTGCACCTTGCCCAGGTCCGGGCAGACCGCGTCCAGCTCCCATTTGGATATGGTCTGGCGGCTCACCTGCATCTTTTCCGCCAGCTCCTCCTGGGTCATCCCGTTGGACATTCTTCTCAAAAACTGAAGGTTTTTTCCAAGGCTCATGGTTCGTATCCTCCTTTTGTTGACGAGAAGAGCGTACCATAAAAACGAAGTTGATTCCACCAAGCCGGACGGGCGGTTTCGGGCGTCCTCGCAACCAGGGGGCGCGCGGTTGGAAGGGACTTATTTCAATTCCGCTTTTTGGAATATCCGGCAGGTCAGAAGGGCGAAGGCCGCGATCCAGACCATGCTGATGCCGAAGGCCTTCCCTACCATGGCGGGCGCGTAGGCGGCGGCATCCATGGAGCGGAGAAGCCCCAGCGGCGTATTGGCCAGCAGTCTGCCGAACCAGGGGGTAGAGACGCCGAAGGATACCAGCGCGTTGCCGCCCAGCAGCACCAGACAGAAGCCCGCCGCCGCCACAAGGACCGTTTTCCGCAGAAGGAACGCCAGAATGAAGGTGATCCCGTTGATGGCGATGCCGGTCAGCACAGCCGCGAAGAAAGCCGCCGCCATATTGGCCGCCGCTTCTACCGTGAACGGATGCCCAAATCCCAGTAGGACGCTTTGCAGCACTGTCCGACCCAGGACGTAAGGCAGTAGGAGAATGACGTCCGCCGCAGCAGCGGCGATCAGCTTGCTGAAAAAGATGGGGGCACGGTGATAGCCTACTACGATCTTCAGTTGGGTCGTGCGGTTCTCAAAGTCGCCGCAGACAACGATGGATATGGCCAGCGCCGCCAGAACGGAGATGGTAGGGGTATCCTTCAGGGAGGAGAAAAAGGCGTCGTAGCCATGGAATACGATCTCCAGTTCCTCCGCCTTGGGAGAATTGACGTAGCTCAGACAGGACAGTGACGTCACCACGGACAGCGCCAGCATCAGCAGCGCGATCAGATGCAAAGGACGGGCTCTGGTCAGCTTCGACATTTCGCTTTTCAGAAGGCGGTTCATTTGCTCCCTCCTATTTCAAATCTTTCCGCCGGAACAGCGCCAGACCTGCGGCGGTGCTGACGGCGGCGGCGCAAAAGCTCACCAGCGGCAGGCGGATGGGGCGCGTCTCCGCAGCGGCGATCAGCTGCACCGCCTGACAGCCGGGGAGGTCGTACAGGGCTTCAAAAATCGTGCGCTTGAGCCCCTGGACATAGGCCGGGTTCGGCATGGCCTCCCGCACAAGTATTTGGCCGTTTTCAATATACTCCCGAGCGGGGATGACAGCCTGCTCCGCCAGGCGGGAATTGAGGTATATCCCCAGGAATAGGAGAAAATAGGCCAGAAAAATACAGATGATTGCCACCACCGCTTTATTCTGGTTCAGCAGGGCCGCCATTGTGAAAACGGCACACAGAGAGGCAGTCATGAGAAAAGCGCAGAGGGTGAACCACAGGATAGAAGCCGGCGGCAACGTGAAGCCGCCCATCAGTGGAATGCCCACCGCCGTCATGGGCAGGATGTAGCCCAGGCAGACCAGGACGCCCGCCACCGAGCAGGTTGCAAGATTCGCCAGATACAGGTTGGCGCGGGAGTGGCCCACGGCGATCTTGTTGCGGATGGCTCCGTCGCTGTACTCCGCGCCGACAAAGAGGCTGCAAAAGGCGGAGAGGACCACGCCGGACATGAGGACGAAGAGCATGTAGCGGTTGTCCAGAGGGACGGGGGTCCCCTGCCGCTGGGCGTGAACGCCCACCGCCAGTTCGAATACGCCGACGCCGAACATCACCGACACCGCCACCCAGAAGGACGCGCTGCGCCAGAGACGGTAGAAATTGGCCCGCAGGAGGAGGTTTATGCTTAGTTTTGCGCTCATTATTTCAGATCCTTTCTGCGAAACAGGAACAGTCCCGCGGCGGTGCTGGCGGCGATGACGATCAGGGAATACGCCGCCAGCACAGGAGCCTTGCCGGAGCTTCCGGCGTGCATCACATAATAACGCCCCTGCCCTCCCGGGAGCCATTCGGCAAAAAAGCGGTCATAAGCCAGCCTGAGCCTGGAATACTTGAGGGGCTCAGGCGCTTGACAATAGAGGGCCAGTTCCATATCGCAGACAAGGCCATTCAAATAAAGGACGCACGCGGTCAGGATCACCACCACCGGCCCCGCCGCTCTGTGCTGGATATTCATGCCGACTGCGGAAAATATCGCGCTGTAGGACACAATTACAAGAGCGCCTGCCAAAAGATCGACTGCGGTCTGGCCCGGTGAGCAGATATAGTTGACCGCATCGGAGTGACCGAAGAAGAAGCTGGTCAGCGTCCAGTTTGGAAGGATAAAGGCGGCGCACAGCATCAGGCCCACCGCGATGCAGGTTACCAGATCCGCGAAGTAGATGGCCGGACGGACCGCGCCCACCGCCAGCTTGTTGCGGACGGCCCCGTCGCCGTACTCCCCGCTTAAAAACGAGCTGTACCACGCCGCCAGGAGGAACCAGACCTGGGTGAAGAACAGAAATGCGGGGTGGTCCTGCGTCCAGCCCTCTTGAAGCGCCTCCTGGAGTGAATAGACCAGCCGCAGACCGTAAAGCAGCATCAGCGCCATACAGCCCCAAAAGATGCGGCTTTTCCACACCCGGTGGAAATTGGCGTGCAGCAGATTTCTCATACGCCCCCTCCCCTATTTCAGGTCCTTGCGCTCAAAGAGCGCCAGCCCGCCCAGGGTGAAGACCGCCGTCACGCCCAGATCGCACAGCAACGCCCGCAGGGGGCTGAGTACCGCCAGGTTCTGCACCTGTATCGCCTGTCCGGCGGGGATGATGTCACGGACGACCTCGTAAAACGTCCGAAGTGCCCCGGAGACGTAGCGGGGATTGGGCTCCGGGGTCATCGTCTGCATCCCGTCCACGGTCATGAGGAGGCCGCCGACAAACTCCGGCTCGGAGAGGGTGTTTTCGACCATGGAGGCTACCAGCAGCAGAGCAAACCAGGACAGCACCACGGTAACTGTGGCGGTTCGCCTGCTGAGGAGCATCCCCAGGAAGGTGAAGATGGCGGCAAAGGCCACGGCGGAGCCCACGATGATGAGAACATGGAACGCCAGCCCTCCAAGGCCGAATCCCCAGGGCCCGACCATCGGGATGCCAACGCACCCGCCGATGAGCCACGCGGCGGTAAAGAACAGGGACGCGGTCAGGACCGTGAGAAAGTTGGCCAGATAGACCTCCCGGCGGATGCAGCCTACGGTCAGCTTATTGCGGATCGTGCCATCGCTGTACTCCGCGTTCAGAAACATAGCGGCAAACATGGCGATAAAGAACCCCAGCGACATCGCCATATTGAAATAATGCTGCTCCAGCTTTACCTGAAAGCCGCGCTGGACGTCCTCCCGGCACCAGAAGAACACGAAGACGACGGAACAGGCCAGCACCGTGCCGAAGCACGTCCAGAACATATGGTCCCGGCGCATCCGGAAGAAATTGGCCCGCAGGAGGTTAGTCATCGACGGCACCTCCCACCAGATTCATGTAGTAGCTCTCCAGGCTCTCATCATGTTCGTGGATGTTCTTCACCTCGCAGCCCGCGTTGTGGAGGGCCAGGGTCAGCTCGGTGACGGAGGGGGCGTCGTAGACGTCGGCCTCCGTATCGCTGCGGATGGAGTATTCTAGCCCCATTTTGTCCAGGGCGG
>OFFK01001384.1_pt1 | contig 17416 bp, 27 predicted proteins | sample 1521361 | NCBI WGS metagenome assembly OFFK01 (sample SAMEA3504096, study PRJEB24116) | mouse gut metagenome | biome: mouse gut; feature: mouse-associated habitat; material: faeces | place: Denmark | collected 2011
GGCGGGGGGCAGGACGCCGGTCTTCTTCACGACCACCTTGCTGTAGGGGGTCCCCCCGGCGTTTTGGGCTTTCTCAAGGGAAAGGGTGACCACCTTGTTGGCGTAGGGGGCGATTTTGGCAAGCTGGTTATTAACATCCTTGATGGAGGTGGGCGGTACCGTCAAAAGGTAGAGGTTCGGGTCCCCGTCCATCAAGATGTAGAGGCGGCGCATATTCTTGCAAGCCTTACCCCGTGCCTGATTCCCGGCCTGGTCCCGTGCGGTGCCGTACTGGTTCCAGGGGCAAGTCTCACAGGTGATAACCTCCCCGGAGTTGGGGCCGGTCTGAACAATGCCGGTCTTGCCGTCCATGCTGGCGCAAGTGGGGAGCTTGTCCTCCGGGTTGTTGCTGCTGCCGTAGGCGTTGGGCCAGTATCCGCTCAAACGGTGGGTGAAAACAACGACGCCGGTGATCGCTTTCATGGGGTCCGTGTCGTCGTCGTCGTCCCCCTGGACCTCGTAGGCCGTGCCGCCGCCGCTGGGGATTTTGATTTTCCGGCAAGCGATGCCGCTCTCCTGGTCCAGGTCCTCCAGCTGGTCCTGCAGTTCCTCCCGTTCCTCCGGGGTCATGCCGTCGTAACGGCTCACGATCTGGAAGTCGTTCATAACCGCCAGGGCGGTGTTCTTTTTCTGCTGTGCCATTTTTTATTCCTCCGTTTCATTGTCGCCGGGTTCGGCGTCCGGGTCTGTGTCGGGGTCAATGTCCGGGTCTTCGGGGAGGTCCTCCGCCTCTTGGAAACCGTCGCCGTCCGCCAGGGCCTCCATCGGCGTCTTTCCGGGGGCGGCGTTCGTCTCCGCCGTGTAAAGGTCGTCGAGGGTCCGCTTCATTTCGGCGGCGGCTCTGATAAGGACGCCGGTCGCATCCGTGATGCTGTTCACGATGGAGCTTGTGGCGTCAATGGCGTTATAGTTCGGGTCCGCAAGGGTGCCGAGCAGGGTGGAAACGCCGCCCTTGATGGTGTTCACGGACTTCAAAATCCGGCTGTTCTGTTCGGCGGCAATGCCATACGCCTCATGCCGGTTACGGACCGGCCCGGTGTAGCTGCCGCCCCGCTCGGCGGCGATCTCATAGTGCCGCTCAAGCAAGGCGAGGGCCGTGGTGATGGCGTCCCCGGCTACGGCCTCAATGGCCAGCTCAAGATCCGGGCGGGTGTCGAGGACCATCTGCTCATAGTCTTCTCTGGTTTTCATTTCTTTTTCTTCGTCTCCTTCCTGCTGTAAACGTCGTTATAGTCAAAGGGCTTAATGATGGTGAGGAGGCCGTCGGTCAATTCCCCGTGTTCCTCAACGAAAGCGGCCATAGCCCCCTGCAGGGTCCGGGCGTTCACGGTTTCCTTGATAAGGTGGCCGAAACCTTCCTCCCGGAGGGTGTCCAGGTAGTCGATGCCCTCCGCCTCCAGGGTATCGTCCGCAATCTTGTTATAGGCGGTTTTGGCCTGGAGGCCGTAAACGTAGCCGCCGCAGGAAATCCGGGGGGTGTCCTCGTCGATCATCTGCTGGGCGATCTCCTGCTTTTTGGCCTCAATTTCGGCCTTGTTCTTTTTGGCCTCCGCATCCAGGCGGTCCTTTTCATCAAGGAGGCCCCGGAGGTCCTTGACCATTTCGGTCAACGTCTTTGCCATAGCTGTGTCCTTCCTTTCGGTATAATTTAACGGCGGCGGTGCCGGTCTGCATGGGGGCAAGTGGCCCAGTGCGGTATAAAGCCGGTCCCGGTGGCCCGGTGCGGGTCCTCTGTATGCTCACAGGCCAGGACCTCCCCGTTCGGGGTAACAATCCGTTTGGAGCCGCTTTTTGGCTTGGAAACGTAGTAAACCGGGGCGGTGTCGCAGGGCATCGCTTTCCCTCCGGGCATCGGTATCCAAACAATAGAGGCCCCGCAGCTCCTACAGGTCCCGGCCCTCATTTCCCGGCCTCCAACCGGCGGCACATCTCCCTGCCGCCGACCTTGTAGTGCGCCATGCACCGCTCCCCGGCGCAAGGGGCGAAACGCTCGTTGATCGTGCCTTTGCCGGTCTTTCCGCTGTAGTCCCGCTCAATGATTTTCTTGAACGGGCAGAGGCGGCTCTGCTGCTGTTTGCTCATTCCTCGCAGCTCCCTTCTCCGTCGGTGGCGTCTCCCTGGGCGTTGTCCCGGCTCTGTGCCGCCAGGACCTTGTTCTGGAGGTCGTAGTTCTCCGCTTTGAGCCGCTCCGCCTGTTCCTGGGCTTTCTTCAAGTCCTGTTCCAGTTTGACGACCTTCTCCCGGCTGGCCTGGACCGTCTGGTCGGCGGTGGCCTTGCTGGAAACCAGCTCCCGGTACTCTCCGAGGGTGATCGTAACTGTCAGCTCTTGACCGGCGAGGAAATCCTTCTTTTCCCAGCCGTAGCCCTCAAGTTTCTTGTCCTGGATGGCGTCGTTCTCAAAGTGAGAAATAGAAATACTGTCCATGTTCTGTCTTCCTTTCTGGCCTTTAGAAAAAGGCCCTCCAATTATCGACCACCGTTTTCGCCAAATCCTCCTTTTTTGCAAGGGCCTGGAGGATGGTTTCGTCAATGGTCTTTTCCGATACGAGGTGAATGTAAGTGCAGCGGTTTTTCTGCCCTATGCGGTGTATCCGGCTCAAGGACTGGCTGTAGGTGGCAAAATTGAAATTCACGCTATAATAAACGCAAGTGTCCGCCGCTGTGAGGGTGATTCCGGTCCCGGCTGTGTCGATCTGGCCTATAAAGACCGTGGTGGCCGGGTCCTTCTGGAATTGCTGAACGATTGCCCCCCTTTCCTCTTTCTTTATGTCGCCGTATATGGCGACCGCCCTCATGTCAGCCTTGCCCAGGACCTTTTTGCAAAGGGCCTCTATCTCATGAATTTCCGGGAGGAAACGGGCGAAAATGACCAGCTTTTTCCGGCCATCCACAACGTAGTCAAGGAGAATATCCTCCAGGGCGTCCAATTTTCCCCGGCTCACAAGTTTAGGCCGGTCGGCGGCGTCCTCTACCAGAAAACCGCCTGTAAACTGCTGGAGCCGGAGTAGCTTGGTTAATACCGTGGTCGCCGTGATCGTGCCACTGCCCTCAAGTTCCGCATACCCGTCCCGCCGGAGCTTGTCGTATATGCTCCGCTCTTTCTTGTTCATGGGGACCACCCGGTTCTCAAAGGTCTGTTCCGGGAGGTCGAGGGCTTCGTCCTTTGTTACCCGGTAGGCGATGCTATGCTCCTTCTTAATCAGGGTGTCCAGGTCCTTGTACCGGACGATCTGTTTCCGGTTGAATCCGCCCATCTCGCAATACCGGCCCCGGAAAGCGAAAAAGTTGTCACCGAAAATAGAAGGGTCTAAAAATCGGTATTGGCTGAAAATGTCCACCGCCTGATTCTGGACCGGGGTGCCGCTCAAGATCAGCTTGTACCTTGCCCGGTCCCCTAATTGGTGCATGGCCTTACTTTGGGCGGCGTCGTGGGTCTTGATTCTTTGGCTTTCGTCGCAAATAATCAAATCCGCATCGTAGGCCAGGAGGGCCTCAAAAATTTCATCCCTCCAGGTGCTTTCATAGTTGATAACCGCCACCTTTAGGTGCCTGTACGGAAACCGGACAAGATCGTCAAGGTCCTTTAGCCGCTTCGCCTTGTCCCCCAGGAGGGTGCGTATGGTGTAGGGAAAGGCGGCGTAATCGTTAAATTCTTTCGGCCAAACCGCAACGACCGAGGTGGGGGCTACAATCAAAACCCGCTTAACGTGGCCCATCTGGTATCCGGCTCCAATGGTTGCTATGGCGGTGAGGGTTTTCCCGCAGCCCATCTCGAACAGGTAGCCGAAACCTTTACCCGTTCCGGGGGTGATCTTCGCCGGTGGCATCGCCGCCGCCTCCTTTCTCCGGGGGCTTGTAGGGGTATAGGGTGAGTTCCCGTTCTTCAATGTTGTAACTGAAATCAACCCCACACGTTTCTTCCTTGTCCCGGTACCAAACGCCGTTAAGAAAAGGCTCGTCCTTCCAGGCCCCGATCCTGTCAATGCTGATTATTCCGTATGCCTCAATTTCCGGGCACCAGACCGGCCTCCCCCGCATCTGCTGTATCTCCGCCGGGGTCAGCGGGGCCGGGTTCTCCCGCTCCGCCTTTTCCCGCATGGCCTCAAGCCCTGCAACGTAGGCGGCGGTTACTGCCTCCGGGGTAAAGCTCTCACTTTGGAGGCGGCTGTTCTCAAAAACGTGGATGCACTCCGCTGTTGTCATGGGTTCCATGCTCCTACCTCCCCCAGCCCAGCCGCTTGCCGCAGCTCCAACAATGGGCGGCGTAAAGCTGCCGTATCTGCCGGTTACAAGCGGGGCAAATAAAGGTATTGCCGAGCCGGACCGGCTTTTCCTCAACCTCATATTTTTGGTGGAGGTTCTGGTACTGTGCGGCCAGGGCGTTGTAATCGTGGATCAGGTCCCGGACCTGTTCGGGGTCCTTTATCCCTTCATCCTGCAGGGCGGAAAGTATGGCGGTCGCCGCCTCACAGGCCGCTATATCCTGCCGCCATATTTCGTCGCCCTCCGGGTCAACGTCTCCTATGGATGCCTTTGCATTGTCCTTCATGCTGGCAAGCTGGGCCAGGATGGCGTCAATGCTCATTCCTTCGGAGGGCGGCTCCGCCGGGGCCTTGTGCCGCTTATCCTGCTTTTTCACGCTTGCCGACCTCCGTGTCCTCCGGGGCGTTGAGTATGTTGTTTTCCTCGCAAAACTGGGCGAGGGTCAACCGCCGCTTTCCGGTCCGCTGGGCGTAGGCCCACTCAATCTGTGCGCCTTGGCTGTGGGTCCAGCCCTTCAAGGCCACCACCGTGTCCGCCGCCTCCAAAACGGCGAGGGAGATCCTCATATAGTCGTTTTCCTTGAGGCCCAGGGGGAGAAACGTAGAATCGACCGTTGTGTACCCGGCTCCCCGTACAAGCTCCCTTGCAATGGAAAATTCCCGCTGGTAGCCGTCGAGGTTGCTGCTGATTGGTCCGGCAAGGTAAACGACGCCTTTTGTTTGGGTCATGCTCTCACGCTCCTGTCATTAGTTTGGTTTTCGGGCGGTACCCACCCAAAGGTGATAAGGGCCATATTTGCGCCCCGGACTTGATGCTCATAGAGGGGCATCTTAACGGGGAAATCGTAAAGCGGGGCGGGGTGATCTGCTACCCGCTGCCGGTCCACGGCGTCCTGTACCGCTCTTAGCTCCGACCGCCGCCGGTCAACGTCCGGGGGGAGCCGGACCAAACCGGCGAGGCGGTCCAAAAGTTCAAGGTCCGCCGTACCCTGCAATTCCTGGAGCTTCTTTACCCAGCGCATCTTGTTCCAGCTCTTTATGACCGTGAATTGTACGTTGTCGGCGTCCTTAATCCGCAGGGTTGTCCCCTGCAAGGCCATTTTCACGGCTTGACTTCCTCCTTTCCTGTGGTTATAATGGGGGTGTCCTCGGTGGGGCCTTGCTCCGCCGTCCCGCCCTCGGTGCCGTCAACGCCGGGGGCGGCTTTCTCTTTTTCGATAAGGTTAATGAGGGAAAAGCCGTCAATCAAAACGCTTTCCTCGACAAAATCCCGCTCCGGGTCGTCCTCGATGCTCCACCCGCTGGCCGGGATGGCTCCCTGTTCTGCCAACTGCTGAAAAGGGGCGTCAAGGTGGATAACGTTCATATTGTGCCGCCGGGGGTAATTGAGGCCGTCCACCTGTACGCTTATGATCTTGGTATCAGGTGGGAGGGCCTCAATTATCCGCCTTGCCCGGTCGAGCCTCTCTAAAATCTCCGCCGGTTTCATTGTTTAGCCCTCCAATTCTGCCAGGTAGCCCTGGTATACTGTCATGATCTCCCGGCTGTAGTCCGTGGAGGTCCGCCCCTCATTTAGGGCCTTTCTTGCTCCGCTCGGCCCCATGTTATAGGCCATAAGCAGGGCCTCGCTCTCTGCCTCAAAGCCGTAACGGCTCTCAAGCTCCTGGAGGTAGTCAATGGCAACGGCGGCGCATTGTACCGGGTCCGTCAAATCGGTAACGCCGAGGGCCTCCATCCGGTCCGTGTGCCATCTGGTGTTGATCTGCATCATGCCCAGGCTCTGCCCGTTGTCGCCCTGGAGGTCCGGCTTAAATTCGCTCTCATGCTCCGCTATGGCCATCACAAGGGAAAACAGGCCGGGGTCATATCCGCAAGCCTCATATATTGCCCATTGGGTTTCGGCGTCCAGGGCAACGTCAAGGGGTTTGATACGGCGCAGGGAGCCGTCGTCGCTCCAAAGGTCGGAGGCGGTGGGCTTGTCCTGGGCGTCCGCCTCTTGCTCCGCCGGGGGCGTGGCGTCCTGGGCCGGGGGCGTGGTATCTGCCGGGGCCTCCGCTGCCGGTGGCCTCATAAAGTTGATTGTTGCGGCGCAAATAATCAGAGCGGCGGCGGCAATGGCCAGCAGGATGTTCCTCTGGTCAATCCTCCCGGTCATTTTTCCAGTCCTCGAACGTTAAGGGCGATTCCCCCGTGTCGGCGTCCCCGTCAAGCCAGTTTTTGATGTACTCCCGGTAATCCTGGTAAAGGGCCGTTTCGCCGTCGGTAGCGTCTTCCTCTCCTTCATCCTTAATAGAGACCAAGAGGTCAGAGGCAAAGTACAAAGCGGGGCGAACGCCATAGGTGCCATCGGCGTAGTCGACGCTATACTGGCCACCGGAGAAGACGCCCCACACGTAGTCGGTGTTGTCGGTGAACGGGGAGCGGAGCCCTCCGGGGTTTGGGGTCCTCCAGGGCGTCGCAAGGCACCACCAATCATCCGCAAGCGGGATAATATCCTGATACTTGCCGTACTGCTCCAGGGTCAAAAGCCCTGCCCTCATATCAAAGGTGCCGTACTCCCTGGAGCCGTCCGTGGCCTTGAGGTCCATCGTATTCATGGCGATGGTGTCCTCGCTGGCCCCGTTCTTGCAAAGGTCCTCAAAATACTGGACCAAGTGGCCGGTAATGCTGGCCGTCCGGAGGTCGTTCACGCCGCTGGTGTCAAAGGGGGCGTTTTTCCAAATCTCCTTGCGGATCGCCAGGACCTTGCCGTTGATGTAGTCCAGGGCGACAAACTTGTCCCCAAAAACGGAGAAGGTTTCGCCATAGGGGACCTTTCTCACTTGAATCTGTTTCATGTTGTGATCTCCTTTTCTTTTGTGGCTGTTGCCGCTCTTTCCTGCTGCCATTGCCGGTAACACTCTTGAAATTCCGGCGTTTCGTAATCCCGCTTGAAAGCCTGGAGGAAAATCGCTCCGATCTGGAGCTTGGCGTGTTGCGGGATTCGTGCGGGGTCAATGTGTACCCTGTCGACCGGCACGGTTTTGGGTTCACTATTCATGCTGTGTACCTGGCCTTTCCCTCTGGGGCTTGACGGCAACCACCCGCTTGGCCGTGCCGTCGGTCCAAACCGTGACAGAATAGGCCAGTTTGCCGTTAGTCTCCTGCGTGGCCTCAATCCACCCGGCGGCGTAGAGGTGCCGCTTTACCAGCCGGGGCTGGAGGTTGCGATCCAGGCAAAATCGGTTAAATTCGTCCGGGGTGAACAGGTAGCCCTTGGCGGTCAGCTCCTGGCCTGTGGTCAACTCCCGGATAAAGTCCTCCGTGTCCACAAGCTGGGTCTGACTGGTGAGGGAGCTGTTTTCGATCAGCTCCTCCAGGCCCTCCAGGTCCACGGCGGCTTGCTGGAAAAGCTGGGTAATCATGGGCATCCGGGCCACCGGGGCGGTGGCGATGATCTTGGCGATCCTGATAGCGTGATCTACGCTCAAGGTGCAGACTTTTTCGCTCATGCGGTCACTCCTTTCTGATCTGATTGGTGGGGACCGGGGCTGATTAGGCCCCAGCCTGGGCGGCGGCAAACTGCTCTTGCGCCTTCATGCCCTCCATGAAAGCGTTTGCCACCATGGTCACGGTCCGCTGCTTGTCCTCCGGCAAGGCCGAAAGCACCTTGAAAAGGTGGTCGGCGTTCGCCAGTTGCTCGGGGGTGTAGGTCTTTGCTCTGGCCGTATTCATTTTTTTGGCCTCCTTTCTGTCTGTCTATCGTTCAATTTTCAAGGTGCAGGGTGGGCGGGGCCGTCATGCCCCGGCCCGTGTGCTTGCTTGGTCCCGGTTTTGAGCATCCAAGTCTTTTTGGAGCCGCATTCCCTCCAGAATGGCGTAGGCAATTCTTTGTTCTTCTCCGCTCAGGACACGGAAAAACTGTAGAATCATGCCGCCCTCGCTGGGGTTGGCTGCTCCATTTGGCTCCTGCCGTCTCATATAATCACCTCCCTATGCGAGCTATTATAGCTCTCAGCGCGAGGATTGTCAAGTGGTTCTTTGATAAAAATATTGACAATGCGAGTTTTTGAGTTTATAATGTGGTATACAAAGGGGGTGTTCCCAATGGGGAATAGCAAAATGGGCGAACGAATACGCCGGATAAGGAAGGAAAGAAAGCTGACGCAAACGCAATTCGGCGCAGAAATCGGGGTCAAGGGCAATACCGTGACCGGCTATGAAAACGGAACACGGCAACCCTCTGATTCCGTAATCAACAATATCTGCAAGACTTTTCGTGTAAATCAAACATGGCTCCGCACGGGGGAGTCCGATGCCGATGAATCTGAAATTTTCTTTTCCGGGCCGGATACTGCGAACGTTGACTTGCAAAGGCTTTTTTCTTCCTGTAACTGCAACAAACTTGAAATGGTTTTTCTTGAGGCATATTTCGGGTTAAAAGTGGATGAACGTCAAGCCTTTTGTAAGCTGCTGGAAACGATGTTCCCGCAAGCTGTTCATGCCCTGGCGGGGGATTCCCCTTTAGACACGGTATGGCAGGAGGCCACCGCTCTTTCGGAAAGCGGGGAAAGCGGCGATGAGGAGGACTATGCTAATATTGCCCGTGAACAACGTCTTTCTGAAAAGAAACAGGCTGCACAAGCCTCGTCTGCGAAAGAATCAGGCGTGGGTTAAATGCCTGGTATGGACCGGTAGAAAAATAAAAACCGCCCCGGCGGTAAGCCGGGGCAGAATGGAGGGCTATTATGGGTCTTAGGTACAGGAAAACTATTAAGGCTGGCCCGCTCCGTGTAACGGCCAGCAAGTCTGGTATTTCAACCAGCATCGGTGGAAAAGGTGCAAGGATAACAAAAACCGCAAACGGTAAAACTCGCACAACCCTATCAATTCCAGGAACCGGGCTTTCTTATGTTTCTGAAACTGGGGGCAAGAAGGCAAGAGGCAAGGCAAAGAAAAACCAATATAGCCCCGAGTATCTTGCCGCTGTAGAGCTTGCTCAAGAACAACATTCGCAAGATGAAACGGAGGCCCATATTGCGGCGGACAAGCGCAAAGAGGAAAAGCGGCTTGAACGGGAAAAGAAAAAGAAAATGCGTATGCCTCAAAAGCCCCCAAAATCCGTTAAAGCTGTTCATACAAGTGGCATAGCACTCATTGTGATTGGAGCGTGTCTGCTCGTTATTCCGCCGGTCGGAGCAATAGTGCTTGCTCTCGGGATTTACATGACGGTTAAGGCTCCAAAAATTTACGCTGAAAGCGTGGAAAAATACGAGGCCGCAATGGCCGAACGTGAGATGCTAATCGCTGAAAGCGTAGGGGTAGAAAATGGCTCCAGCAATGAAATTGAATGACCACAATCCTGTTTCCCAGGACTGCGTGATCTATGCCCGGTATTCCTCTCACAATCAAAGGGAAGTGTCTATAGAACAACAAGTAAAGGAATGCGAGGACTATGCCCGGTATAACGGCCTACGGGTTGTAAAGGTCTACGCCGACCGGGCCTTGACCGGCACCAGCGACAAGCGGCCCCAATTTCAGAAAATGCTCAAGGACGCCGAGCGGGGCCGATGGGCCTATGTCCTTTGCTGGAAGGTGGACCGGTTTGCCCGTAACCGTTACGATTCCGCCACCTACAAGTACCGGCTCAAGCGTAACGGGGTCCGGGTGATCTACGCAAAGGAAAGCATACCGGATGGGCCAGAGGGTATCCTGCTTGAAAGTATCCTTGAGGGGTCCGCCGAATACTATAGCGCAAACTTGGCCCAAAACGTCAAGCGGGGGTTGCGCTTCAACGCCGAGGCTTGCCTCTCTAATGGCCGCATCCCCTACGGGTACCGCAAGGGGGCGGACGGCCATTTTGAAATTCTGGAAAGCGAGGCGGCGGTGGTCCGGGAAATTTTTGAACGCTCCGCCGCCGGGGAACAATACGCCAGGATTCTGGAAGACCTCAAGGCCAGGGGCGTTCCTACCCGCCGGGGCGGTCAATGGCGACCGTGTACGCTGCGGGTTATCCTCTTGAATGAGGTTTACAAGGGGGTCTATCATTTTGGGGACGTCCGGGTCGAGGGCGGGGTCCCCCGCATCGTGGATGATGAATTATGGGAGGGGGCGCATAAACGCTTGGAGGCTGCAAAGGGTACAAGGGTATATTCTGCAACTTACCTGTTTACCGGGAAAATCCGCTGTGGTTTGTGCGGTGAGCCTATGACCGGCAAAACGGGGACGGGGCGGTCCGGCACCTACGCTTATTATATCTGCAAGGGCCAAAGGGAAAAGCGGTGCAATAAAAAAGCCGTCCGGCAGGAGTTGCTGGAGGACCGGGTGGTGTCCTGCGTCCTCGATGCTCTGAATGACGACGGCCTTGTAAACTGGATTGCTGATGCCGTGGACGAAATGCAAAAGCGGGAAGTTGAAAAGAGCCGGGTTGCGCCGGATGCCCTCAAGGCTGAATTGGCCGGGGTCAAGAAATCCATCAAGGGTATCATGGCGGCTATAGAGGCCGGGGTCTTCACGGCAAGCACCAAAGGGCGGCTTTTGGAATTGGAAGGGGAGCAGGAACGCCTGGAGGCGGCTATAGCGGACGCCTCCATCCCCGTCCCCTCTATTGATCGGGAGGCGTTCGTGTGTTGGCTTACCCGGTTTCGGGGTGTGTCTAATCTGGATGAAGAAACCCGCCGGGAGGCCGTCAATGCTCTTGTCTGGCAAGTCCGGGTATGGGATGACCACGCCGAGGCGGTGCTGAATTATGCCGGGTCCGAGGAAATTGTTCACGTTCCCCTTTTGGATGGGTCCGGCGGCGGTTCGCCTGACGGCGATAAAGGTTGGGCCTCGTAGCTGGTAAGTTGCTCCTCGCTGTCTGTGCTGACCCGGCAGTAGGCCGCAACGCGGAGCTGCCGCCTGACGGCGCTGGCTTTGGCGAATTCCGGATTTGCGGGAATCATGATGACGTTGGAGGCAAGATTCGTATTGCTCATAGCGCTATACTCCTTTCAAAGATTTGTCCATTTTTAAGATGGATCTTGACCTTTTGACTGTGAATCTCCACTTTACTGACAGCGGATTGGAGAAGTCCTGCATCCAGGTTCTCCATAGGGGCATGCCGCTGAAATAGCCGTTGAAGCCGTTGGGTTTCATACTCCTGATTGCCGATTCCTTCGTATTGCGCGGCGGCCAGTTCCATCGCCAGACGCTTTGCGGTGTCCTCATTGACTGGCCGCTGCTCCAGCTCATGGTCCAGAGCCGATTGCAATTCAGCAATCCGACTGGAATTGGAGGGCGGCGATTGTGGAACCGCGATTTGTTGAGGATTCGCAGCCAATAGATTGAGTACACACAGTATCGTCTGTTCTACTGCTGCACTGCTCCCTCCGCCCAGGCGGCGCAGGACTTTTTGTGCCTCTGTCCGCTGTGGCGGCGTGACTTTGCTGGAGCGCTTCTCCAAAGCGCGGTCAAATTGTTCCGCCGCGATGATAGCGGGCCACCCGTCCTGACCAATGTACTTGCCATTCTCCAGGATACGGGCCACCATATTCTTGTTCCAGAGCTTGTCATGGTCATAGGGAACCTCCTGCTCCCGCAAATGGTCCACCAGCTCTTTATAGGAGGACCCCAAGATATACTGCTGGAAGATGTACTGCACCACATCTACCTCCGCTGAATGCACCACCACTCTGCCAAGCTCCATCCGGTATCCGAAGGGCAGCTTTCGATTACCTGCCATTACCGCACCGTCCTTTCGATAGGTTCAGTCAGCTCCAGTCCGTTTTTCAGCCGGAACCGCAGACGCTCATTGCTTTCCACGATGATCCTGTCAATGAGTTCTCCGAACAGCTCCCCGTCAAACTCCTCAAGGAACTCCGGCCCGACTTCGATGGTGTCGATCAGCTCCTGTGTCTGGGCGATGACATCATCATGGGTGGCGTTCAGGAGGCGTTCCTTTTCCAGCTTGACGGCGCGGAGCTGTTCGGCCAGCTCATTGCTTCGAGATATAAAAATGTCAGGATCAACGCCGCCCTGCTGCTTGAGCACGGCCAGGAGTTGATTCTGACTGGTGATGTTGGATATTTTCTTGTTCAGTTCAATGACATCCTCGCTCCAAAGCATCCGCTGGTTGCGGATCGTCCGAAGGGTGGCGAGTATCTGAGGGAGGATGTTTGCGCCCTGATGCTTGAGCTTGCGGTACAGACGAAGGAAAGCGGTGTGGAGTTCTGTCTCTTGAAGTGGGCCAAGAGGGCAGTTTTGGCTGTTTACGTCATGTGTCCGACAGATATGGTAATACTTTCCGTTTACTTTTTTCCTTCTGGTATGCGCCCCACAGCAACCACAATATATGATTCCAGGCGGCAGTGAGATGTAGATATCTCGTCCTTTGAAATAAATTTCCTTGCGCTGCGCAAGTAACTGTTGTACCCGATCAAACTCGTCTTGGGTAATAAGTGGCGGATGCGTGTCAGATGCAAAATATTGATTACGTTCGCCGTAATTTCTTCGCGTTTTTCTTGGGAATTCGTCTGTACGATAGGTTTTTTGCCAGATAGAATTTCCTGCATACTTTTCGTTTCGGAGTATTTGAACAACTGATTTATAGTTCCACTGATGGCCAGAAGAACTGGCCTTGGACTGCTTCAATTTTTCAGCAATTTCCCGTGCGCTGCAACCAGCCAGATAGTCTGTGAAAATTTGGCGAACTATCTGCGCTTCCGGCGAGTAAACAACGATTTGTCCGTTTATTTTTCGGTACCCATAGGGTTGCTTTGCTGGCACAAACGTACCGGTTTCCATTCGCATTTGCAAACCTCGCCGCACATGACTGGAGATCGCTTCACTCTCCGCCTGCGCCATGGAAGCAAAGATTGCCGTCATCATCTCTCCCGACAGTTTTGCGGTATCAATGTGCTGCTCCTCAAACTCGACCCCGATCCCCAAGGCTTTCAGCTCGCGGATGGCGTCCAGACACTCGGTGGTGTTCCGGGCGAAGCGGGAGATGGACTTGCAGAGGATCTTGTCGATCAGCCCCCTGCGGCAGTCCGCAATAAGCCGTTGGAAGTCGCCGCGCTTCTTGGAAGATGTGCCGGTTATCCCTCGATCCGCATAGATGTCGACCATGCTCCAGTTTTCTTTGCCGGAGATCAATGTGGTGTAATATCGGTTCTGAGCGGCGAAAGAGTTGAGCTGATCGGCGCTGTCAGAACTGACACGGACGTAGGCCGCTACGCGCAGCTTGAGGTCTTGCGGCTGTTCGGATGCTTCGATAACGATCACACGCTGTGGTTCTGATATTGCCAGATTTCCGCGCGTTTCTTTCTTGTTTGCCATCCGTTTCGCTCCCCTTTCCAAGCAACACAATACCACAAGTTTTATGGAATAGCTACTGCTTTATTTCAGAAAGAATGACAATGTTTGCCCCCGTTTTTACAGCAATATACCCAGCGATTTTCTTGCTTTCAGCCTTCGTAATTGCACCTTTTTCAACAAGGTAGCGGAGCATATTCAAAATGCCGAGGTAGTTGATATTTGCGTTCACGTTCACACTCCTCCCGTTTTACCAACGCTCAATGTCACAAAAACAGGGACCGGCGCAAAGTTCTTGCTCCAGGCATTCGAGAGTCTGCACTCCGGCTAGTTAGTGCAGCCATACTTCTGCCCATACTACGCCGATCCCTGCGGCTTCTGACATTGAGACTCTGCATCAGTCTCGCTTGACACACCTGCATTTGACACTACTTCCCCAGGTGACAGGGCGAAAACATAGACGGCGGCTGGCTTCACCGCTCCACGGGACTTTCACCCCCGGCAGGATCTCTGTCGGCCGCCCTCCATCTGGCAGGACGGGAGTATCATTGTCGCTGACGGAATCGTCGCAAACAGCTTGCCATCGGCTGTTTCTCGGTCGGGTGGGAACCGCTGGGCACCTTACATCTTGGCCGCTTTGATAGGAGCCGCCGGGAAGAGGATTCCCCCCTTTCTTTCTCCCTGCTCCTACAGGTGGTCTTGGCGCACCCTCCGGTGTTGCTTGCCTCTCTCGTCAAGAGGCCCCGTCAGTAACGTATCTATATTTCCGGTTATTCAATTTTCAATGTACACGAGGGGGCGTCCAGTTTTGCCCCTCACTCTCTAGGCATTTAGAAAGCGATTTTTACAACCAATTTCTGAAAGTTTTTTTAATTTGTTGAAGTTGCTTAGAAATCATCTGTTGACTTTGTGCTTTTTGCTGTGCAATTTCACTCTGTGTATATCCCTCAAACGCCAGACGGGTCAGCAGAGCAATATCATCGTCACTGAGCGATACTAGTTTCCGCAACAAACCCTCGTCCTCAATCTCATCCAGCCACTGGCGGGGAACCGTGCCAAACGATGCCGGGATATCGCCCGGAATCGTGTCCGTGCTGACCTGCTGGATGGTTTCCACAGCGACCTCCTCCGGCAGATCCGTCAGGTGGCTGCTGAACCTGCGCTGGGACCTGAACCAGTCCCGGTCGAAGCTATACAGTTCTTCGATCGCCTCCTGGCTCATTCCAAGCCCCTCGTACTGCTCGCGGAGTGCGGCCCACTCCCGCTCGAATTCCGCATTCTTCTTGGCGTAGTTGAATCCCATTCGGAATTCCTCCTGTCTTCTGAATTTTGAAAGGGTGAACGATCAAAATGCCAGAAGCGGAGGGGGTGCTCGGGCAGAGTACCATGTTGCGTGCATAAATCGGAGAGCGAGAGCCACGTGCACGGAGTTTTTGAGCCACCTCGCCGGAGGTGAGGGCCAGGAATGAGGAATCCGCTATAATGAGTGAGGCACAGGGGACTGTGACTATCAAAAATGGCGGAGGAATCGTCAATGACAGACTATCGAGAAATACTGAGACTGGGCAGTCAGAACTACAGTCAGCGCTCCATAGCGCAGGCCGCAGGATGCTCCAGAAACACCGTGGAGAAGGTCTTGCGAACAGCAAGTGCGAAGGGAGTACAGTGGCCGCTGGAAAATGATGTGTCCAATCGGGATTTGGAGGAATTACTGTTTCCGGAGAAGTACAGAAATGCGAGCATGTATACCGAGCCGGACTACCCGTACATTCACCAGGAGCTGGCGAAGCCTGGGGTGACCATGGCACTGCTTTGGGAGGAATACTGCCGGAAGTGCCATGAGGCAGGGGAAACGCCGTACATGAGCACGCAGTTCGGAGACAAGTACCGGAGATGGGCGCGGGTGACAAAGGCCACCATGCGCATCCAGCACAAGCCTGGAGACGCCATCCAAGTGGACTGGGCGGGGGACACCCTTCCGGTGTATGGCCCGGTAACCGGAGAGCCAAGCCCGGCATATCTGTTTGTGGCCGTGCTTCCGTGCAGCTGCTACACCTATGCGGAAGCCTGCGAGGATATGAAAACAGAGAACTGGCTGTCCTGCCACGTCCACGCCTTCCAGTATTTTGGCGGTGTGACCCGGCTGCTGATTCCGGACAACTGCAAAACCGCTACCACAGCCAACACCAGATACGAAACTGTGCTCAACCGCAGCTACCAGGAGCTTGCCGAATATTATGGCACAGCAGTAGTGCCAGCCCGTGTCCGTAAGCCCCAGGACAAAAGTAGGGTGGAGGCATCCGTGCGCTTTGCAGAAACGTGGATCATTGCGGCTCTGCGAGACCGGAAGTTTTTCTCCATCCGTGAAGTAAACGAGGCCATAGCGGAAAAGTTGGAGGAACTAAATAGCCGTCCGTTCCAGCGGATGGTGGGCACGCGCCGAAGCGCCTATCTGGAGGAAAAAAAGCAGTATATGCTGCCGCTGCCTGCCGTGCCGTTTGAGACGGCTGTTTGGTCTGTTGCCAAGGTCCCCAACGATTACCTTATATCCGACGGCAGGAACAAGTACTCGGTGCCGTACAACCTGATTGGCGAAAAAGTGGATATCCGCGTGACAAAGACTGCAGTGGAGGTGTTCTGCCACGGCAGCCGTGTCGCTGGCCACCGCCGCTTGCAGACGATCCAGCGTGAGCCGCTGAAGTCCTCCCACGCTGAAGGCGGTGTGCAGGATGCCTGACTGCCCTTTCCATCCCTCCCATCCCCCGTGCGAACTGGAGATGGATTTGATGATCCTGCGTGAGGCGGAACGGGAATCCACGGAAATCTTCTACCCCATGCGAGAGGAACTGCGCTTTTATCTGAAACGCACCCGGCTGCTGGAAAACATTTTGTCCGATAACGGCATTCCCATTCCCGAGTACGATGACTGATCCTTGGCGCTGTCGGCTGTCTCGGCCGGCAGAGCATTTCCTCCGATTGATGCAAATGGCTCTCGTATCCGGCAAAGTGGCTCATTTTCTCCGGCAGCCTGGCTCAAAAACTCCGTGCACGTGGCTCTTGGTCTCCGGTATATGCAACGAAAAGACGGGAGATACGCATATAAGTACACGGACAGCACCGGCAAGCCCCAATTCGTCTATGCCTGGAAGCTGGTAGCCGCGGACAAGACCCCGGCTGGCAAGCGGGGCGACTGACATCAAGGCTGCCTTTCCCAATACAAAAGGGTATTCTGTGCGCAATCTGAAATACATGGCAAAGTTTGCGGCAGCCTACCCTGACCGCCAATTTGTGCAGACAGTGTCTGCACAAATCCCCTGGCCGCACAATATTGCTATTCTCGATAAAGTGAAAGATTTTGACCAGCAAGTCTGGTATATCAAAAAGGCAGCACAAAATGGCTGGTCTCACAGTGTCCTGATCCATCAGATCGAGAGTGATCTTTATAAGCGGCAAGCCGTTGCGGATAAAATCGCCAATTTTGAGTCGAGGCTGCCCTCCCCGCAGAGCGAACTGGCAGTCCGGACGATGAAGGACCCGTATATATTTGATTTTATCCCATTTAAAGAGGATATGGTCGAACGGGACATAGAGCTGGCGTTAGTGCGTAATGTGACCAAGCTACTGCTGGAGTTGGGAACAGGTTTTGCCTTTCTCGGCAATCAGTACCGCATCAATGTCGGCGGGGACGAATTTTTTATCGGCCTGCTGTTGTGTAAGAGCAAAAATGACCTTGTTAATGACCACAGCGAATCTCTAAGCTCAATCGTTTTACCCCATTTTTGCCTGCAAGAGCGGCATCTATAGTGTTGGCCTAACACAGAAAAACATCCCAGAGCCATAG
>OFFK01001389.1_pt1 | contig 17365 bp, 20 predicted proteins | sample 1521361 | NCBI WGS metagenome assembly OFFK01 (sample SAMEA3504096, study PRJEB24116) | mouse gut metagenome | biome: mouse gut; feature: mouse-associated habitat; material: faeces | place: Denmark | collected 2011
CTTCTGGTGACCAAGCCCTTCGTGGTGGGGGACTATGTGGAGGCCGACGGCATCAGCGGCACCATCGCCGCGGTGGATATGTCCTATACCACCTTTGTGACCCCGGACAACAAGCAGATCTTTGTCCCCAACAGCCAGCTCTCCGCCACGAGAATCACCAACTTCAACCGCCTGGGCAAGCGACGGATGGACCTGAAATTTACCGCCCCCTACGACGCCCCCACCGCCCAGGTCCGGGCCGCCCTCCAGGAGGCGCTGGAGGCCGTCCCCGGCATCATGGACGACCCCGCCCCGGCCATTTTCCTGTCGGAGTATCAGGCCAGCAGCATCGAGTATCTGGTTCGCCTGTGGACCCTCTCCGGGGACTACTGGGACGTGTACTACGCCCTCCTGGAGGGAGTGCGGGACACCTTCGAGCGCCACGGGGTGGAGATGACCTATGACCATTTGAACGTACATATCGTGGAGAAATAGCTACGGCATAGTCAGCCCGTGGAGAAAGCCGTCCAGCCGGGGGGAGAGGACTTCGCCGCCCACCACGGTGTTTTTGCAGACCAGCAGGTTGACCTGCACCCCGCTCTCGCCGGTGGGGTAGTTGAGCACCTCATAGGTGTACCGCTTGACCCGTTTGCCGGCGTACTTCTGCAAATCGAAGCCCTGGCTGGTCTGGAGGGCCAGATACTCGGTGTAGCTGTCGTCCATCTCCTTGGGGATAACCAACTCCTGGGTGGCCACGGGATCGGGGGACACCTGCCAGCCGTAGGCGGACAGGTAGTCGATGCGGTCCTGGTTGGATTTGACCCCCCTGGGGCTGGGCAGAGCGGAGCCGGATACCTCCCGGCTGAGGGCGTGGCCGAAATTCAGGGCGATGGCGCAGCAGCACAGCAGGGCTGCCGCCGCCACCCCCAGAGTCAGCTTCCGTTTAGGCATTTTCGCGGTTACGATCAACACAGCGCATATCTCCTTCCCTGGCTTGTTCTCTCTTTAAGGTATGCGGGAAAAGGGAAGGATATGCTAATAAGCCCCCCTTGTGAAAGGGGGGAGGGCCGCCGGACAAAGTCCGGTGGCGGGGGGATTCTGTATTTTGAATGTAAATCGTTCCAATGCTGTTGCCATGAGCTTCCGGAAATATAAAAAACCTCCTGTGCCATACACAGGAGATTTTTTATGAGCCATATTCCATTACACAGCGCGGGTGACCTTACCGGAACGGAGGCATCTGGTGCAGACGTAGACGTGAGTGGGGGTGCCATTCACGATCGCCTTAACCCGCTTCACGTTGGGCTTCCAGGTGCGGTTGGAGCGGCGGTGGGAGTGGGAAACCTTGATGCCGAAGGTCACGCCCTTGTCGCAAAATTCGCATTTGGCCATGTTGCTAACCTCCTCGCTATGAGAAATATCTGAAACCTTGGAAAATTACCTTCAAAAAAGCTTCGACTGATATCATAACAGATATTCCCCGGAAATGCAAGTATTTTTTTCAAAAAGTCCGTGGGAGAATTGGGCGGAAGCGATTGACAGAAAACCCCTCCTTCGCTTATACTGAGAAGGAAATAATCGGGGGCGGCCGCACCCCCGAAACTGCGGAGAACACCGCACTGGAGAGGAGACGGAAGCTATGTCGGAACAGCAAAAAAGTGTAAAACTGGGGGAGATCATACAGGAGTTCAACCTGGAGATTCTGCGTACCGCCCCCGACTATGAGAACGTACCCCTGCGGGCCCTGGACATCAACCGGCCCGGCCTGCCCCTGACCGGTTTTTTTGAGCATTTCGACACCGAGCGTCTGCTGCTCATCGGTCTGACAGAGCACACATATTTAAGCGACCTGACTCCGGAGCAGCGGCGGGAGCGGTTTGACCGCCTGCTGGCTTATCCGGTGCCCGCCCTGATCCTCACCCGGGGGCTGGAGGCCTATCCCGAGTGTCTGGAGATGGCGGACAAACACGGGCGGACGGTGCTGCGCTCCACCCAGCGGACCGCTGTGTTTATGAGCTCCCTCATCAGCAGCCTGTACAGCCACCTGGCCCCCCAGATTACCCAGTCGGGGGTGATGCTGGAGGTCTACGGCGAGGGAATCCTGATTCAGGGCGAGTCGGGGGTAGGCAAGAGCGAGGTGGCCATCGAGCTGCTGAAGCGGGGCCACCGCCTGGTGGCCGACGACGCGGTGGAGATCAAGGTGACCAGCCACGACACCCTTCTGGCCACCGCCCCTGCCCTGATCCGGGGCTACATGGAGCTGCGGGGCATCGGGGTCATCGACATCAGCCGCCTGCTGGGCATGGGCGCCATCAAGCTGAACCAGGAGATCGACCTGGTGGTCAACCTGGAGCCCTGGAACGACAAAGCGGTATATGACCGCTTCGGCCTGGAGTCCCATTTCACCGAAATTTTGGGCGTGAAGGTGCCCGCCGCCACCATCCCGGTAAAGCCCGGCCGAAACCTGGCCAGCATCGTGGAGGTGGCCGCTATGAATAACCGCAACCGGAAGATGGGCCACAACGCGGCCCAGGAGCTGACCGACCGGATGGACAAGCTGTTTCAGGAACAATTGGAAGGAGGAGAAAACTGATGTATTACATTGGCATTGACGTAGGCGGCACCAACCTGGTGGCCGGACTGGTGGACGAGGCAGGGTGCATCCTCAACAAGGTGAGCACCCCCGTAGCCAAAGACATGACGGCGGAGCAGTTTGGCAAGGAGCTGGCCCGCATGTCCCGCCGGCTGTGCGAGGTGGGGGAGATTCCCTTCGACAAAATTGAGGCAGTGGGCGTGGGCCTGCCCGGGGCGGTGGACAACAAGGCCGGCCTGTTCGTCCAGAACCCCAATATGCCCTTCAAGGACAAAAACGTCCCCCTGCGGGAGATGTTCCAGAGGGAGTGGGACGTGCCCGTCTACCTGGGCAACGACGCCAACTGCGCCGCCGTGGGCGAGTACTGGGCGGGCGCGGCCAAGGGCTGCGACCCGGCGGTGATGGTCACCCTGGGCACCGGCATCGGCGGCGGCATGGTGGTGGGCGGCAAGCTGTTCACCGGCTTTGCCAACGCCGGCATGGAGATCGGCCACATGATTATCCAGCCCAACGGCATCCTGTGCGGCTGCGGCGGACGGGGTTGCTGGGAGCGGTACGGCTCGGCCACCGCCCTGATTCAGCTCACTCAGCTGGAGATGGAGCGCAGCCGGGACAGCAAGCTGTGGGAGCTGTGCGACAACGACCCCTCCAAGGTCCAGGGCCGCACCCCCTTCCAGGCCGCCCGCCTGGGGGACGAGGCCGCCAAGCGGGTGCTGGGCAACTACCTCCAGGGGCTGTCCATCGGCATGATAAACCTGGTAAATATCCTCCAGCCCGAGATCATCTGCCTGGGCGGCGGCGTGAGCAACGCCGAGGATGACCTGCTGCTGGACCCCCTGCGGGAGCTGGTCTGGCGGGGCTGCTTCGACAAGGATCACCATGTCCGCATCGAGAAGGCCTCCCTGGGCAACGACGCTGGTGTTGTCGGCGCGGCCCTGCTGTGTAATCTGGTATAACGTTTTAAGGCCCGGGCAAAAGCCCGGGCCTTGCGTATTTTCAGGTTTCCTGATCCTTTGCCTCTGCAATGGTGTCGATCAGATTGCATAATTCCTCGTTGGTGTAGTCCTTGCCGCTCTTTTTAATCAGGCGGCGCAGCTCATAAAGAATCGCCTGCTGTGTGTCTTTGCGGTCTTTTTCAGTTCCCATGCTGTTCACCCCTTTGGTATTTGAATACATTATAACACAATCGTGACGGGGAAAACAAGAGTGTTTTAAACTTTGCGCACACCCATCTCATAAATTCAGGAAAACTGTGGAATGCAGGGCAAGAGCAGAAGACCTGCTCTGCTGATGATACAGATGTGAGTTTTTTTGTTTCCCCTATTCTAATTTCTTCAAAAATCTGCTATAATCAAACGATACAACGATCTTGATGATGGAGGGCCTATGGAACGACTGGAAAAATTGCTGCGGGAGCGCTGTCCTGAAATGGAGCTGCGGGTGAACGAGCCCATGTCCAGGTATACTACCTTCCGCATCGGCGGGCCGGCGGCCCTGATGGCTCTGCCCAAAACCGCGGGAGAGGCGAAGGCGGCAGTCAAAACTGCCCGGGAACTGGAGATCGAGCCCTTTTTCCTGGGTAACGGGAGCAATCTGCTAGTGGCTGACGAGGGTTATCCGGGCTTCATTATAAAGCTGATATGGGACTTCGACGGGATCAGAGAGGTCAACCGCGGCCTGGAGACGGGAGGCGCGGTCCTTCTGTCACGGCTGTCCAACGCCCTTGTGGGGCGGGGACTGACCGGCCTGGAGTTCGCCGGCGGCATCCCAGGCAGCGTAGGCGGGGCGGTCACCATGAACGCCGGGGCCTACGGCGGGGAGATGGCCCAGGTGCTGGAATCAGTCACCTTCCTGGATGAGGCGGGGGAGGTCTGTACCCTCCCTGTCTCGGAGTGCGGCTTCGGCTATCGGAAAAGTATCTTTTCCCAGAGAAAATGCCTGATTTTGAGGGCGCGCTTCCGCCTGGAACAGGGGGATGGGTATGCCATCAAGGCCCGCATGGACGAGCTGGCGGCCAAGCGCAGGGAGAAGCAGCCCCTGGAATACCCCAGCGCCGGCAGCACTTTCAAGCGCCCGGAGGGGCATTTTGCGGGACAGCTGATCATGGAAGCGGGATTCGCCGGATACCAGATTGGCGGGGCCAGGGTGTCCGAGAAGCACTGCGGCTTCCTCATCAATGCCGGAAATGCCACCGCCCGGGACGTGCGTGCGCTCATCGGCGAGATCCAGGAGAGGGTGAAGGAGCGCTTCCGTGTGGAGCTGGAGACAGAAGTTGTATTTTTAGGGTAAGGAATGGACTTGAGATAACTTGTTCAGCAGTCAGTACAAGTTATCTTGCGACAGTTCCTAATGCATGGGTGTGGATATGAGATTCGTTGTGGTTACGGGAATGAGCGGCGGCGGCAAGAGCACCGCCCTGAAGATGCTGGAGGATGCCGGATTCTACTGCGTGGACAATCTGCCGGTCTCTCTGGTGGAGAAATTCGTGGAGCTGGTCTCCATGCCGGGCAGCGAGGTCAGCAAGGTGGCTCTGGGGCTGGACGTGCGCTCTGACCAGTCCTTCCGGGATGCCACCAGGGTTCTGGAGAAGCTGAAAAGTGCGGGCTACAAACTGGAGATTCTGTTCATGGACGCGGACGAGGATGTCCTGATCAAACGGTACAAGGAGACCAGGCGCGTCCATCCCCTTGCGGTGGACAAGCGGGTGGAGGACGGCGTCCGGGCAGAGCGCAAGGTGCTTGAGAATATCCGGTGTCATGCCGATTATGTCATTGACACTTCCAACCTGCTCACAAGAGAGCTGAAAGAGGAGCTGGACCGCATTTTCGTGGAGAACGCAGAATACAACAGTCTCATGGTGACAGTGATGTCCTTTGGGTTCAAGCACGGCATACCGGCGGACGCGGATCTGGTGTTCGATGTGCGATTTCTGCCGAACCCGTTTTATATAGAGGAACTGAAATGCAAGACAGGGAATGACAAAGAAGTGCAGGATTATGTCTTAAGCTTTGAAGAGGCGGGATGCTTCATGGATAAGCTCACGGATATGATTCAGTTCCTGATTCCCAATTATGTGAAAGAGGGTAAGAACCGCCTGGTGATTGCAATCGGCTGCACCGGGGGCAAACACCGCAGCGTCACCCTCGCCAATGTGCTTTATGAACGCATGAAGGACAGGGGAAAGTACGGCGTGAAACGGTACCACCGGGACGTGGGCCGACAGGGAAAATGAGAGAAATCCAGAGCCCGTTTCGGAGGGCGGACGGGAGGGGCATATGTCGTTTTCCGGTGAGGTGAAGAAGGAACTGGCCAAGCGGATTAGCCCGGCCAGGCACTGCCAGATTGCCGAATTGGCCGCGCTCATGAATTTATGCGGCGTATATGGTATGACGACTTCGCGCCATGGGGAAAATGAGGGGGCAGAGGGTGGTTTTACCCTCGGTTTCCAGACAGAAAATGAAGCTGTCGTCAGAAAAGGCTTTACATTGTTGAAAAAAACATATAATATAGAGACGGGTACTGCGCTGAAGGAGCGGGAGATGCAGGAGCTGTTGGCGAAGGTGGGAGACCTGGAGCGTCCGGTGAGCCCCCTTCTGCTGAAGAACGCCTGCTGCAGAAGAGCATTCCTGAGAGGGGCGTTCCTGGCGGTGGGTTCCATGAGCGACCCGGCCAAGGGATACCATCTGGAGTTCGACTGCAGCGACGGGGCCAGGGCGGAGCAGGTGCAGGAGCTGATCAAAGGCTTCGGAATCGAGTCGAAGGTCATCCTCCGGAAAAAATATCATGTGGTCTACCTGAAAGAGGGCTCCGGGATCGTGGATCTGCTGAATGTGTTCGAAGCTCCTGTTTCGCTGATGAATCTGGAGAATCTCCGCATCCTGAAGGAAATGCGCAATTCCGTCAACCGACGCGTGAACTGCGAGACTGCCAACATAGCCAAGACCGTGAACGCGGCCGCGAGGCAGGTGGAGGACATCGAGTATCTGGGGGAGCACTACGGCTTCCAGAATCTGCCGGAGCCCCTGCGGGAGATGGCAGAGATCCGATTGGAATATCCGGACATGCCCTTGAAGGAGCTGGGAGAGCATTTCGACCCGCCTCTGGGGAAATCCGGAGTAAACCATAGACTGCGCAAGCTCAGTGAGCTGGCAGAAAAAATAAGGCCATAGGCAAAGCGCGCAAGGCCCCCGGGGCTGAGGCGCGGAAACGGAACCATGAAACAGCATCTGCCTGAACGAGGCCCGGAGCATTTCCGGGCACATGCGCTTTGCGGCCGGAAATGCCCTGCCTGCGGTATCGGGCGGGCAGATGTGGAACCAAAATTAGGAGGAAGAGAGATGAAAAAGAAAAATATCAGTATCAGTCTGGAAGGAGAGCAGATGGCCAGACATATTGCCATGCTGGTCCAAAAGGCCAGCAAATATGAGAGCTCCATCTATATCCAGTCCGGGGACAAGAGGGTGAATGCCAAGAGCATCATGGGCATGATGACCCTGGGGATGGATTTGAGCGAGGATTTGGAGATTTCCGCCGAGGGGGCCGACGAGGAGATGGCGCTGGACGGGATCACGGATTTTTTGACCGGTGAGGAATAAGAACACAGAGTATGAACAAGAAACTGCTTTTTGTATACAATCCCAAAGCCGGCAAGGCCCAGATCAGGAACAAGCTGGCGGATATACTGGATGTTTTTACAAAAGAGGGGTATGAGTGCACGGTGGTGCCCACACAGAAGAGAGGGGATGCCAGGACAGTGGTGGCCGCCCGACATGACGGGTACGACCTTGTGGTATGCAGCGGCGGTGACGGTACGCTGGACGAGGTGGTGACCGGAATGATCCAGAGTGGATTCCGGACTTCCATCGGCTATATCCCGGCGGGGAGCACCAACGATTTCGGCGGGAGCATCTCTCTGCCGAAGCACATGGTGCGGGCGGCCCAGACCGCGGTGACGGGCAGGGACTTCCAATGCGACATCGGTTCGTTCTGCCATGAGGACGGGGAGGATGTGTTCGTATACATTGCCGCGTTCGGGCTTTTCACGGATGTGTCCTATGAGACGGGGCAGGAGATGAAGAATGTGCTGGGGCATATGGCCTATCTCCTGGAGGGCATGAAGCGCCTGCCGTCCATACGATCCTTTTCCATGAAGGTGAGCTGGGACGGGAACGAGTTGGAGGACGATTTCATATTCGGCATGGTCACCAACTCCTTTTCCGTGGGCGGGTTCAAGAACATCACGGGCAGGAACGTGAAGCTGGACGACGGCCTGTTCGAGGTCACATTGATCCGGAGGCCCAAGAATCCCATTGAACTGAACAATATCATAGTGTCCCTGCTGAACCGGGACATCGACACGGGTGCAATGTACTGCTTCCGCACGGCGAATCTGCGGCTGGAGTCCGCAGAGCCGGTGGCATGGACGCGGGACGGCGAAAACGGCGGCAGCCATACAAAAGTAGAGATACGGAATGTATGTAAGGGGATAGACATCAGGATAAAGCCGCTTTCCAAATAGATGAAATGAGCACTGAGAGAAAGATAGCAAGGCAACAGCTATAAATAAAAAACGGAGGTAAGGTATCATGTTAGTTTCAGCAACAGAAATGTTGAAGAAGGCCAAAGCAGGCCATTACGCAGTAGGGCAGTTCAATATCAATAATCTGGAGTGGACCAAGTCCATCCTGTTGACTGCGAAAGAGTGCAAGTCCCCTGTCATTCTCGGCGTGTCCGAGGGCGCAGGCAAGTATATGGGCGGCTATCATGCGGTAGTGGGCATGGTGAACGGCCTGCTGAAGGATCTGGACATCGATGTGCCGGTGGCGCTCCATCTGGACCACGGCTCCTATGAGCACTGCTATAAGTGCATCGAGGCCGGATTCTCTTCCGTCATGTTCGACGGCTCCCACTATCCCATCGATGAGAACGTGGCGAAGACCACCGAGCTGGTGGCAGCGGCACACGGCAAGGGAATCTCCATCGAGGCTGAGGTGGGCTCCATCGGCGGAGAGGAAGACGGCGTCGTAGGCATGGGCGAGTGCGCAGACCCCAAGGAGTGCAAGGCCATCGCTGACCTGGGCGTAGACTTCCTGGCCGCGGGCATCGGCAACATCCACGGCAAATATCCCGAGAACTGGAAGGGCTTAAGCTTCGAGACCCTGGACGCCGTACAGCAGCTCACCGGCGAGCTTCCCCTGGTGCTCCACGGCGGCACGGGCATCCCGGCCGACATGATCCAGAAGGCCATCAGCCTTGGCGTGGCCAAGATCAACGTGAACACCGAGTGCCAGCTCTCCTTCGCTGCCGCTACCCGCAAGTACATCGAAGAGGGCAAGGACCAGCAGGGCAAGGGATTCGATCCCCGCAAGCTCCTGGCGCCCGGCGCGGAGGCCATCAAGGCTACCGTGAAGGAGAAGATGGAGCTGTTCGGTTCTGTCGGAAAAGCATAAGAAAACCTGTCATCTGGGAAAGGGGCTGCCTCGGCAGTCCCTTTTTGCGCGATTCATATTTTGTTAACAAATCATTCAATGAATCTTTTAAAACGCAACATTCTTTAGACATTTCTTTTGCTTATACTAATACTTGTAACAAGGCAAGGTGCTACTGCCAGCCACAGCTTACGAAATAACTTTTTCATAATTAAGCCAAGGGATGAAAGTCCCTTGGCATCCTCCCTTTTCAGGGGCATAAATCACGTATGCCATATCAGAGATGCCGCCAGCGCCGAATCCGGCAAAAAGAGATTGAAATTTGTGCCGGATTATATTATCCTAGAGGTATCGGTAAAGGATGCGGACTCATGCAACCAATCCATTTTACACGGAAAAGAAAGGAAGAGAGAAATGAGAGTACTGATGTTCGACATTGATACGCTGCGGGCGGATCACATGGGCTGCTACGGGTACGGAAGGGACACCACGCCCGTGATGGACCAGATTGCGGAAGAAGGCGTGCGGTTTGACAACTATTACTGTCCCAATGCCCCCTGTCTGCCCTCCCGGGCCTCCATGATCAGCGGCCTGTACGGCATACATAACGGAGTGGTGGGGCACGGAGGGACCGCGGCGGACATGAGGCTGCAGGGGACCACAAGGCATTTCACGGACGACATGTCGGAGAACAGCCTGTTCATGCAGTTCCGCCGGGCGGGGATGCACACGGTATCCTTCTCCACCTTTGCGGAGCGCCACGGCGCCTGGTGGTTCAACGCCGGCTTCAACGAGTGCCACAATGTGGGGTACCGGGGCGGGGAATCCGCGGAGCTGGTGACGCCCAGGGTGCTGGAGTGGCTGGAGAAGAACGGGAACAAGGACAACTGGATGATGCATGTGCATTACTGGGATCCCCATACGCCTTATCGGACGCCTGTTGACTACAAGGCCCCCTTCGAAGGAGAGCCTTTGCCGGACGACTGGATCACGGAGGACATCTTTGCGGAGCATCTGCGCCATATAGGCCCTCACGGCGCCAATGAGATCAACATGTGGAATGACATGCATTACGATTCCTGTCCGAAGCATCCCGGCAGGCTGAACAATCTGGCGGAGGCCAAGGAGTTCCTCCATCAGTACGACAACGGCATCCGCTACACGGACGACCACATCGGCATGATCATAAGCTGGCTGAAGGAGAACGGGCTGTATGACGATGACCTGGCCATTATCATCACCGCGGACCACGGGGAGGACATAGGGGAGTTCGGCGTCTATGCCGAGCACGGCATGGCGGACGAGCCTGTGTGCCGTATCCCTCTGATCGTCCGCTGGCCTGGTATGCGCAGGGGAGAGGTAGTGAAGGGATTCTACGACAATACGGACTTGGCTCCCACGGTACAGGAACTGCTGGGGACCGGCATGTTCGCGCCGGACCGTTACCGCTATGACGGGGTTTCCTTCGCGGCGGCCCTCCGGGACGGGACGGACTGCTCCAAGCCCTATGTGGTGCTGACCCAGTGCGCCCATGTATGCCAGCGCAGCGCGCGCTTTGACGATTATGTGTATATCCGCACGGTGCACGGCGGGTACCACCTGCTCCCGGAGGAGATGCTGTTCAATGTGGTGGAAGACCCTCATGAGCAGCACAATCTGGCAAAGGAGCATCCGGAGCTCTGCGCGAAGGGGGCCAAGATGATTCTGGACTGGAACGATGCCATGATGAAGACCTCCCGCTACGATGTGGATCCCATGTGGACTGTCATGCGGGAGGGAGGCCCCGAGCACTGCAGAGGAGCGCTTCAGGCGTATATGAAGCGGCTGGAGGGCACTGACCGGGAATACGGCATCGAACTGCTGAAAGAGCAGTATGGGGACGAGCCGTAACGCTGTATTGCGGGATGCCCTGTGAAAAAAGAACAGCATGATGCGAAGCTATCATAAAAGCTCCCGTTGTCCGTTTTGGATCGGGAGCTTTTGGATTGTGTCTTCGGAAGGAATCATCTTCGCTGCAGCATCCGGGCAATCTCCAGCATCCGGGGCATGCAGGCGTCATAGAACATCCGATAGGACCGGCAGAAATAGTTCTCCTGTCCCGGCTGGTCCCTGTGCCTTCGGCAGCCGCCCCGGCAGACCGGATGGTACTGGCACTGCCTGCACTCCGGCGTATGGTTGAAGGAGGTCTCCACGAAGCGTAGCTCCTTCCGGCGCTCGGCAAGGGCTTCGAAACCGTCCTCCCGCAGGTTCCCCAGGCGATACTGGTCCAGCACATAGAAGTCGCAGGGGTACACGCTTCCGTCGGCCTCCACCACGCTCTGGTGGCTGCAGGTGCCCCGCTGTTCGCAGGACTCCGGCACATGGCCCATAAGGATGCCGATGGCATTCTCGAACTGGCGGATATAGGGGGCTTTCCCCTCCCTGAAATCCAGGTACCATAAGTCGAACAGGTCAATCAGGAATCGGCCATAGGCCTCGGGCAGAAGAGAATATTCCTGCTTTCCGGGCTCCTCCCCCAAGGGGTCCAGGCATGCGATATACTGCTGCCAGCGAAATCCCAGCTTGCGGTACTGCTCATAAATATGGCGTATCTTCGGCGCGGTCCTCCTGTTGACCACGGTCAGCACGTTGAAGTCCACACCGGCGGCTTCCAGCATTTTAGCGGCCTCCAGTATTTTCAGATAGGTTCCCGCCCCCGCCGCGTCCCTTCGGTAGGCGTCATGGGTGGCAAGGGTCCCATCGATGGACAGGCCCAACAGGAAATGATGGCGGGCGAAGAAACGGCACCACTCCGGATTCAGACCATAGCCGTTGGTCTGCAGCGAGTGGGAGATTCGGACATGGTTCACATTGTACCGGGCCTCCAGCTCCAGGCATTTTTCAAAGAAGGGAAGCCCCGCCAGGGTGGGCTCGCCGCCCTGGAAGGCCAGGGTGCATTCCCCTTCCGCAAAGCGCAGGATTTCCCGGATCGTACATTCCAGCGTCTCCTCCGTCATGATCCCGTAGGAACCCTGTCCCCGCTTCCCCATCTCGTCCGCGTAGAAACAATATCCGCAGCGCATATTGCACAGCCCAGACGCGGGCTTGATCATCACACATACCGGCGGCATCTCTCTCCTCCTTCTGACTGAAAACAATATCCTCCCGAAATCCGTTGGTCAATTCCCCCGTTTTTCCGGGCGAAGGCGCGCATGTCGTCATGCGGACGGCAGACCCCGCAGCGCCTCCACGATCAGTTCCGCCGCCCCGCAGCAAAACATCACCAGGATGGGCTTTTTCTTCCAGACGCGCAGCGCCAGAAAGGCCGCCAGGAAGATGCCGCACTCCGCCCACTGTAGATGGGAGAGGGACGCTTCCCCGCCCCCGAAAGCCACCAGCTGTAGGATGCTCAGCCCGGCTGCCCCAATCAGCGCCACCACTGCCGGACGGAGGCTGCCCAGCACGCTTTGCATGGCGGACACTTTTTTATACCTGTAATAGAGGAAGGCGAGAAAGGACACGATGAAGCAGGAGGGGAGGATGCAGCCGAAGGTGGCGATCAGCGCCCCGGGGATTCCGGCGATGCGGATGCCCACGAAAGTGGCGGAATTCACCGCGATAGGCCCCGGCGTCATCTCCGCGATGGTGATCAGGTCCGTGAACTCGCCCATGGTAAGCCACTGATACTGGTTCACCACCTGGCTCTGTATCAAAGGCAGGGCCGCGTATCCCCCGCCGATGCTGAACATTCCCACCTGTAAAAAACTCAAGAATAACTGCAGATAAATCATGTCTCCCCCCTATGCCTGCGGTCCCGACGCGCGGTGCTTCCACAGTTCCGTGCAGATGCCCACCGCAGCCGCCGCGAGAATGATGAATATCACGTTCACGTTCCACACAAAGGTGGCCAGAAAGGCCGCCGCCATCACCGCGATATGGACCCAGCTGCGCTTTTTCAGCACTCCCGCCCCCAGGCTGCACACCACGTCCAGGATCACGGCAGCCACGCCGGCCTGCATCCCTTTCAGGAACAGGGCGACATAGAGGTTGGCGGCAAAGGCGGCGTAGAAGAAGGAAATCACCGACAGCAGCGTCACCGGCGGGATAATGGTGCCCAGCACTGCCGTCAGCATCCCGGCGAAGCCTCCCATGCGCCAGCCCACCAGGATAGCGGCGTTCACCGCAATGGCCCCCGGCGAGGACTGGGCCAGCGCCGCCAGATCCAGCATCTCCTCCTCCCCGAGCCAGTGGTACTCGTCCACGAATTTCTTCTTCATGAAAGTGATTATGACAAAGCCGCCCCCAAAAGTGAAGGCACTGATATATAAGGTGCTCATGAATAACTGGAGCAGCAATTTCCTTTTTTCCGGTGCGGCAGTTTTTTTCTTCTCCATTTGTGCCCGTCCCTGTCAATGTTTGTCATCGTATACATTTACCTTATCATACTGTAATATCTGTTTCAAGGGGTAAAATAAAGAATCTGAGCTTTCTACGGAAGAGGGACAGCAGCTGGGAGGCCATATGAGGCTGGCGCGGGTAAGGAATTGTCTACAAATAACTGCTGCAAGTTTATGGCAATTTTTATTGTATTTCCGGGCTTTTGCCTGAAGCAATTGCAGCAGTTATTTTCCGACAATTCCTAAGGCGGAAGCGTCCATAAAAGGGAGGATGCCAAGAGGCTTTCACCCCTTGGCATTATTATGAAAAAGTTATTTAGTAAACAGTATCATGTCTGTTTTCTGTAAAGCGTCTGCGTCATCGACTAAATATAGTATATAAGAGAGAAATGTCTAAACAATGTTATTTCATTGAAGAAAAATTGAATGAATTATAAACAAAATATGAACAGCGGAAACGGATTTTGATATGTCAAGTGATCTGCACAAAGGCGTGCACAAAATGCTGATTTAGTATTGCGATTTGTATATAAATAGTGTATAAAGAGGATAAGGCATATGGAGGCCTGTCGGATTCGCGCATCCGTATTTCAGGAGCGGGGAGCGGGATAGAGAGGAAAGGAAAAAGGAGACAGAAAAAATGAGCAAAACAAAGGTAGCGGTAATCGGAACAGGCGCAATTTCCAATGAGCATATCAATGCTTATCTGAAGAACCCGGATGTGGAGCTGTATGCGTTCTGCGATATCGTGGAAGAGCGCGTCAAGATGATGGGGGAGAAATACGGCGTCACCCGGCTGTACACGGACAAGGACGTCATGCTGAAGGAGCTGCCGGAGATCGAAGCGGTGAGCGTCTGCACCTGGAACAGCGCCCATGCGCCCTGTGCCATAGCAGCCCTGAACGCGGGATGCCATGTCATCTGTGAGAAGCCCATGGCCGCCAACGCGAAAGAGGCCCGGGAGATGAAAGAGGCTGCCGACAGGAACGGCAAGCTTCTGATGGTGGGCTTTGTGCGCCGTTACGGCAACGATTGCGCCATTGTCAGCGATTATATCAAGAACGGATATTTCGGAGAGCTCTATTACGGAAAGGCTACATATCTGCGCCGCAACGGCTGCCCGGGAGGGTGGTTCGGGGACAAGTCCCGTTCGGCGGGCGGCCCCCTGATCGACCTGGGCGTCCATGTGATCGACCTGACCCGTTATCTCTGCGGCAACCCCAAGCCCGTGTCCGTGTACGGCGCCACCTTCGACAAGCTGAAGAACCGTCCCGACGTGAAAGGTTCCGCCGGCGGATACGTCTCTGCCGGGAAGTCGGAGAGCGACATCTTCGATGTGGAGGATCTGGCAACGGCGATGATTCGATACGACAATGGCGTAGTCATATCCGTGGAAGCGTCCTTCAGCCTGAACATCAAGCAGGATGTGGGCAGCATCGAGCTGTTCGGCACCAAGGCCGGCGCGAAGCTGGATCCGGAGCTGGAGATCTACACAGAGCTCAACGGCTATCTGTCCAATGTCCAGCTGACGATTCCCACCGCCCTGAGCTTCGACGGACTGTTCGCCAACGAGATCAACCATTTCGTGGACTGTGTGCGCAATGGGACCACATGCAAATCTCCCGCGGAGGACGGCATCACGCTGATGGAGATCCTGGATGCCATCTACCTTTCCGCCCGGACGGGACATGAGGTGATTCTGTAAGCAGTTTTGCCGGACAGCCCGCCTGGACGAAACATATTTTCGGGCGGGCAGAAATCGGGGAGCACAGCTTTGAGATGGAGGCGGACGAGAGCTTCCGGACCCATGCCTCCCCGGTGACCTTCGACGACCTTCGGATGGGATGCCGCTATGATGCCAGGCTTGAGATTCCCGGCTGGTGCGAGAAAGGGTTCGACGACAGCGGCTGGAATCCGGCCCTGAGGGAGAAGACCCCGAAGGGAAAGGCGAAGCTCTGCAAGGCCGATCCTATCGTGTGCTCGGAGAAGCTGACGCCGGTGGAAGTAAAGCATTATGACAGGCTGCCCTTCTGCTATGAGAACACGTCCCCGGACGCGGCGCCCATGGAGTCTACCTACAGGGACAATGTGTATGTCTATGATTTCGGCGCCGCTGGTGCTCACCGACAGCGCCGTGATACATGACATTGCCGGGAAAGCCGCTTTCCTGTTCGGTGAGATCGGCTGCAAGGCAGAGCGGGAGTATGTGCTGGCGCTGGCCGCTGAATTCAAGGGCTATTACGACAGCAGATTCGGCAGATTGTGGGCAAGATGGGAGCGCAGGGACGGCGGCGTCCGGCTGGAGGTGGACATTCCCGCGGGAATGAAGGGACGCCTGGTGGCGGAGAGCGGATGGCAGCTGGAAAACGGCGGAACGGAACTGGATTTGCCGGTGGGTAGGCAGACCATTCTGCTTTCCCGCAGCAGAGGATAGGAAAGAGGAGCGGTGGAGAACCTTTTGGCCGGGCACCGGCGGAGACGAAATCGTACTGTCGGTTGGTCTGCGGCGGCTGATGGGGAGGAGGAACGGCCGGTCTGTCTTGCGAGGAAGAACGGAGGGACATGTGCAATGGGAATCACTGCTTATGGCAGCCTGTTTTCGTAAGGAATTGTCTACAAATAACTGATGCAAGTTTATAGCCGTTTTCGTTGTATTTCTGGGCTTTCTCCTAAACAAGTTGCATCAGTTATTTTCCGACAATTCCTAAAGAGAGTTACGGTGGAAAAATTTTGAGAACAGGCAAAGGAGCAGAACATAATGACTATAAAAGAGATGGAAGCATTGGATTGGCCATATTGACTTATAAATATATATCAGGTATCTTTTTGAGCAGATATTGCCATCACCCATTTCGTTCAGATGGTCCCGACCTGGTTTACTGGGGGCACTCCGCCTGGTGATTACGAGAGCGCATATCAGAGAAAGCGAGGACAATAGCATGGTCTACATAGCATCAGACACAAGATATGACAAAATGCAGTATAACAAATGCGGCGAAAGCGGCCTGAAGCTGCCGGGCGTCTCCCTGGGCTTCTGGCACAATTTCGGCGATATCTCCAGTTTTGAGAATATGAGGAACATCTGCTTCACCGCCTTCGACAACGGCATCACCCATTTCGATTTTGCCAATAACTACGGCCCGGAGTACGGCGCCGCGGAGAGGAACGGCGGGCGGATACTCCATGACTATTTCAAGAATTACCGGGACGAGCTGATTGTTTCTACCAAGGCCGGTTATGACATGTGGAAAGGTCCCTACGGCAACGGCGGCAGCCGCAAATATCTTCTGGCCAGCCTTGACCAGAGCCTCCAGCGGCTGCAGCTGGATTATGTGGATATCTTCTACCACCACAGGCCGGATCCGGACACTCCTCTGGAGGAGACCATGGGAGCGCTGGCCACGGCAGTGGCCTCCGGCAAGGCCCTGTACGCCGGCCTCTCCAACTACGACGGCGCCGCCATGAAGAAAGCGGCCGCCATTTTAAGGGATTTGAAAGTCCCCTTTGTGATCAACCAGAACAGCTACAATATTTTCAATCGCGGGGTAGAGCAGAACGGTCTGCTGGAGGAGGCACGCAATGAGAAGAAGGGCGTGATCTGCTTTAGTCCTCTGGCCCAGGGACTGCTCACGGACCGCTATCTGGACGGAATCCCGAAGGACAGCCGAATTGCCGCAGACCCCAGATTCCTCCGCAGCGACGCGGTCAATGAGGATTATCTGAAAAAAGCCCGCGCCCTGAACGAACTGGCCGGGGAGAGGGGCCAGACTCTGGCGGAGATGGCTCTGGCCTGGGTCCTGAAGGACAGCACAGTGACCAGCGTGCTCGTCGGCGCCTCCAGGCCCTCTCAGATTCTGGACAATATCAAGGCATTGGAGAACACCCGCTTCACCGCAGAAGAATTAAAGAAAATCGATGAAATCAGCTTAGGAACTGTCGGAAAATAACTGATGCAACTTGTTTAGGAGAAAGCCCAGAAATACAACGAA
>OFFK01001393.1_pt1 | contig 17307 bp, 12 predicted proteins | sample 1521361 | NCBI WGS metagenome assembly OFFK01 (sample SAMEA3504096, study PRJEB24116) | mouse gut metagenome | biome: mouse gut; feature: mouse-associated habitat; material: faeces | place: Denmark | collected 2011
CGCCTTTCATGTCAGCGATTTCGCCTTTCATGTCAGTGATTTCGCCTTTCATGTCAGTGATTTCGCCTTTCATGTCAGCGATTTCGCCTTTCATGTCAGTGATTTCGCCTTTCATGTCAGTGATTTCGCCTTTCATGTCAGCGATTTCGCCTTTCATGTCAGTGATTTCGCCTTTCATGTCGGCGATTTCGGTTTTCATACCTTGCATTTCTGAGAGAATCAGATCAAGTTTTTCAGTATCTGTCATATTCTGGCACCTCCCCATAGAATGAATTTGTCCTTTTTTATGTGAGCTCCGGTGTACATGGAATCAAAAGCTGCTGCAATGGTCTTGTATGTTGACATTATATCATGTCACCACATTTTAGTAAATCAAAATTTTATGTCGGCACTGTAAGATTCGCAGGAGTTCGCAGGTAGAATCATCGTAGGAGCGGAAGAATGAAGCCGAGAACAATTATAACCATTTTTGCCCCTGACGTATCAGCCGCTTATCATGCATAATGATTTTATAACAGGCAATGGCTAAGGAAACATGATTTACTGAGCGACTGGTTCACCATGTCATCATCCTGGATGAACCCATGGCCGCGCTGGATCCTTACGCAGAGTTTGCACTGTACGAACAGTTTGACCGTCTGACCGGGGGAAAACGACCATTTACATTTCCCATCGTCTGTCATCCTGTAGATTTTGCGATAAGATAGCCGTGTTCGATGACGGCTGTCTGGTTCAGTTCAGGCCCCATGAGGAATTGATTCAGGATACGGACGGCAGATACTATGCCCTCTGGAATGCCCAGGCTAAGTACTTCTGTTCGGAAATGTGAGCGTCCGCGTATTTTGTTGACAAATTCCCCGGATATGTTAAGATAAATGAAAAGCATATCATTTTTCTGCTGATTCAAATTGGGGGAGCCAGCGAAATGAAAGTCAAACAGACGTTCAAAAACTCTTTTTATGCGCTCAAAATCGTCTTCACATACGCACCGTGGGTCGCCGGCGGATACGCCTTGTTCTCCCTTGGCGGTGCGGTGTTCACCCTGCTCCAGGTGTTTTTTCTGCAGCACCTTGTGGACAGCGTCATGAGGTACGCATCGGGCAGTGAAATCAACGATGTGATACTGTGGGGCGTCCTATATGTCAGTTCGCTTCTGCTTGCTCAAATATACACCTTTTCGCTGGGCAAGATGGGGAGGTTCCTCAACCGCCGCCTGACCAAGGCGCTGTCCCCCGCAATCATAGATAAATTCGGGCGCATAGAATATTACTATTTCGAGAGCGCGGATTTTCAGGACATCATGTCGCGCATGACCGCCGATCCACAGCAGATGATACACAATACGTTCTTCTCGGTCATATCCTGTATCAACAGCACATTGAAGCTCATAGGCATCCTCGGCGTATTCTTTGCCGCTTCGCTGTGGGTGGGCTTAGGTGCGCTTGTGATTGGCCTGCCTATGACGATACTGGAACTGCGCTCCACCGATAAGAAGCAGACCTTACAGAGAGAGAACACGCCGGACAAAAGAAAAGAGGACTATATACAGGGCTTATTCAGCAACAGAAGTGCTGCTTACGAGATGAGGATTTTCGGAACCCAAAACCATATGCTCGCTCTTTGGCGGGCAGTCCATGGCAAAATCGTCCATCGGCAGAAAGACATAACGGTGTCTTACATAAAATCCCGTTCGGCTGTGGCCCTGCTCAAAATTCTATATGCTTCTTTTACGATTGCGCTTTTGGCGTTCTATCTGGCTTCCAGGCGCGTCACTTACGGCGTGTTCGTTTCAATCGTTTCGTCAATCGGCAATCTGTTCTCCATATTGAACACCGCGGCATATTCGATTTTCGCCCTGGGCACAAGGACGCATGAAATAGGCTACTACAGGGATTTCACCGAATTTGCGGAAAGGCGGCAAAGTTCTGCAGGTATGGACATAAATGAATACAGCATAGTCTTTGATGACGTGCACTTTACATATCCGGGAACAGACAGGGAGATTCTGAGTGGCGTAAGCTTTGAGATAAAGGAGGGTGAACACTCCGCTTTGGTGGGGGTAAACGGCGCGGGAAAATCGACCATCATAAAGCTGTTATGCGGGTTGTATAAACCCGATTCAGGCAGGATCCTTGTGGGAGGTAAGGACTTAAGGGAATTTTCGGACGCCGATAGGAACCGTTTCTGTGCGGTGGTGTTCCAGGATTTCTGTTCCTATGAACTGACATTGCGGGAAAACGTGGCAATCGGAAATCTCGGAGCGATGGACGACGACCAGAAGATTCTATCCGTCATGGATATGGCGGGAGCAGAAGAGGTTGCAGGACTTGGCCTTGAAAAAAGTCTCGGCCGGCTCACCGAGGACAGCATCGATATATCAAAAGGACAATGGCAAAGAGTGGCTATTGCCCGCGCCCTGATTTCAGACGCTGCTTTCATAATCCTGGACGAGCCCACGGCTTCCCTTGACCCCGTCGCCGAAAGCAGGATGTATGAGTCGTTTTCTTCCGTCATGCGCGAACACGGCTCAATCATCGTATCCCATCGGCTTGCTTCCGCTAAACTCGCCGATAAGATCATAGTGATCGATGGAGGTGTGACTGCGGAAATCGGCAGTCATGGCGAGCTTATGGAGCGCAACGGGCTGTATGCGAGAATGTTTGACGAGCAGCGTTCATGGTATGTAGATTCGGAGGTGACGGAATGAGTACATATGAAAACAAGAGCAGCTCCAATTTTCGTTATCTGAGACGTATAACAAAAGATTTGTTTACAATCATGCCGTTTGAAATATCGGGGATATTGCTTATCAAGATTCTGTCCGCCGTGGCAGCCTTTGTCCAGGTATACATATCCGCTGCGTTCTTTGACATAGCCTGCCGTTTTTTCGAGGGGACGGCTGCCGCATCCGAACTGCTTGGAATCTGCGCTGTCTTTATCGCTTTCCTGGCGGTTCCTTTTGTCCTGGAGCTGCTGCAGCTTTTTATAAACGATATCAAGATATTTGACAAGAACCATGCTTTCAAGGACAGGCTGCTTGAAAAGATAGCTTCCGCGCCGCTTATAGATTTTGAGGACTCTGAATTTTACAATAAAATCTCACGGGCCGGTTCCTGTGTGAGCGGAAACGGGCTATTGAATTACTTTTACGGCTTTACCGATTTTTTCCCTGTTATTTTCAGGTTCATCGGGGTCATTTCGGTTATCGCGTCGTTTCATGTGGCATTTATTCCCATAGCCGTCATAAGCATCATCCCATCGTTTGTTTCAAAATGGGTCTACAATAAAGCTTTATACAACATGAAACGCCGCCAGACGCCGCTTGCCAGAAGGCGCGACTACCTGTGGGGCGTCCTCACCGGGGTAAATACGGTGAAGGAACTCCGGGTTTTGGGCAGCGAAGCTTATTTCAAGAAGATATGGACAGAGGCGCGGGATGAATGCCTTGACCAGGATTTCAGGATGGACATGAAAGCCGCCGACGTATTCCTGTTCTGCGACGTGATAAAGTTTCTCGGATTTGCTGCCAGCGTAGCGCTTGCCGTATATTTTGTCGGCAACGGAAGCATCTCCATCGGCCAGTTCAGCGCCTGTATCGCGGCTTTCGGGACATTGCAGGCTTCAACGGCGGATATCGCGGGCATGATAACCGACCAGAATAAAAAAGCCGACTATGCGGGGGATTATTACGATTTTATTGACAGCATGGAGACGGAGACTGCCGATAGTTCTCGCGCTCATATTGACATACCGGAGCATGCGGATATTGAAGTCAGAAACCTCTGTTTCGCATATTCAGCCAACATGCCCCAGGTGCTGCGGAATATCAGCTTTACCATCAAATCCGGTGAGCGGGTCGTGATTGTCGGAGAAAACGGTTCGGGCAAAACGACGCTGTCGAAATTGATTAACGGCGCTTTCGGCCCTGAATCAGGACAGATTTTAATTAACGGTATTGACTGCGCTGCCTTATCCCGTGAAAAAAGATACAGTATCTTTTCGGTCATTCAGCAGGATTTTGTCCGTTATCAGCTTTCTTTGCGGGAAAATATCGGTCTTGGCTCGCCCGATGACATGGCGGATGATCTGCGTCTCATAGACGCTTCAAAACGCGCGGGAGCGTCAGATATAGTGGAGCGTGTGGGTCTGGACACGCAGCTGGGGCGGGAATTTGACGGGGTAGAGCTTTCGGGAGGTGAATGGCAGAAAATTGTGATTGCCCGCGGCCTGTATAAGGATGCCCCATGTATCATCCTGGATGAACCCACATCTGCCCTTGACCCGCTGGTGGAAAACGAAATCCTGAGCAATATGGTCGGCATGACAATCGGGAAGACATCTGTAATCATCTCCCATAGAGTAGGCATCTGTAAGTACGCCGACAGGATAATCGTCTTACGGGCCGGAGAAGTGGCCGAAGTTGGCACGCACACTGAATTACTGCAGGCGGGTGGCGAATACGCACGACTGTGGAACGAACAAGCGAAATGGTATACGAATTAAGACAGAAGGGGGTAGAGGTGCGCTGGATCCAATCAGCGAGGATGATTTTTGAGGTTTTCCCTGACAAGACCATCGTGATGATTTCCCATCGTCTGGCGACGATTCGATATGTGGGTCAAGTGTACTTCATGGAACCGGGCGAAATCAAGGAGCATGGGCCGTACCGGCAGCTTATGGAATTACAGGGACAATACGCAGGGTTCTACAGGACACAGGCTGAAAAATATGAGTATTGACAGGGATGCCTGAGCGACAAGATTCTGATTATTGGCGATGGCCATATCATAGAGCGGGGCTTCCATCAGGAGCTTCTGAAGAAAGATGGAGTGTACGCGCACCTGTTCCGCCTGTAGGTCAGTAAGGAATTGTCTACAAATAACTGATGCGAGTTTATAGCCGTTTTCGTTGTATTTCTGGGCTTTCTCCTAAACAAGTTGCATCAGTTATTTTCCGACAATTCCTAAGTATATCTGAGCATGTGGAGTCTGCTCCGGCTGGGGCGGACGGTTTTATGTTGATTTTGCGATGATTTCAAAAGTCTGGTTGACAAATCTGCCGGATATGGTACAATCATGTCAAAGCACAACACTTTCTAGGCGATAGTTGACAGAATCATTCTTATATTCTCATTTGTTACAAATCCGGAAAATCTATGCTTTTACCCATATTTATTAACAAAGCAGGAGATTTTCAGATGGATGGAAGCTGGGGCTCAGACAGTGACATCACAATTGAATATATGGAGGGAAGGAGCAGTAAGGCATGTCTATACCGGAAAAGAAATATACCTTCAAAGATTTATATATCGGAATGATGGCAAAAGCGGAACAGCTTAGTGAGATATATAATAAATATATGATTTTGCTATTTGATGATACGGAGAGTAAGACAGGAAAGCTTGTGTTTTGTGGGGATGTACAAAATCAGGAATATGACAGCTGGTTTATGCAGCCGAAACCGATAACACCTATTTACAGTGACAAAGCGGAATTGGAGGATATGGCTGTATATGATGAGTGAATATATAGAAGCTGAAATGGTGCCTGCGGCTTGCGGAATAGGGTTGTATTGATTATTCCTTTGCCTTTTTGATTCATTTGTGTTGTTTCATTCCTCATCCTGTAGCAGCTTTATTGTCTTCTGGTTTCCCATTTAAAAAAGCTTTTCGGGCATACTGCTTTTATAGTAGTCTGAGATATTGCACAACTATGCAGCTGTCCTTGACAATGGGAAAAGATGAATCATTATCTTTTCAAAAAGTTTCCAGAATGTTTCCCCATCACCCACCTAACAAATCCGACTTCCCAAAGACTATATAAGTAGAAGCAAGAAATCTGATGGAAATCATGATAAAAAGGAGCGCAATCATGAAGGAAAAAATCAGGCTTTTACTTACCTATTCCAGGAAGAGCATCCGGTTTATCTGGAGAAATGACAGGCAATATTATCTGCTGACGGCTATCAGCATTGTCCTGGGCGCAATCCGGGTATTTCCGGGAATGTTCCTGATGAGCTATTCCATAGACCTGCTGGCGAGACAGGCTCCGACTTCCGACTATCTAAATGTAGTATTATCGATTATCTTAATCATGCTGGCGCTGTCGGTAGCTTCCAACCTGACGGACAACCGGCTCCAATATGTCAGAAAGCGTCTGGAAGCGAAAATCAGGCTGAACGTAGACGAGGTCTGTCTGCAGGCCGATTATGCCGACCTGCAAAGTAAAAACTTTATAGAGAAGAAGAACTTTGCCCTTGCGGCAATAGACAACGGGAGCCTGGAGCTGGTGATACAATGTCTGAAGAGCCTTCTGTCCAGTATCATGATGATGGCGGGCGTATTGTGGATTCTCTCCGCGGCGTCGTTCTTTGTGTTGATTCCTCTGGCGGTTTCCCTGCTCATCAGTGTCTATAATGACTATCTGAATGCCCGGCAGAACTTCATTGATACGAAAGAAGAGACGGAATACAGAAGAAAATCTTCCTATCTACAGAAAGTCAGCACCGATTTTGAGTACGCCAAGGAAATCCGCATGTTCCATCTGAAAGACAGCTTCCAGGGCCGCATGGACGAAGTGGAGCAGCTGCTCTACCGATGCCGGGAAGTCCGGAGAAAAAGGCGCAGGCCCTCGGGCATCCTGATCTATTCATCCGAAATGATTTTGGAGACGGCAATCTATCTGTATTTTGGCTTCCAGGTGCTGGCGGCTTCCATCACATTGGGCCAGTTTTCCCTCTATGCAAATGCTCTGAGACAGCTAAAGGGCTCTTTGGACGATATCATATATGCAATGACAGCGTTTTATGTCAACATTGATTATCTGGATGGACTGTTCGGATTTACGGATTGGAAGCGGGAGCTGCCTGCTGCGGGCGGTACAGGGCCATCGGTCTCACAGGCCCGGATCCGGTTTGAAAATGTGAGCTTCCGCTATCCTTTTTCCGACAGAGATGCCTTGAAAGACATCAACATCACCGTGAATGCGGGAGAGACGCTGCTGGTGGCGGGGGAAAACGGGGCGGGGAAATCCACTTTCGTCAAGCTCCTGTGCGGCCTTTATCAGCCCACCGGCGGGAAGATTTATCTGAATGAAATGGATATCACCCAGCTGGATCCGGCACAGTACAGGAAAATGGTCTCGGCGGTCTTTCAGGATTTCAGTCTCTTTGCCATGCCCATAGCAGAAAATGTGTGCGCTATGAACGAGAGGGAGGACGGAAAGCTGAGACAGGCATTGGTGCATGTCAATCTCACAGATGTGGTGGACGGGACTTCGCAGAAGTGGGACACGCCTTTGTACCGCATATTTGACGAAAACGGCGTGGAATTTTCAGGCGGGGAGATGCAAAGGCTTGCCATCGCCAGGGCGGTCTACAAGGACGCGCCGATCCTGATTTTGGACGAGCCCACTTCCGCGCTGGATCCCAAAGCGGAATATGAGATATATGACAGCTTCCGGGAAATGGCCCGGGGGAAGACAGCAATCTATATCTCCCATCGGCTCTCCGGCACAAGGTTCTCGGATAAGATAGCCGTTTTTGACCAGGGGGAGATTGTGGAGTATGGGACGCATGAAAGCCTGATGGAAGAAGAGGGGCTGTACGCGGAGCTGTATTCTTTACAGGCAGGCCTGTATGACAGACGCGCCTGAGACAAGGCGGGGAAGACGCGGAACTATAACAGCGTCTGCTCTGTCCGGCGCCCCAGAGGATTTACGGACGCATTTCTTACGCGGCCGGAAATACTCTGCCTATGTCTGGGTGCAGGGCGGAGCAGATGCGGAACTGGAATAGGAGGACTTACGATGGAAAAATGGAGGGAATTAGGGCGGGCATTTGGCTACGTGCCGAAACTGTTCGGGATGGTCTACAGAACCGACAGGCGGTATCTGTTCTACCTTATCTGTGAGACGCTGAGCTTTGCGGCGCTGGCCTATCCGGGCATGTTCCTTGTGAAATATGCCTTTGACGCCATGGAGAGACGGCAGCCCTTTGGGGAATTTGCGGCAGTATGCATCCTGCTGCTTCTGCTCCAGCTGGCGGTCAAACTAATCAAATCATTTTTTAACAGCATCCGTCCCGGAAGGACTTCCCTGGTGGTGGGAAAGCTTTACAACGCTTTCCACCGGAAGAGCATGGAACTGGATTACCAGCTCCTGGCAGAAAAAGAAATCCAGGAGCTCCAGGTTCTGGCTGGTGACTTTATCAGGTACCGGCTGGCCAATACGGTATGGAATTTCGTGGCGCTTTTTTCAAGTCTGATGGCCTTTCTGGTTGCCTGTATCCTTTTGATCCATATCGATATCCGGCTGATTGCCGTGGTGGTCGGAGGGATGCTGCTGGATGCGTTTCTTTCCGCAAAGTTTGTCCGATTCCGGTTCCGTCTGGACAACCGAATCATAAAGAACCAACGGCATGTCCGCTATTTCGATGAAATCGCCACAAGCGATAAGTGCGCTAAGGACTTGCGGATTTTTGACTTGGGCGGCAAGATGAAGGACAGGGCAGCGGCCTATATGAAGGAGAATCTCGGCCTGGAGCTTCGCAAGAAGCGGTATACGGATCTGCAGGGAGGAATCGGGGCTGTCCTTTCCCATGGGATTGATTTTGCTATTTATGGGATTTTGGGGTATTATGTTTTACAGGGGGCTCTGTCCATGGGCTCATTCTCGCTTGCCATTGGGAATATTGCGCTTTTCCGAGAATATTTCGGGAAGATTTTCGATACCCTGGTGGGTTATTCGGACACGGCGAAATATATGGAATATTATAACCGTTTCATGGTGCTGGAAAGCCGTTTCCGAAAGACGGGCCGGGAACGGGTAAGGATTTCCGCGGACGATTCTTTTGACATTGCGTTCAGGGATGTATCGTTCCGCTATCCCGGACAGGCCGAATTCGCCCTGGAGCACATGTCTTTCACTGTCCACAGCAGAGAAAAGATTTCCATCGTAGGGGAGAACGGAGCGGGGAAGAGCACTCTGGTGAAGCTGCTGATGCGCCTGTACGATCCCACAGAGGGTGAGATTCTGGTAAACGGCATCGATATCAGGCAGTACGATTATGAGGAATATCTTTCCATGTTTGCCCCGGTCTTTCAGGACTATAAATTGTTCGCCTTCACGGTGGGGGAGAACATCAGTTCTTTCTGGAATGAGAACCAGGAGAAGGTAGAGGAGGCCGCACGTAAATCCGGAATACACGGCAAAATCATGCAGCTGCCCGGGAAATATGAGACCTTCCTGACAAAGCAGTTCGACGAAGAAGGGGTGGAGTTCTCCGGCGGGGAGCAGCAGAAAATCGCCCTGGCCAGAACCTATTGTAAGACCCGGGCGCTGATAACCATCCTGGACGAGCCCACCAGCGCCCTTGACCCCAGGGCGGAGTACGCGGTGTATCAGGAATTCAACGATTTGATTGGAGAGAGGACGGCCTTTTTTATCTCTCACCGGCTGGCCAGCGCGAAATTCTGCGACAAAATCCTCGTCATCAAAGACAAACGGGTTTCTGAGTACGGGTCTCACGCGGAACTGATGCAGAGGGACGGTTATTATCATATGCTTTATGACATGCAGGCCAGTTATTACCAATAGCCGTCATAGTGAGGGGCAACAGGATGGCTGAAGAACGGCATTGGAAAGGCCCAAAGCGCGCCAAGTCTCCGGGAAAGGCCGGACAGACGATATTTGGAGAAGCAAAGAACGATGAAAAAACAGGAACTGCTGAAAATCATGGATGAAAACCTGATGGAGAAGCTTTTCGGCTTCTGCTATGCCAGGACAGGCGACAGCCAGGAAGCCAGGGAGCTGTGTTCGGACATCGTATTCGAACTGGTAAATGCGGCCAACACAGAGGGCGATATCGAGAACCTCTACGGATTCCTTTGGCGGATTGCACGGAATACGTATTATGATTTTGCAAATAAAAAAAGACGTAATTCAGACATAATGTACCAGGGAGACCCGGAAGAGATATTTCCGCTCCTTGCCCATGAGGACGGCGAAGAGAATGGCGAGGACGACAGCGAGGCGCTGCTGGATGCCGTCTACTGCCAGATTGCTTTTCTGACAAAGGCGTACCGTGAGGTGATGGTGCTGTTCTATCTGGACGGACTGTCCACGGCAGAGATTGCCGTCCGGCAGAATACCAGCGAGACCGCCATCCGGCAGAGACTGTTCGCGGCCAGGAGAAAGATTCAAAGCGAGGTGGAAGAGATGAAAGGAATCAGTCCCAAACCAGTCATTCTTGATCCGATAGAGTATTGTATCTATGGAATGGGCAATCCGGCCTGGGGAGACCCCAGGGATGTGTGTACCAAGCAGTTTTCCAGGCATCTTGTGTGGCTTTGCAGAAAGAGATCGATCACCCCGGCGGAAGCCGCGGAGCAGCTGCATGTCCCCGCCGTGTATGTGGAAGAGGAGCTGGAAGCCCTGAGGAAAGGGGCAAACGGCCAGTACGGTCTGGTGCGCAGGCTTGACAATGGCAAGGGCGCCAATGGCATCCATGCCACAGGCAGATACGCGATCAACTTCCCTCTCTTCGACAGAGAGGAGGTAAGGCAGCTCCGCAGCGTCTATATGGAGCAGGTACCGGCTTTTTGCCGGATTGTCACAGATTTTGTGGAAGCCCAAAGGGAAGAATATTTGGCTTTTCCTTATCTCAACCGGGACAGGGACTGGAACCTGATCCTATGGCAGCAAGTGCACATGATGCCCAGTGTCTTCGCCCGCTGTGTGGCGAGGATTCTGGCTGAAAGATATTTTGCCCATGTGGAGGAGGTGGAGCGCCCTTTCAGCGTGTATGGCTATGTGGAGGATGGCGAGGACTTCGGCACGGGATGCGACTGCGTGGAAGCCGAGGACGATATATATGGCTGCTGGTATGTGGAAAATATCTATAATAAGTGGATTGAGGGGCATTTTTTCTGCTGGTACCATCTGGAGGACAATCAGGAACTGCGTCTGGCCCTTAAAGCCTTGCAGGGGCTTGCACTGGACAGCTTATCCGAAGCAGAGAAGGAATATGCCGCCAGGGCTCTGGAATGCGGCTATCTCTACCGGGAGGGCGAAATGCTCTACACGAAGATTCTGGTGTGCAGCCGGAAAGACAGGGAGAGGTTGTTTCATGTTACGGAGGGGCTTGCCGACGGCTGTCTGGAAAAATGCGCGGAGACGGTGGCAGAAAAACTGTCCAACTTAATCCGCAGGTTCCTGCCGGGGTATCTGCTGGGAGAGTGGAGGCTTGTGAACAACCTGGCGTATGAGCCGGTAGTGCTGAACGCCTTGCTGGAATCCTTGGTGGAGAAGGGCATCCTGGTTCCCCCGGAGAACGGTATCGGCGCGGAGGGATGTTGGATGACTGTGGAGAGCTTCTGAATGAAGTTCTGACGCGAAGCGATTGATTCTGTGGGGGAGGGGCGCTTGTTATTTCCATAAATGTATGGTAAGCTAAGCATACCACGAGGAGGTGAGGGCTTTGGGAAATTATCTGAATCCAGGAAACAGCGGCTTTGCAGTGATACGCAACAGCACATATGTGGATAAGAGCGGCATGATAGATTTGATCAACAGAACCATTGACACAACGGAAAAGCTGACCTGTGTCAGCCGTCCCCGCCGTTTCGGAAAATCTTTTGCGGCCAAGATGCTGTGCGCCTATTATGACAGAAGCTGCGATTCTTCAGCTCTGTTCAAAGATTTGGAAATCGCGACAGATTCCGGATATACCGATTCCTATCATAGGCATCTGAACCAATATGATGTCATCTATCTGGACATGACGGCAGTGATCGGGGAGACGTCTTTCGGGGATTTGGTGCCGTATATCAAAAGAAATGTAGTCCGCGAGCTGACGGAAAGCTATCCTGAAGTAAAGGTTGCCGAAGGTTTTGCCCCCACACTGGCCAATACGGTCCAGTCCACAGGGACGAAATTCATCATGATTATCGATGAATGGGACGCCCCTATCCGGGAGGGAAAGGATGACCCCAGGATAGAGCGGGCCTATCTGGAATTTCTGCGTGCCCTTTTCAAGAACAGCGGCGCCACCGACAAGATTTTTGCCGCTGTCTATATCACAGGGATTCTGCCCATGAAAAAGGATGGTTCCCAGTCGGCGATTTCGGACTTCCATGAGTATACGATTGTGAACCCAAGAGGGTTTACGGAATATGTGGGCTTTACAGAGAAGGAAGTGAAAGGGCTCTGTGCGGATCAGGAATGTGACTTCTCCATGATGAAACAGTGGTATGATGGATACACATTGGGCGGGATTTCTATTTATAATCCGAATTCCGTTATGGAAGCTCTGCGCAGCCGTGAATTTGCTTCCTATTGGACGGAGACTTCGGCTTCCAAAAGCCTGATGGAATATATTAGCCTGGACTTTGACGGGATGTCGAAGACCATTGCGCAGCTGCTTGGCGGCATTGAAGTTCCGGTGGACACAGATGGATTCGCCAACGACCTTGTCACTTTCCGGGATAGCAACGATGTATTGACCCTGTTGATTCATCTGGGGTATCTTGCCTATGGGAAGGAGACGAAGACTGCCCGTATTCCAAACGAAGAGATTCGGCTGGAGTTCGCAAAATCCGTCCGCAAGGTGAAGCGTGATGAAACGATTCGGCGTGTCCGTGAAAGCGACCAGCTGATTGTTGATACGGTTCAGGAAAATGCGGAAGCGGTAGCGGCGCAGATTGAGAAGATTCATGCAGAGGAAACGGCTCCTCTGTTCTATAATAATGAACAGGCGCTCCGCAGCGTGATAAAACTGGCCTATTTCAGTTATAAGGATTATTATCTGAAGTTTGAGGAACTGCCCTCGGGAGATGGATATGCGGACATCGTGTATCTTCCGAAGAAGCTGTCTCCCATGCCGGCATTGGTGGTGGAGCTGAAGTGGAACCTGTCAGCCCAGGGGGCAATTGCGCAGATTAAGGACAAGAGATACCCTGCGGCATTATCAGGATATGGTGGAGGTATTTTATTGGTAGGCATCGTATACGATAAGGGGGCGAAAGAGACAAAAAGGAAACACACCTGCGTGATTGAGAAAATATAGAATTTCTACAAAAATTTTCTCAAACCACCCAGCAAAACTCCTTTCACAGACACTTTACAGATGAAAGGCAGGTGAGAACGATGGAACACGCTATTCTGGAAAACTATATCGAAAAAGTCTACGGATATGCCGTCAACCGCACCTACTCTCGGGAAGAGGCGGACGAACTGGCACAGGAGATTCTGTTTATCGCAGTCAGGGAGCTGCCCAGGCTCAGGGAAGAGAGCAGATTCGAGCCGTGGCTTTGGGGCATAGCGAACAATGTGACAAAAAGGTTCAGGCGTAATCTGGGAAAACAGCGCGCGATGTACTCTTACGATACGCTGGAACAGCTGCCCTACGAGGATGAGTATTTCCAGGAACAGGAAGAGATATACGATTCTCTGCGGACGAAGATTGCCATGCTCTCCGGGATATACCGTGATATCATCGTTCTCTACTACTACGACGGCCTTTCAACGAAAGCGATTTCAGAAAAACTGGACATTCCGGAGGGCACCATCCGGTGGCGGCTGACGGAAGCCAGGAGAAAACTGAAAAAGGAGTGTGCTGAAATGAAAGAAACTGCGTTAAGGCCTGTGAGGATGAAAGTGGATATCTATGGAACCGGTAATTATGACGGAATAAAGGTTCCTTTTCCCAGCGTGTATGTCAACGACGCGCTCTCTCAGAATATCCTGTACTATTGCTATGAACAGCCCAACGGTGTGGAAGAGCTGGCGAAAGCATGCGGTGTCCCGGCCTATTATATCGAGGAGCGTATCGAGAACCTGTTGAAACGGAAGGCGGTGCTGGAAATCTCCAAAGGCAGATACCAGACCGATTTCATCATCTGGTCGGATAAGTACGGTATCTACTGCGAGGAGAACGCCGAAAAAGCGCTGATGCCGATGATGGAAAAGTTGCTGGGAGCGCTGGATGGCATAGCCAGGGAAGCCGCCGGGATTGATTTCTATAAAGCGGAGAAAAGCGGGACGGACTTATTTTATCTGTATGGAGCCATGGCGTTTTGGTATGCAAGCGAGCGCTACTGCAAGCTGCCCAATCCGAAGATTCCGGAGAACTATGACGGTTATGAGTGGCGCTATATAGGAAACATGGAGACCGGTAAGCACCACAGGACAGCGGTCTCGAGGCAGAATTGCTCCAATTTAGGCAGCCGTGGAAACTACCATCATACCGTATATGGAATCAGCGGCATGGAAAGCAGACCGCCGATGTATGATTGTTACATTAATGTCTGCGAAGATATTTTAAGCCATGGTTCAACGGAGGACATCGATGCGGCAGCCTGTGCGATTCGGGACGGATATATCACGAAGAGACAGGACGGCAGCTTTTTCGTGACGGCCCCTTCCTTCACGAAAGAGCAGAAAGCGGAATTTGATGCCATAGCTGACAGATGTCTCGGCTCCTTGATGCCGGAATATTCGGAAATCGTCAGCAATTTTATCTCGGGATATAAGAAATTGTTCCCGAAGCATTTAAACGATGACGCAGACCGTATGTGCCAGCGCTTGTTCCCGGAAATGTATGCTGCCATCATCGAATATGCCCAGAGAACCGAAGCAATCAAGAGACCATCCCCCGATTGCTGCTGCGATGTCCTGATTCAATTCAAGAAAAACTGATGTATGCCGCCGGGGCCCGTGTCCCCGGCGGCTTCCTTCGTTTTGAATGGATTCTGGACGGCATCCTGAAAACCAGGTTAGTGCTTGCCGATTCCGGAAAAATCTGCTATAGTGTAGGAAACACGACAGAAAGGCGGAGAGAAGACATGGAGTTAGAACAGCTGAGAAGCGATATGGTGGCCGCCATGAAGGCCAGGGACAAGGACAGAAAGGATGCGATTTCCTCGCTGGTGTCCGCGGTGAAGAAGGTGGCGATTGATGAGGGATGCAGGGAGGATGTGCCTGCGGAACTGGTGGACAGGGTCATCACGAAAGAGCTGAAGACTGCCAAGGAGCAGCTGGACACCTGCCCGGCGGAACGGGAAGATTTAAGAGCGGAATATCAGAAAAGATATGACGTAATTGCGGAGTATGCCCCGAAGATGATGTCCCCGGAAGAGGTGAAAGCCTATATCGAGGAACATTTCGAGGAACTGATTGCCACGAAGAACAAGGGCCAGGTCATGAAGGCCGTGATGGGCGTGCTGAAAGGCAAGGCGGACGGCAAGGTCATCAATGAGACAGTGGCCCGGCTGTGTGAGTGACGGACATTGTCTGATGTTTATTTATGCGAATAAAGCAGAAGCTGCAGTTTGCGGTAGGCCGCAGCAGCAGTGAAACAGAGGAGGCTCCGGTGCAAGGGATGGCATGGGAGCTTGTTCTCTCGGAAATTGTTTTGGTTAATTTATACATTTTTTATTGACACAGGATATGAAAAAACGCTAAGATATAAGAATAACAGATGAAGGAGGGAATTGCTATTGAAGAAAAACGAGATTGCAATGAATGATTATGCACAATTATGCAGAAGCGCCGACCATTTGGAGCCGGAGATGTTCGACAAGTATGAAGTACAACGAGGACTGCGCGACAAGAATGGAAATGGCGTGGTGACCGGACTGACTAATGTATCGCGCATTGAGTCCTTTCGAATGATAGATGGGGTGAAGACGCCCTGTGAAGGCCGGCTCTGGTACCGCGGCTATGACTGCATCGAGCTGGTGAAAGGCTTTCGGGGCAGACGGTTCGGCTTCGAGGAAGTCAGCTATCTGCTGCTGTTCGGCCAACTGCCTAGCGAGAAGCAATTGAAGGAATTCCGGGACATCCTGGTGGCCTGTAGGACGCTGCCCACCAATTTCACCAGGGACGTCATCATGAAGGCGCCCAGCAGCGACATCATGAATTCTTTGACCAGGAGCGTCCTGACCCTGGCTTCCTATGACAAGAACTGCAACGATACCACCATCGAGAATGTGCTGGGGCAGTGCTTTCGGCTGATCAGCGTGTTCCCTATGCTGACGGTATATGGATACCATGCCTACAATCATTATCAGAATGATGAGAGCATGTACATACATCGTCCCTCCAGGAAGCTTTCCACCGCGGAGAACCTGCTGATGATGCTGCGGCCGGACAAGAAATATACAGAGCTGGAGGCGGCCGTGCTGGACATCGCGCTGGTGCTGCACATGGAGCACGGCGGCGGCAACAATTCCACCTTCACCACCCGTGTGGTCACATCCTCCGGCTCGGATACCTATTCCGTGATCGCGGCTGCCCTGTCCTCCCTGAAGGGGCCTAAGCACGGCGGCGCCAACATCAAGGTGGTGGAGATGATGCAGTACCTGCGAAACGCCGTTGGAAACTGGAAGGACGACGGCCAGGTGAAGGACCAGCTGGTCCGCATCCTCCGCCGGGAGCTGGGGGACGGCACGGGCCTCATCTACGGCATGGGCCACGCGGTCTACACCCTCTCGGACCCCCGGGCGGAGATTCTCAAGCAGTTCTCCCGGCATCTGGCGGAGAAGCGGGGCATGGTGGACCAGCTGGACCTTATCGAATCCGTGGAGCGGCTGGCCCCCCAGGTTTTCCAGGAGGTCCGGGGCATCGACAAGCCCATCTGCGCCAATGTGGATCTGTACTCCGGCTTTGTCTATAAGCTCCTGGATATTCCCGCGGACCTGTACACCGCCATTTTCGCCAGCGCCCGAATGGCCGGCTGGTGCGCCCACCGCATGGAGGAGTGCTGCTCCGACGACCCGCGCATCATCCGCCCCGCCTACAAGACCGTCTGCAAACGCGTTCCCTATGTGCCCCTGCCGGACAGAGGCTGATTTCAGGAGGTTTCCGCTATGATTACCCTTCATGACAACGGCGTTTTCCTCTCGGAGGGCGCCCTCCGCACCGCAGCCCCCGTCTCCCCGGAAGAGGGCCGGAAGCGCACCCTGGCCTGGAGCATTCTCCAGGCCCACAGCGTCTCCGGCGACCCGGAGCGGCTGCGAATCCGCTTTGACGCCATGGCCAGCCACGACATCACCTACGTGGGCATCATCCAGCAGGCCCGGGCCTCCGGCATGCGGGAGTTCCCCATTCCCTACGCCCTGACCAACTGCCACAACTCTCTCTGCGCCGTGGGCGGCACCATCAATGAGGACGACCACGTCTTCGGCCTCTCCGCCGCCCGGAAATACGGCGGCATCTATGTTCCGCCTCATATTGCCGTGATTCACCAGTATATGAGAGAGAAGATGGCCGGCTGCGGGCAGATGATTCTGGGATCTGACAGCCATACCCG
>OFFK01001402.1_pt1 | contig 17218 bp, 24 predicted proteins | sample 1521361 | NCBI WGS metagenome assembly OFFK01 (sample SAMEA3504096, study PRJEB24116) | mouse gut metagenome | biome: mouse gut; feature: mouse-associated habitat; material: faeces | place: Denmark | collected 2011
TGAACCGGGCGGCGCTCAGCAGCCAAAATGACGCGGTGGCGCTGGCCTTAAATCCGAAGGACGCCTATGTGAAGGACCTGGACCTGTGGGGCGTCAGCGAGTTCAAGGTCAACAGCGCGGGAGCCGTGGAGGTCAAATTCGCGGACCGGGTGAAGGCCATCGGACTGCTGCTGGAGTGCGCCGGGGGCGGAGAGGACGGGCTGAACGCCCTGCTGGAGGCGCTGGAGACGGAAGCGGAATAGGATTGGCGGCTTCCGCGGGTATTTTTCGAATGGGAGGTCTGGTTTTATGAAGATCAAACGGTTTTCTCCGAAGCAGAAACGGGTCATGAGCTGGTGGGGCCCTAAATCCCCGGACCGGCGGTATGACGCCATCATCTGCGACGGCGCCGTGCGCAGCGGGAAAACGCTGTGCATGGGACTGAGCTTCGTCTGCTGGGCCATGGCCTCCTTCCGGGAGCAGCAGTTCGCCTTCTGCGGCAAAAGCGTTGTCTCCCTGCGGAGGAACCTCCTCCAGGAGCTGACCCCCACCCTCAAGGAGCTGGGGTTCCGGTGCAGGGAGAAGCGCAGCGAGAATCTGCTGGTCATCAGCAAGGGCGGGAGGGAAAACCGCTTCTACCTGATGGGCGGCAAGGACGAGGGCAGCGCGGCGTTTATCCAGGGCGTGACCCTGGCGGGCGTCCTGCTGGACGAGGCGGCGCTGATGCCAAGGTCCTTTGTGGAGCAGGCCATCGCAAGATGCAGCGTGCAGGGATCCAGGCTGTGGTTTAATTGTAATCCAGAGGGATTAAATAAACCATGTAACAACCACCCCGACCGCTATCTTCGGAAAAAAAGCCGGATTCTTCTATCCGGATGCACCACGATCCGTTCCAGGCACATCCGCCAGAACGCCTGCTTGTCCGCACGGCCCAGCTGGGCGTACAGCTCCTCCCACCCGCTGGTGAACATCTGTCGCAGCGGCGCGACACTGGGAGGCTGGGCTGGCTGACGGCTCTCCTCCGCCGCCAGATCGTCCAGCTGCGCGTTCAGCTCCTCGTAATCCTTTCGGTACATGTCCATATCGATGATATCGTTTAGATACAGATCTTTCAAGCGCAAAAGCTTTTTTCTCAGCTTTGCGCGCTCCTCCTGGAAATTTCTGGCCGGCGCGCCGGCGGACGCCATGCGCTCCAGTTCGTAACAGTACTGCTCCAGCTCCCCGCACACATTGCTCAAGAGATAGTTCTCGATAGCCGACTCACGGATGTTGACGTTGTTGGAGCAGTCGTTGTGATGGTAGCGGCCGGGGCAGTTATAGCCCACGCTCTCCCGCCGGCCGCCATTCCGCAGCCAGTACAGATGCGCCCGGGACCCGAACCGCCGCCCGCATTCCGAACAGACTGCCAGACCCGTGAACAGATACACCCGGTCCCCTTCCGTCTTCCGCTCGGTCCGCCGACGGCTGGACTGGATCCGCTCATGCTGCTCCTTGGTGATGTAGGGCGGGCACATGCCGTCCACCCCGCTGAAATAGCCGTAGTAGGCCGTCTTAGCCAGCATCGAGCTGGCCAGCTGGTAGGAGAGGGGCAGCCCCCGCTCCGCCGCCGCCGCACGGGCCCGCTCTACGGACCGGTAGGTCAGGAAGCTCTCAAAAAACGCCGCCACGGCGGCCTCCGTCTCCGGGTCCTTGACGATCCTCTTGCCTTCGATCCGGTAGCCCGTGGGCACGTGGCCGCTGCACGGCTCCCGCCGCTCCCGCTTGGCCGCCATAACGGTGCGGATCCGCTCGCTGTCCCGGTCCGCCTCGTCCTGGGCCACGGAGAGCATGATGTTGATCTTCAGCCGCCCGGAGGCCGTGGAGGTGTCGTAGTCCTCCTGGATAGCCTTCCAGACCACGTTGTGGCGTTCCAGGATCTCCTGGACCTTGTAGTACTCCGCGATATTCCGGAACCAGCGGTCCAGGCGAGTGAAGATGATGAGGTCGATCTTCCCGGCCTGGACGTCCTCCAGCAGACGCAGCATGGCGGGACGCTTGTTGTAGGGCTTCCGGGCGGAGTTGCCGGCGTCGTTGTAGAAGGTCACGTCCTTCATGCCGTTCCGCTCCGCCCAAGCCCGCAGGGCTACGGTCTGGTCCTCAATGGACAGGCCCCGGAGCTTCTGCTCCTCGGTACTCACCCGGGGGTAGCAGGCCACCCGGGTGGCGGGGGGAAATGGGGTCATGGGGGATCAGCTCCTTTCCGGCACTCTTCCATCGTCAGGACGCGGCGCTTTTTACTCCAAAAACCACGAGCGCTTCAAAAAATTCCTGCATGATCCAGAGATAGTTCTCTCCCCGGAGGCGTATGTAATGATCCAGTAGTTCCTGGGATGGTGCCTGACCCGCTTCCAGCGCGGCCTGAATGCGCTTCAAGGCAGCGAGATCGTCTGTGCACAGACTGCAAAGCCCGGCGTGGAGCGCCTTCATATCCTCCAGCTCCTCCAGCGCAGCCGGGTCCATATCCAAGACAGCCCGGTCCGCCTCCGCCTGAGCGCGGAGCAGGCCGTACAGACGCTCACGGTCCTCCTCCGTCAGTATCCCGTCAGTCCGTATATCTTGAACGGCGGAGGTAATCTGCTCAGCGTAATCGCTGACAGCGGCCTTCGCCGCGGACAGATACGCCGTCTCATCCATCTCGCCAGCGGAGGCCAGGTAAAACCCGTAGCCAGTCAGCGCCGCGACAATCACAAGGACGACCGCTGCCAACCATACTGAAACCGCCCTCTTTGTCCGCCGGCAGGCAGCGGACGGTGAGGAATGGGTGCAGGAACCGTCCGTAAGCCCATCCCGCACCCACTGAAACAGGCCCTGGAGATTCCGCCATCGGAACACGGAAAGGAAAAGTCCGACTGTGCCGGCCAGATGCAGGACCAGCAGCCACAGCTCGTTTCCCGTCCGGAGCAGGCAGCACAAAAGGCCCCTGCCCACAGTGGCGGCCCTGCCCAGAGCGGTATCCCGGAGGGTATCGTTCCAGGGGGCGAATCGTTTGATTCGGCTGCCGGCCTTATCTCGGGCGTTCCAGAGCCTGCATTCCAGTCGGCACGGACCAGCCTCCCAGGAGCCGCTGATCCTGTTGAGCATCCCTATGCACATCGCCCCGCAGAGCGCCAGGACAGCCGCTGACAGCCAATTGCACCGGACCTTTTGCAGGATGGTCCGGGCGGCATCAAGCGCCATGCGCTCTACCTTTTCGATACACCCGACGGAATGCAGGCGGCCGCTCAAGGCGGAAGCTTCCAACTGCATGGTCGCATCCAGATCGTTCCGAAGGGAAACGAGGACGGCGTCCTCCGGTCCGGCGTGGACCGCCTCACTGATCCGCTCCACCACGCCCATCCGCAGAAAGGCCGCTTCCGCATATGCCGGCAGCGCCATGAGCTCCTCATACGGTACGCCCCTTGGTTCTACATAAAGCCAGCGGGCGTCCAGCGTATACAGGGCCCCCGCCGCAGAATCAAAGCCGGCCAGCCATTCGGCGTCAGATGCCTTTTCCGGATCTTCGCGGAGCTCATTCAGCTGCTGGACAAAAGCGTTATACACCCTGACCGACCCCTTCGTCAGATGTATCAGGGGACTCAGCTTGCCAGGGATCCCAGTGAAAACCACTATAGCGGCCGCCGTCAGGGCTGCATAGCGCAGATTGCCAATTGCTCCGCGACCCGCCTCACGTCCCGCATTTTTTAAGATTTTCGATCTATCCGATGCTCTGTCACAGACAGGACAGCTGGACTTCAACAGACGGTCCCCGCAGGTTTTGCAGAAAATTTCCTTGTCCAAGGACAGCGCCGCCGGACGGACGGGCGCCGGCTCCTGGGGCAGCTGCTGGCCGCAGTGCGTACAGAATACGCTGTCTCCGCCAGTCAGCTGGCCGCAGTTGGCGCAGCGGGCCCCCGCCAGCTTACCGGGCAGGAACAGGAACCGCCGCCTGTAGCAATAAACCGCCAGAAACACCAAGACTGCTAGGGCCAGCGCGCAGGCAGCCATGGCCCACGTGGTGATATAATCCAATTGGATATACCAGGCGTACCGCACGATCTCTGTCTGCGCCTCCTGGGTATGGAACACCTCAGCTGCAGCCCGGAGGAACAGGCACTGCTCCAGTGCAGCATAGCCGAGGACAAAACCTCCCGCCGCGAACATGCCGGATACACGCCACCTCCAAAATCTGTACGCCGCCCAGACCGCCAGCGCGAGCAGGCAGGCAGCCGCCCCAATCAGCCAGGGGCCGTAAGCGGCCCTGTTTCCCAGGGCAAGCCACAGCTTCCGCGCCGCCAGCAAGGGCAGCGCGGCGGTGAAAAGAAGATGAACCATGCCAACGGACTCTCTATGGGTATACGCCTTACAAGGCTCGCCCTTTCCCGCCCGCTTATGGTCCCGCCGGCTGAGGACCCAGACGGTGAACAGGGGAATCACGGCGCAGGCAGCGGCCATGGCCAGCAGAAAAAGCATATACTCCCGCCACAGCGCTGGATAAGCGGAAGAGAAATATATCTGAAGCTCTTCTTTGATGATAGATGTTGCAGGTTCCATATACAGAGTCTCCTCTCTCAGTCGCTCCACAAATAGAGCTTGTCAACTTCCCAGGCGTCCGGCGGACCGCTTCTGCGGTTAGGCTTCAATCCGCGTTCCGCTTCTTCCCGCAGAAGCCCCTGCCGGAGGCCAGGACCTTCCGGTACCCGCACCCCAGGACGAAGGCCGGGTCCGGATGGACGCACTGCTTCGCATCGCTGCACACCTTGCTCACGCCGTTCATGGTTTGCTTCACCTTATCCCGTCCCACTGATGTTGCTCACACATAGCAAATATGTAGTTTTTGAATGCGTCCAAACTATTGAATATCGGTACCTTTGACAAACTGTACCCAATAGGATATACTAAAAAAACTAACTCGCGAAGGACAAAAGCTGGGTTCCCGAATGGGAGTAGGTGGTTTCACCAAGAATTCCCAAGCTCCTGGGGTTAGCTTCTTTTTTTCTGTAGTTGAGCTTTAAGACTCTGAATGATATGTTCGGGGTCTTTCTTTATTTCTTCTACAATGAAATCGGTTGGACACGAATTGGGCTTACTTTAGTACTTCTGAAATTTCTCTAAAATATTTGTGAAAATTTCCATATTGCCAACACAGAACAATCGTGCTATTATGAAATTACAGCAGAGATCGAATTATTGACACGGAACCACAGAAAGGAGCAGATAGATGATGGTGAAACAGAAGTTGAATCCAAGAGACTTGCTCGAACTGGATAAAACAGAGCAACTCCTCGTCCAAGCGTACCGCTGTGGATACGCTGCCGATATTATTTGCGCTCTAAAAGCGTGCGGATCGCTGCCTGCACATTGGCCGGAGCATCCCGATAGGCATTGACCAGCTCCACTTCCGCGCTACTTAGCTCCTCGCTTTCAGCGAGGGGCTTTTCTTTTTGTCCGTCATCCAGTGATTGCTTCTCATCGCTGGTACCTAAAATGTAATCGATGGAAACACCGTATATCTTGCTAAGCTTAATTAGTGTTTGTGGTGCGGGAATAGTAATCCCCCGCTCCCATTGGCTAACTGCTGTTTGATTCACAAAAAGGACCTTCGCTAAATCCTGCTGTGACTTGTAGCCATTCTCAAGGCGGAGTTCCTTTAGACGATTCATGCTTGCCACCTCCAATTCTATAATAGTAGATATACTACTTTTTTGCAAGAAATTTTTTGAAATCAGTAGAATTACTACTTGACAATCGCGGCTGTCATTGTTATAATCGCAAATGTAGTAGTAAGACTACTGAATCGGAGGTGAGTAAAATAGACGGGATCAAAAAGCTTCGCTGTGCATTAGGGCTGACACAAGCCGAACTCGCAACGAAGGTATCTGTTACTCAGTCACAAGTTGCACAATGGGAGCGAGGAGCAGCCATGCCCAGCGCGGCGAAGCTCCCTCTGCTGGCCTCGGCGCTGGGATGCACCATCGACGACCTGTTCGGCCGATCCCCGCCAGGGGAGGTGAAACGGGATTTGGCGTAGGAAGTGCATAGAATGGTGGAACAGGGAGGTGATATTATGACCAGCAAAAAGGAATCCGCTCCCACCACAATGTTTTGGGAGCGGATAGGCAACTGTATTAAGCGGCACTCCGTAGATTTTTGGATAAGTGTGACAGCACTTATCCTGTCTATTCTGGCACTGTTGATGAAAGTATTTGCCATATAATGCTGATGGCAGAGATGGTGATTGCAGAGATTGACAGGATGCGGGTGATCCATTTTTCACGAGTCTGCTCCCGGTGGAATTCCAATTCAGCTTGCCCTTTCGGAGTGATACGAATAGAGGTTTTTTCGTATCCTTCCGGCATCATATCGGAATAAACGGTTACAAGTCCGTTTTCTTCCAGATACACATAGTTTTCCGGTGCATATGTAACATGAACCGAATTAGAAACAGCCATACAGGCATCCTCAAATTCTATCGTTTCGTGGGTATTTGCAAGTTTTAAAACTTGCAATGCGTCTTTACTTAGTTTCACTTTACTCACCCCCTTCCTCTAACAAAATTCTACCACAGGCGAACGGGGGTGACAAGGGGGAAATCCACCGCCATGCCCAGCGCGGCGAAGCTCCCCCTGCTGGCCTCGGCGCTGGGATGCACCATCGACGACCTGTTCGGCCGATCCCCGCCAAGGGAAGATCGGGACAGCGCATGAGAAACGCCCCGGCGGGGCCGGGGCGGGAGGATTCGGCGGGAAAGGAGGTGAAATCGCAAAATGATCCATCTGGACTATCTGGAAGAAATGGGCACGACATCAAGTGAATGGGAAAAGTTCACAAACGATACTGCACAAGAACTGGTAGATGTGCTCCGCCAAAAAGGGTGCACCTATCATGACGCAAAAGCGGCCCTCATCAAAGCCGGCTCCATTTTGGAGCAGGCTGCGCTGAAGGCCAAGGTTTGAGCTATACCAATGTACTCAGATCTATATCCTTATTTTCATTTGGGATTTGAAGTCTGGCAAAGTGATACCATTTTAGGAACTGCCGGATTTCATCGGAGTACCCACTGTCTCCGGGATGCTCCTGTTGGCGCTGGATCAGTTTTGCCTGGGCATAAGCAACAGAAAGATCATGTACCACAGAATCGGACATCTAAATCACCCCCTTTCCTGACAAAATTTTACCACATGTTGAAGCAAGGGGCAACCAAAAAGAAAGGAGGCAACTCCATGAAGACGTTCAACGACTACCGCGCCGCCCTCACCGGCGTAGGCCCTGCCACAAAGGAACGCATCCTGGCGGAGGCGGACAAGCATCTGACCGCCTGGGAGCTGGAGCGGCTGGTCCGGATCGCATATCCGGACCAGGCGTGAACGTAAAAACGCCCCGCCAGATGCTCGCAACACCTGACAGGGCAGAAAGGAGCTGACCATGCGCGAGAGCCTAAAATCCGCCCGCAGGGCGGCGGGCCTTACCCAGCAGGCGATGGCGGACAAGCTGGGAATCAGTTTGCGCTATTATCAGCAGATTGAGGCCGGGGACAGAACAGGTGATTTTGCCATTTGGGATGATTTGGAGGATATCACTGGAATCCATCAAAGGATTTTAAGAGAGACAAATCTCGGCAAAGCAAGTAGTCTGTAGGGACTTCTAGCACATCAGCGAGTTTGACCAGCATATCCAAAGGAGGTTCACGTGTTCCCTGCTCGTAACATTGATAACTCCGTAAGGCAAGACCTATTGCATCAGCTAGTTTTTGTTGGGTTAAATGACGAGTTATCCGCACTTCACGCAATCTTTTCCCGAACATAAAATTTTCCTCCATATCCTCTTGACTACGTGCTAATTGTACGGTATACTGACATCATAAACAACGTGCAGATAGCGCGTAATGCGAATAGCACGTAAAAAGGAGGACAAACAATGTTAGATCTGGAAATGGCGCAGGTACAACTCCACAGCGGCCTGGACATGCTCTATACCGTCCAGGAGGCGATGGCGGAGCGGCCGGACAGGCCGACCAATTACACTGAGGCTTTGTATGGTGTGTACGACTATCTGAAAGGGGTGGAAACGCGAATTGCAGACATACTTGACACTTTTTGTAAGGAGGATAGCAAATGAGCGAGCTGAAAGTACAAGATTTTCACGGCAAACAGGTCATCGACAGCCGTGATGTGGCGCAGATGGTGGAGCGCGACCATCGAGAATTGCTTAAAAGTATTCGTACTTATGCAAAGTATTTGACTGAGGGCGAGATCCCCCTCAGTGATTTCTTCATTGAATCTGAGTATAAGGATAAGACTGGACGGGTTCTCCCATGTTATCTTATCACTAAAAAGGGTTGTGACTTGGTAGCAAACAAAATGCCAGGGAAGAAGGGGACGCTGTTCGCCGCCGCCTACGTCTCCGCCTTCGAGGAAATGCGGCAGGCCCTGACCGCGCCCCGGTCCCCCTCCCTCCCGGACAGCGTGACCTTCAGCAGCGCGGTAGGCTTCATGCGGCTGACGCGCCGGGTGATGCTGGACATGGGCGCCAGTCCGTTTGACGTGGGCATGATGATCAAGCAGACCTGTGAGGCAATCAGCTTCCCGGTGCCGCCCGCGCTGACCAAACAACTCCCCGGGCAGACAAGCTTTTTCGACCGCCCCGCCCTGGAGAGATGAAAAACGCCCTTGTAGATGCTGGAACATCTACAAGGGCACAGAGAACCGAAACTACACAAACTCAGCCTCTGCCTCCATTATACCGGAGGCAGGGGCGGAAAGCAAGGAGAACTTTATGAATACCATTCAAATCACGCTTGCCCGCAGGCCGGCGCAGCTCTGAGAGGGCAAGACCTATGGCAAAAGAAATTGACTTCGCCATAGCCACACCCATGAGTGAAGAGCTGGCTATGCGGCTGATGAATTTTTTGATTACCGCCACCGCAAAGCGGGAAAACGTCAGCGTTACAGGAACCATTACGAAGAAAGAGAGAGCTTCTTAGGCTTTCTGGAAAGGAGATCCCCATGGACGGCGAGCGCAGAGAGTACATACGGGACCGGTTTTATCAGGAAATCAACGGGACGAAGGGCCAGGCGCGGCGGGGCGGCGCTCTGCGGCTGGATGAGATTGATGGGGTGTGCTGAGATGGAGCATTTACAAAAGCGGAGGCCGGGCAGTCCGGCCTCCTGGCATATGGCGGCGCTGGGGCTGCTGGCCCTGGCGGTGAACATGGCCCAGTGGGCTTGGATCGCGGCGCTGGAGGCTTCCCGGCAGGAGGAGGTAGCAAGGTATCAGGTGCAAGCCGAAAGCGCGGAGCATATGCGTGACCTGGCGGTGGAGCAGCTGGGTGCGGCAGTCCTCCAGGCGGAAGCGGACAAGCAGGCCCGTGCAGAACAGGCGGCGGCGTACGAGGCCGTGGGGGCGTATCGGTACGTGGGCGAGTGTACGGTCACGTACTACTGCCCCTGCGAGGAATGCTGCGGCAAGTGGGCGGACGGTCTGACGGCCACGGGGCTCCCGGCGGGGCCGGGGATCGTAGCGGTGGATAAATCCGTTATTCCTCTGGGAAGCACGGTTATCATAGACGGGCAACGATACCTGGCGGCGGACACCGGGGTAACGGGGAAGCATGTGGACGTCTGCCTGGCGGAGCATGAGGCTACCGTGGAGGCCGGGGTGAGGACGGCGGCGGTGTGGGTGGTGATGCCATGAACGCCATCCTAAAGTATCCAGGAGCGAAGTGGTCGCTGGCTGAGTGGATCATCTCCCACTTTCCGCCCCACCACAGCTACCTTGAACCTTTCTTTGGCTCTGGGGCAGTGCTGTTCAATAAATCGCGCTCCAACATCGAGACTGTCAATGATATTGATGGCGAGGTGGTAAACTTGTTCGATTGCATCCGGAGGGACCCGGGGCGGATTGCCCGAATGGTGTATTTCACGCCATACAGCCGCCAGGAGTTCGATAGGTCATGTCTGCCAGAAACCCAAGCAGACCCTTTTGATCGTGCAGTACGATTTCTGATCCGTTGCAACCAGGGGCATGGATTCCGCACCAATGAATACAAGGTTGGTTGGAAGAACGATGTGCAGGGCCGGGAGCGGGCTTACGCCGCCCAAAACTGGGCGGACCTGCCGGAAGTCATCGTTCAGACGGCGGATAGGATGAGGGGCGTACAGATTGAGTGCATGCCGGCAGTGGAATTGATCTCTCGTTTTAACGCGCCAAACGTTCTGATCTACTGCGACCCGCCCTACGTGCTGTCCTCCCGCAGCAGCGGGAAGCGGCAGTATAAGCATGAGATGACGAACCGGGACCACGAAGAACTGCTGGCGGTGCTGAAGGTACACAAGGGGCCGGTACTCATCAGCGGGTACCGAAGCGAGCTGTACGACCTGGAACTGGTGGGCTGGTACCAGGAGTATACAACGGCAACCGATCAGCTGTCACGGCGTCGGGAGGAGGTCCTGTGGATGAATTTCGATCCAGGGACCCGGCAAGAAAGGATGTTTTAAACGGAGACCATGAAAGTTGTGGAAAGATCATGAAAAACGTACTGGAACGCGCGGCAGAGAACAAGACGGAGGAAAAAATCCGTTATTTTAAGGCCAAGCAGGCAGAGAGCTATGAGTTTAAAGTCCGCTATGCAGAAATCAGGGCTTGGGAGTTCTACAAACACCCGGAGATCGGCGGGGCCTGCTACGTGTCGGTTGGCGGTCTGGACAGCATCACATTACTGTTGTTTCTCCGATCGATCGGAATCAACGTACCGGCGGTGTCGGTATCCGTCCTGGAGGATAAGAGCATACAGGCCATCCACAAGCAGCTAGGCGTGGAGCCCCTTAAACCACTGAAAAGCAAGGTGGAGGTTATCCGGGAGTTCGGCTGGCCGGCGCTCAGCAAGGAGATCACCAGGAAAATTAATTTGCTCCAGAATCCCAGCGAGAAAAACGCGACCGTGCGCCATGCCATTATTACCGGGGAAACGGGAGCCTATGGTGGGTATCGCAAAGGAACACGAATGAAGTTGTCGCAAAAGTGGCTGGAAAAGTTTGGTGGTTATGAAAACGAAAATGAAGGGGTCAGCTACGGAACGCCGGACTTTTTTGTTTCGGACAAGTGCTGCTATTACTTAAAAGAGAAGCCTTGCGACAACTACGCAAGAGGCTCTGGAAGATTTCCCTATATGGGCCTTATTGCATCAGAGGGCGGACGGCGGCAAAAGGCTCTGATGATCAATGGCTGCAATTACATATCCCCTGGCACTAAGCGAAGCTGCCCATTTGCGATTTTCAACCGTCAGGACCTGTTGCAGTTAGCGCTTGACCTTCATGTTCCCGTTCCGGAAATCTACGGCGAGATCGTCCGGGACCCGGACGGAACGCTGCGGACCACCAAAGCTCAGCGGACCGGGTGCAGCATGTGCGGCTTTGGCGTACATATGGAGAAACGGCCTCACCAGTTTGACCAGCTGTGGGCGCGTAGCCCTGGCGAATGGGAAATGTGGATGCACCACGTGGACAACCTCCCGGACGGAACCTGGTACGGCTGGGGACATGTGCTTGACTATATCGGCGTGGAGTGGAGGGAGCCCTGGCGGCAGTTTGAGAAGCAGGAGAGCTTGTTTGACAGAGAGGTGAAATGATGGACTAGAAAGAATTTGCGAAGCAGCTACGGAACCAGGCAGGCAACTATGCGCTCTTTTATGGCGCGCCACGCGGTGACCTGGAAAAGGCGGCGGACGTGATCGAGGATCTGGCGGCGTTTCTGGAGCGGGTCCATGCCGATCCGTGCCGGACCTGCTGCGGACATCTGGACCGCTGCAGGCGGAATAACGCGTGGGAGGAGGAGGCGCACCCATGAAGATCGCCCCCCGCCGCGACAGCTTCGCCCGCAATATTTCATCAAATTAAAAGGAAAGGAATCCAATCACATGTCAGTAAAGATTATCCAATTCGAGGCGGAGAACGTCAAGCGCATCAAAGCCCTGCAGCTTACCCCGGCGGCCTCCGGCCTGACGGTTATCGGCGGCCGGAACAACCAGGGGAAGACCTCCAGTCTGGACGCGATCGTCTGGGCCCTGGGCGGGGACCGGTACAGGCCCTCCCAGGCCCAGCGGGAGGGCTCCGTAATCCCGCCGAGGCTGCGTATGGAGCTCAGCAACGGCATCGTCGTGGAGCGGTCCGGGAAAAACAGCGACTTGAAGGTCACCGACGCCTCCGGCCGCCGGGCAGGACAGCAGCTGCTCAACTCCTTCGTGGAACAGCTGGCGTTGGATATGCCCCGGTTCATGCAGTCCTCCAGCCGGGAAAAAGCGGAGACGCTGCTTCGGATTATCGGCCTGGAAGATCAGGTAAACGAGCTGGAACGGAAAGAGAAGGAGCTGTACAACCAACGCCGGACCATCGGCCAGATCGCCGACCAGAAGCGAAAGTACGCCGATGAGCTGCCCTTTTGGCCGGACGCGCCAGCGGAGCCTGTTTCCGCCTACGACCTCATCCAGCGCCAGCAGGACATTCTTGCGCGCAATGGCGAAAACCAGCGCCTCCGCCAGCGGGCTAAGCGGCTGGAGGAGCAGAGGGCCATTGCCTCAGAGCAGCTGGAAGACATGCGAAAACGCTATGAGGAGGCCCGGGAGAAATACGCCGCCCTCTGTGAAGACTGCGAGACGGCAAAAAAATCCGCTCTTGACCTGTTGGATGAATCCACAGAGGAGCTGGAGGCCAGCCTGCGAGACATCGAGGCCGTCAACATAAAAGTCCGCACAAACCAGGACCGCGCCCGGGCGCAGGCGGAAGCCCGCCAGTACGTCGACCAATACGCCGCCCTGACGGAAAGTCTGGAAAATGTGCGGAAGGAAAAAGCGGAGCTCCTGAGCGGCGCGGCGCTCCCTCTGCAGGGGCTTTCCGTGGAAAACGGAGAGCTGACCTACCAGGGGAAGCCTTGGGACTGTATGAGCGGCAGCGATCAGCTGAAGGTATCCGCCGCCATCGTCAGGGCTCTGAAGCCCGCCTGCGGCTTTATCCTCCTGGATAAACTGGAGCAGATGGACCTGGAAACCCTGCGGGAGTTCGGGGCCTGGATGGAAGCCGAAGGACTGCAGGGCATCGCTACCCGCGTGTCTACTGGCGGAGAATGCAGCGTCATCATTGAGGACGGCAGCGCCGTGATCCCGGAACCCGCGCCTGCGCCGTCCTGGGAGAGAGGAGTGTTTTGATGGAAATCTTGTCAGGCAAGCAGGCCAATGCGCTGAAAACGGTTATTTACGGCCCGGAGGGCATCGGCAAAAGCACCTTCGCCGCCGCCTTCCCGGAACCGCTGTTCATCGATACAGAGGATTCCACCAAATTTATGGACGTGCGGCGCTTCCGGAAACCGCAGAGCTGGGCGGAGCTGCTGGAGCAGGTCAGATACGCCCGGGACACCCCCGGGCTGTGCAGGACCCTGGTCCTGGATACCGCGGACTGGGCGGAGCAGCTGTGCAGCGACAGCATCTGCGCCAGCAAGAAACTCTCTGGCATCGAAGATATCGGCTACGGCAAGGGGTATGTCTATCTGGCGGAGGATTTCGGGAAGCTGCTGAACCTGCTGGGGGAGCTGACCGGGAAGGGAATTAACGCAGTCCTCACCGCCCATGCCGCCATGCGGAAATTCGAACAGCCGGACGAACTGGGCGCCTATGACCGCTGGGAGCTGAAGCTGCAAAAGAAAACCGCCGCCCTGGTCAAGGAGTGGAGCGACCTGCTGCTGTTCGCCAATTATAAGACTATGTCCGTCGCTGTTGACAAGGACGGCAAACGCCACAAAGCCCAGGGCGGCAAACGGGTGATGTACACAACGCATCACCCCTGCTGGGACGCCAAGAACCGCCAGGGCCTGCCGGAGGAAATGCCCCTGGATTTCCGCGCCATTGCCCCCTATCTGTTCCCGGCGGAACCTGCGCCTGCTCCCAAACCGGAGCCCCGGGCCGCCACAGAGCCAGACCCGCCCCCCACGCCTTCTCCGGCGGACAAGCCCACGCCCCCTCTCCCTGCCTCCGATCTCCCCGCCAAACTGATCCCACTTCTGAAAAGCGCGGATGTGACGGAAACAGAAGTCCGGGAGATCATCGCAAACAAGGGCTATTTCACGATCGATACTGCATGGCCCGTTATGGAGCAGGCGGGATTTATAGACGGATGGCTTCTGCCCTGGTGGGACAAAATCGTAACAATGATCCGGGAAAATCCCGACCGGTTGCCCTTCTGATAACAACTTTTTGCAAATTCCAGTCTGTTTTTATATTCTTACATAGGAGAACCTGATATGAACGACTACAGCAGCGCCCCCCACGAGCTGGGATGGGACGATGAAATTACGAATGATTCCGGTGCGTTCCTTCTTCTGGAGGAGGGCGACTACGACTTCACCGTCACCGCCTTCGAGCGGGGCCGGTTCCAGCCGGGCCCCAACTCAAAGACCCCGCCCTGCAACAAGGCAATCCTGACCCTCTCAGTGGACACCCCTGCCGGGACGGCCAACATTAAGTACGACCTGATCCTTTACTCCACTATGGAATGGAAGATTTCCGAGTTCTTCCGCTCCATCGGCCAGAAGAAGCACGGCGAGCCCCTGCGCCCCAGATGGAACGAAGTGGTGGGCTCCCGAGGCCGTGCGCATTTCAAACCCCGCGCCTACCAGGACAAGAAAACCGGCGAGGACCGGCAGGCCAACGACGTCGCCAAATTTTATGATTTCGACGAAGAACGCGCCCCCGCCGCGCCCCAGTGGAAGCAGGAGAGCATGGGGATGCCCGTCCCCACTCCCTGGGATTCCGGTAAGTTCTGATGGAACTGCGGCCTTATCAGCAGGAGGCGCGGCTGGCGGTGGAGCGGGACTGGGCGGGTGAGTTCCTTCGGACCCTCCTGGTCCTGCCCACCGGCTGCGGCAAGACGATCGTGTTCTCCAAGATCATAGAAGACATGGTCCGGCAGGGGAACCGGTGCCTGATCCTGGCCCACCGGGGAGAGCTGCTGGATCAGGCGGCCGACAAGCTCCTGGCTGCCACCGGCCTGCGGTGCGCGGTGGAGAAGGCGGAGGAATCCTGCCTGGACAGCTGGTACCGGGTAGCGGTTGGGTCCGTGCAGAGCCTGCAGCGGCCCTCCCGGCTGGCCCGGTTCCCATCGGACTACTTCGGTGTGATCGTGGTAGACGAGGCCCACCACGCCCTTTCGGACGGCTACCAGCGGGTCCTGGAGCACTTCGGCGGCGCGAAGGTCCTGGGCGTCACCGCCACCCCGGACCGGGGGGACATGCGCAGTCTTGGCCAGTATTTCGAGCATCTGGCCTACGAGTACACGCTGCCCAAGGCCATCAAGGCCGGGTATCTCTGTCCCATCCGGGCGGTGACCATTCCTTTGGAACTGGACTTATCGGGCGTAGGGGTCCAGGCCGGCGACTTTAAAAATTCCGATATCGACACGGCCCTGGACCCCTATTTACACCAGATCGCCCAGGAAATGCAATCCTGTTGCCGTGGGCGAAAAACGGTGGTATTTCTTCCCCTGGTGAAAACCTCCCGGAAGTTCCGGGACATCCTCTGCGCCCATGGATTCCGCGCGGCGGAGGTGAACGGCGAGAGCCAGGACCGGGCGGAGATCCTCCGGGACTATGAAGCGGGGAAGTACGACGTGCTGTGTAACTCCATGCTCCTCACAGAGGGCTGGGACTGCCCCAGTGTGGACTGCATAGTCGTCCTGCGGCCTACGAAGGTAAGAAGCCTCTACAGCCAGATGGTCGGGCGCGGCACCCGGCTGTTTCCCGGCAAAAAGGACCTGCTGCTCCTGGATTTCCTCTGGCACACCGAACGCCATGAGCTGTGCCATCCGGCAAGCCTCATCTGCGATTCTTCCGAGGTGGAGCGGAGAATGACGGAGATCATCGAGGCGGCGGCGGGGCCGGTGGACATCGAGGAAGCGGAGCGGCAGGCCGGCGAGGATGTGGTGGCCCAGAGGGAGGCGTCCCTGGCCAAACAGCTTTCGGAAATGCGCTCCCGCAAGCGCAAGCTGGTGGACCCGCTCCAATTTGAGATGAGCATCCAGGCGTCGGACCTCAGCGACTACGTGCCCTCCTTTGGATACGAAATGGGTCCGCCCAGCGAGAAGCAAAAATCCGCCCTGGAGAAATTCGGCATCTTCCCAGATGAAGTCGAGAGCGCGGGCAAAGCCTCCCTGCTTCTAGACCGGCTGGTCAAGCGGCAGGCGGAGGGGCTTTCGCGTCCCCGGCAGATCCGGCAGCTGGAGCGGTACGGGTTCCGGCATGTGGGACAGTGGTCCTTTGAGGCGGCGGACAACATGATCAGCCGGATCGCGGCTTTGGGCTGGCGGGGCGTGCCCCGGGGCGTGGACCCCGCGTCTTATCAGCCGGAGGGGTAACGAATGGAAAAAGAACTGGATCTGCTGGATGCCCTGGGATACATCGACCCCGCCGCGCTGGACTACAGCCAGTGGCTGGCGGTGGGCATGGGGCTGAAGGAGGCAGGGTATCCCGCCTCCGCCTGGGAGGCGTGGTCCCGCCGGGACGGAGGGCGGTACCACCCGGGCGAATGCGCGAAAAAATGGGAGGGCTTCCGCGGAAGCGGGAATCCCATCACGGCGGGGACCATCGTATCGATGGCGCGTTCCGGAGGCTGGCGGCCGGGGGGAACCGGCGGGCATGAACTGGGCTGGAACGACATGATCGGCATCGACGATAGGGAGGACGGCGTGGTGGTGGACCGGAACTGGATCGAGGACCGGGAGGTGGGCGAGCCGGAGGACTGGCATCCCGCCCGGCAGCTCATCGCGTACCTGGAGGCCCTCTTTGACGCGGACGACAATGTGGGCTATGTGACCCGCAGCTACGAGAAGGACGGACGGTATCTGCCGGATCGGGGCTGCTGGGACCGGACCGCCGGGAAGCTCATCCAGGAGCTTTCCCGCTGCGGGGAAGACGTGGGAAAGGTGCTGGGGGACTACAACCCGGCGGTAGGGGCGTGGATTCGATTCAACCCCCTGGACGGCAGGGGCGTGAAAAACGAGAATGTGACAGATTTCCGATATGCCCTGGTGGAATCGGACACCCTGCCCATCGAGAAGCAGAACGCCATCATCCGGGAGCTGGAGCTGCCGGTAGCCGCCCTGGTTCACTCCGGCGGAAAGAGCCTCCACGCCATCGTGCGGGTGGAGGCGGGTAGCTATGAGGAATACCGGCGGCGGGTGGACTA
>OFFK01001408.1_pt1 | contig 17189 bp, 13 predicted proteins | sample 1521361 | NCBI WGS metagenome assembly OFFK01 (sample SAMEA3504096, study PRJEB24116) | mouse gut metagenome | biome: mouse gut; feature: mouse-associated habitat; material: faeces | place: Denmark | collected 2011
TGCTGTATGCATTCTATGTTTTCAAAACAGAACCGCTCATTATAGTTTACCGTGTCATGGTCATGCATGACGGTTGTCTGTGCGGTAAGCAGCTCCAGGACATTGTCTTCAATGAGGCTGCCGAGGTCCTTCTTTTCATGGGCTGTATAATAAGAGATCTGCTCATCCCCATAGAACCTCATGCAGGCCCTCTGTTTGTTGATCATGGCCACGGTATCATCCCAGAACAGCACAGTCCTCTGGATCATGGCCTTTTTGAGCCCGGCCTTGAAATCCTCCAGTCCCTTTGCGGCCCTTCGGCAGAGCTTGCAGACATATCCTTCGCTCGGATGCAGGCTTTCTCCCGTCATGCCTGAAAAAAACAGGCAGACTTTATTCACTGCCATGTTCCCTGTCACCATCAGGGACAGGGCAAGTGCCTGTACCGTGCTGCCGTACTGGTTCTGCTCTTTTAAATGTTTTTCTATCTGCAGGCGTACCTGTGCACCGCAGTCCGTGCATTCATAGGCCGCATATTTATGGCGGCGCCTGACTGTTTTGATGGTCACATCGAACTCATCTTTTTCGACATAGCTGCCAGTAAATGCCAGGCTGCCGCCGCATAAGCTGCATGTTTCAGACTGGATATCCAATTCATGCAGGACATGTTCATCAACCTCAGAATGTTCGAAAGGTTCCAAAATGTGTTTTCTATGGCCGCCCTGGCCGCCCTTTTTCTTGCCGCTTCCCCGCCTCGAATTCGGTATTACCTTTTTCCTGTTGATTGGGGTCTGCGATGTAGGCGTCCCAGTATTTGTCCCGTCCCGGTCTGCAAGCGCCTCCAGATGTGCGACTTTGTTCTTTAATGCCTGAATTTCGGCGTCTTTTTGTGCGGCTTCTTCCTTGTGCTGTTCTTTTTCCTTCGCAAGGGCTTTTTCCAATGCCCTGTTTGAATTCCTGAGCGATGTGACCTGTTCCTGATAGGACAGGATCCTGTCCTTCTGTTTCATATATTCGCCGGATAAACGCTCATAGTCCCGCCGAAGGTTTCCAGATGGTTTGTACACGGCGGGCCTCCTTATGCCTGTTTGGATTTTAATTTCTGGATTTGTTCCCTGAGGGTATGGTTTTCCCTGCGGAGCCTGGCGAGTTCTGCCTGAAGTTCAGGAACCGTAGACGGCATTGCGGCTTCTTCCGGGACATAATCAGGACTCCGCTTTTTGCCGCGGCCGTCAGTCGGCACGATTTCGCCCGTTTCTTCATCAAGGCGTCCGATCAGGGTACGCTTTGACCTTGACTGCTTCTTTTCCTTATCCCATGTATAAGTGGTCTCATAGGCATAAGTCTTTCCGGATCTTTTGTCCCTGTTATAAGTGATAGCCATATGTGCTCCTCCTTTGAATCGTCACGTATATTATAACACATGACGATTCAAAAATCAATAGAAAAAGGCGAAAAAACTGATAAAATCAACATTTTTTCGCCTTGAAGATAAGTATAAAATTCGTCATGTAATGATGTTTGCCTTGGCATCAAATAAAATCGACTGTGAATAGTAACAAATCCCCTATAAACTGGAATTTTTATCTCTCAATTCTATAAATGTAGCAGGCTTCATTTTGTTTCGTTATAATATTTGTTTAATATTTGGGCTAAAAGTAGAGGATTTTCTTCATTTACAACGTGTCCGGTGTTTTCGATGATTTCTAATTTTGCATTTTGAATATTTTGGTGGAAATAATACGCAGATTTAATGTTGGCGCTATCTTTTTTCCCGCAAATCAAAAGAGTAGGACATTTTATACTGTTAATGCTGTCAATGAAATCCAATGCTCTCATGGAGTTTCCCAAAATGAAAGTGTCTTTTTTATTAAACGCCATATTTTCAAACATTGATCTGGGTAAAAGTCTAAAAATGATATTTTGAATGCCAAATATTACCCTGGGAATTTTATGGGGAGTACCAATCAAAACAAGTGATTTCACTTTATCGGGGAAATCCAATGTGTAATGTAATGCTAATATTCCCCCTAACGAAATGCCGCACAAGTTTATTTGTCCGTCATTATTATTACAATATTCTTTGAATGAAGAATATAAATTTTTATAACAAGCTTCCTTGCCATTAAGAATTGCAGATAAGTCTGGACACAAGATATCTCTATTGTCTTCCATATATGAAATTGTTTCATTCCAACTTGTTGACTTATGGCCCGAACCGTGTATAAAAATAGTTTTCATCAATTTTTCCTTTCAAATTTCGATTTGTCATGAGTCAAGCATACCACCAATACTGGCAACTTTCAACCCTCATTTATAGGCACTGGTAGTAGTGGTTATACCGAAGTTACCATTCACAGTCTAAATAATTTTTTGCAACACAAATAGACCGGGATTTCGCCGGCCATTTGTTCCGAATAGGCTTAACGACTTTTATTGTTGGGATGTTTGAGAAAATATTTCTTCTACCGTATACGGGTTACCATTGCACAGCCGCGTTAATGCAGCCATCTCATTGATTCCATTCCTCCTGCAGGTTTCTATATAGGTTCGGATTGCTGCATAGTTGTCTGCTGTCCCAGCTGAAGCGAACTGACCGGATACCTTCATTTTCGTCTTCACGCCACGCAGCGCCCGCTCGCTTAAATTGTTCGTTGTGGGCAGTGTAAAATCCTCCACCCATGCGAAGAAATTCTCCCGGTAGTTTATCATCCTCGCAATGAGGGCGCGTTCAAACGGCCCGGAATAGACAGAATCATTAGCTTCGGCCTCCCTTTCCGCCTTTTCCAGCAGTTCCGTCATCTTTTTGTTGAAGTTTTCTATATGCGCCTCCCCAAAGCTTTCATCCCCCGACCGAATCCGGTCATTTCTGTCCTTGATTGTTTCGGAAATCAGCTGTTTGATCTCAAGCAGCACCTTATGCCCTGTCTCATCCGCACTCTTTTGGAGGTCCCTCTGCAGGTGCGCATTGCATTCCAGGTTCATGAACACAAACTTACGGCTGTAATTGATTGAATTGTGGTCATGCATGACCCTTGTCGTTTCTGTGGGCGCCTCCAGTATGCCGTCTGCCAGTATGCTGTCCATGTCCTTTTTGTCGTGGGCGACATAATAGGCAGCTGTCTCATCCCCATAAAAGTGCAGGCATATCCTGGACTTGTCTGCCATGACCACGGTGTCGTCCCAATAGAGGATGGGGCGCGTGATCAGGAACCGGAACAAGTCCTCCCTGAACTGATCCAGGCCTTTCGCTGCCCTTGGCTGGAGCTCCGCGATATACCCTTCGCTGGGGCATACCTCCCCGTCTGTCAGGCCGCTGATCAGGAGCGGCACTTTGTTGATGGCCGCATTCGTGGTGTTCATCAGTGAGAGGGACAGCGCCTGGAGGTTCGCCCCATACTGGCATCCGGCCCGTAAGGACGGGGCGGTCCCGGTACGGACAATCTGTCCGCAGTTTCTGCATTGGTACAGCCAGAATTTATGGAGCCGTTTTATGGCTTTGACCTCTATATCTATCTCATATTTTTCCTCATATCCACCGGTGAAGGAAAAATCATCGCAGCCGCATGCCGGACATGCCTCCCCGTCACCCACTGGATGGTCCACTTCCTCGCCTGCCTCTTCCGGTTCCGGCTTTTCCAGGACATGGCGTTCGTGCCCTCGCTGCCCGCCTTTCGGCTTCCCCGTATTTCTTCGGCTGTTCGGGATATGCCTGTCTTTCCATGGAGGCGTTTGGCCGGTTGGGGTAGACGTGTTCGTGCTGTCCCTTCCAAGCAGGGCCTCCGCATGGGCGAGCCTTGCAGAAAGCCCATGGATTACGGCATCCTTTTCTTCCAGTTGCCCCTCATAATCCTTGATGATGGCGGCAATCCTATCATCGTATGCTTTCAGCATCTCCCAGTGTTGGTCCATCAGTTTCTGGATCTTGTGGTCTTTCCGATTCAATTCGGCCTGGTATTTTTTCCAGTCTGAGTCACATTCCTCAAACCAGATGTCCCGGACGGTGACCGTGGCTGCATGGGCCTTTGCCAGTTCTTTTTTTAGCCGGCCGATCTCCTTGACATACCCGGCGACTACTTTAGGAATTGTCGGAAAATAACTGATGCAACTTGTTTAGGAGAAAGCCCAGAAATACAACGAAAACGGCTATAAACTTGCATCAGTTATTTGTAGACAATTCCTTATGATGGTCCGCCTGCAGCTTCTTATATCTTTCCCCGTTCCGGAAAGCTTCTAATTCCTGGCGCATGGCCTTATTCTGGTATTGGAGCGTGGTATATTCTGAAAACAGACGGTCCATGGCTGCCTCCTATAGATATCCTATTTACGCTTCCGGTATATGGGAAACGACTTCTTTTATACGTTCCAGGCTTGAACGCAGCAGCTGGTTGCGGTGTTCCAAAGCTTTGATCCTGGCGTCTTTTTCCATGCATTCCTTTTTCAGTGTCTCCGCAAGAAGCCGGTAGTCTGTTTCCGGTTTTTCCTTTTTGCTATGGACAGAACTGCCATCAGGCCCTTTTTTCCTTCCGCGTTTTCCTGACGATGGGACCAGCTCACCTGTCTCCGGATCTTCAGTGCCAAGATATTTCCGGATAGGTCTGGACTGTTTTGTTTCCGGGTCATAATGGGAAGTTGATTCATAGAGGGCAACCCGCCCTGTCTTTTTGTTCACATATCTAACGATTGACAATTTATCATCTCCCTTCGCGTGTTGGTACTATATATTGTATCACATACCAACATAAATGTCAATGCTTTATTGGTATATTTTAAAAAAGTGCCAATACTCCTCCAGAAATGCTGGTTTAATCAGTCAAAGGAAGCCTCAAGCCCTAGATAAACACTGGGTTTGAGGCCTCCTATCACAATTGGTTTTATACTTTATTTAGACTGTGAATGGTAACATGCAAAAAGTTATGCAGTGCCAGAAATACTATGTATTTAAGATTCGTGATATTGTGAACAACAGCTTTCATACACTGGAAGAAAAACGGATCGACTGCCTGGTTCAGTATCTGGATCTGTGTATCAGTACCTATGATGAGTACAGGATGGTATTGGATTCGGGCAAGTTGAAGAGGTCGTATGAAGGGTTGATTGAGGGCATTGATTTTCAGATGCAGAATCATCCTTTCCGGAAACTGGAACTGTATAGGAATGACTTTGCCCATCTGCATAAGCTGGCCGTGTTAGATGAGCAGCAGCGTGATAAAGAACTCCACGATATCCACAGGGATATGGTCAGTTTGAGGAAGAAGCTAGGTGCCGCGGATATGATCGGCCATTATATAGCCTGTCTGAAGCACGAAGAGAACTATCAGGAAATGGACCACCTTATGGAAGCTCTGATAAGCGACTTGCTGTATAAAGGATATTCATTGACGTATCTGTTTGAATGGTTCAAGAAGCAGCAGGAAGAATTCATGCGGAACGGCCAGGATGTCTCCATCATTGAAAGACTCCGGGAGCTGGATAGGGAAGCCGTGGAGCATACCATATACATAAAGTTTATTGTAAGGAGCGATACCCAGTCGATGCTGGCACTGCAGCTTTTGGGAAAGCAGTTTACCATACAGGAAAGCGATAAGGTTCCATTCAGCAGCAGATGGTCTGATGGGCATTTCTATATCGCGAGCAGGAAGTACAGGGCGCTGGATGTGACGAAAGCGCTCTCCATGGCATCAAAGGAGTTCAGCGCCGTGAAAGAGCTGTTTGACATGTGGCAGGGGACGACTGGCTGCATCCGCGATGACCTGCGGTATGGCTGGACAGAGGATGGGGATTTTAACATGCTGGCGGTAAAGAAGACCGATAATGTCAAGATGCTGGGATATGTGGATTCCTATTACAGGAAACAGATGGAACGCTTCCTGAAGTTGAAGGACGGCTCTGAAAGCGAAGACATCAAGGTGCTGGAGAGGATTTTATATACCCTGAACACAGCCAAGACCTATAAGATACAGAACCGCTTCCTGAATTTCTGGTCTGCGCTGGAGTATGCTTTGTATCCGTTCCCCCGATTCACAATCATTGAAAAAGCCAGGGTTGTGGTGCCGGAAGTGTTCAGCCTGTTCTACATTAAGAACAAGATGAATATCTTCTGGTCCAGGCTCACACATTACCTTGAGACCAGATGCCAGGAGAGTGAGCTCTATGAGGCTGTCCGCTTTGTGGATGAATGTAAGGAGTCCAGTGACGGAGGATATGATACGAAGAAGGTGATTGCGGTGTTCCAGGATCAGCAAAGGGTAGAGAAAATAGCGGACAGCTTTTCAAGGCATGTCGTGCTGCACCGGGAACTGTCCGAACTGTTCATGCTCATCAATTCCCCGAAGAAGGCAGTGGCGGCGATAGAAGAGTATTATGAGGGCATCAGGCATGACCTGAACTTCATATACAGGCTCAGGAACCAACTGATACATTCCACCAAAGGGACAGATGACTCTCTGGAGCATATCAGCATGAGGCTTTACAGGTATGTGAACTCAGTATTGTCCACCACCATACTGTATTATAAAGAGAAGAACAGCAAATATACAATAACGGATATACTCAATTCCATTGATGCGACTTATCAGGATTACATTTCTGCCTGGAAGACAAAAAAGACGGACAAGAAGAAAGCGCAGGAGGATGAAGAACAGCTGAGTCTCCAGGAAGCATATAAAATGGTACGGCCTTCCTATCTGTTCATTGAGTAAGGATATGATATTGACAGTAAAAGTAGGACCTTGTGAGAAATAAGTGTCTGGTTCTTTCCATGCTTTGTTGAAATAATAGCATTATTAATCTGACAGATACGGCATTACGAGATATTTTGATTTGGAATATTGTGAAAAACAATAATTGACCATGCCGCACACAATGGCTGCAGCTACCTGAATGGGTACTGCTTCGTCAGCCTCATGCTCTGTGTCCCTGTATGGCGGGGGCGCTAGGTCTTGTATCTGGCAGTCCACCTTGGCTACCGCATGTGGAAGAAAGAGGAATCAAAGCTGGAGCTGGCAGTGTCGATGGTACAGTAGGCCATGCCCGGCCTTTCCGCACAGAGGAGCGTCATAATCCTCTGCGACAGCTGGTATGCCAAGAAGGATCTGCTATGCATCGTGGACGAGTACGCCAACCTGGACGTCATCTGCAATGCCAACTCCGTCATCTACGAACTTGCGCCGCAGCCTACTGGCAGAAGGGGAGGCCTGCAAGACATGGCTTTCCACAGAAAGCGACTTCTCGCTATCCGATGAGCGAATTGGGGGCTATTACATCGGCGTGCGCAGGATTTTCACCAATATCTTCGGGTAGAGAGAGGTTCTTGCCTATGTGACGGCATACGAAAGGGCACAGGGCTCCAGGCGGCTGTTCTTCAGCACCATCTTCCCGCACCAGATACAGATGTACTGTGCCTGGCAGGAAAAAGCACCGTTGAACCAGACCGGAGCGTCCGCATGCAGTACATCCCGATGCTGTGCTACTGTCTCCGTTGGAACATCGAGGTCAGCTACTATCAACAGAAGACATTCTGGTCATTGTGCAGCTACATGATCCGCAGCCAGAAAGGAATCGAGATGCTGGTCAACCTGATCAATATCGCATACTGTGCGATGAAGATACTGCCATACCAGGAAGAGGCCTTTTCAAAGTACAATGCCGAGAGCGTGCAGGAGTTCCGCTTTGCCATCAGCGAGGGAATCCAGAGGCAGGTGTTATGTGCCACTTTCCTACGGAACATCAAAACTGATATAAAATCAAGCACTTTCGTGAAAGCCTTGAATCTATTGCTTCAGAGACAAAGTTTGTAAAGTGGTGTATCACTTGCCAAATTCTTAATTCTGCACAAACATTATTATCTGTCAATAACCTGCCATTGTTACACTACAATTATCCATTTCATTTTTTATTTTCATAGAATCTTCACTATCTTCTCCTTTCATTAGATTTACCACTTTATATGCTTGCTCATAATTTCGAAATGCTTGTTCGTAATTTTTTAAATGTACTTCTAACCTTCCCAATCCATAATATGTCATCGCCGTATCTAAATGTTCTTTTCCCAATATCTTCTCTCTTATTTCCAAAGCCTTTTCAAAATATACTCTTGCATCATGTGCTTTATTTTCTTTCAAATATACACAGGCAATATTATTATACGTAGTTGCTGTATCTGGATGATTGTCACCTATTTTTTCTCTTCTAATAGATAACGAAATCTCTAAGTACTTTAAAGCGCGTTCATAATTATCAAGTTCCATGTATATAACCCCAAGATTATTGTAGGATACCGCTATCTCTATATCATTCAAAGAAAATATCTGTTCCTTTATACTTAGAGAAAGCTGAAAATAAAATAACGCTTTTTGATATTCTTTCATTTTATAATATATTCTTCCAAGATTATTATAAATTTCCGCTTTTTTAGGAGTTTCTTTATCAATAAGTTCCTGTGCTTGTTCAATATATTTAAGTGCATCTTTGAGGTATCCTTGCTTATACATAACTGTCGCTATTTCATTATAGCAGTTTCCTCTTAATATATCATCCGTTAATTCACTGGCATCTATGACTCGTTGATAATGGCTTAACGCAGCACTAAAATACCCAATTTTATAATAGCATCGTCCCACTTTATATTCTAAATTTGCTTTTTCTTGTCGTGATTCCGCATTACCTAATAATATTAAATATCCATCCAATGCTTCTTTATAATGCGCCGTTCTGTAGCAATCTTCTAAATATCTTTCCTGTTTTTCTTCATTCATATACTCACCCCTTAAAATCGAAATTTTTTCATTTCATCAATATATCTTTCTATAGATGCGTCAGTAATATCTTCTGGCTTACCTTGTGTATAAGCAAAAATCTGTTCCTCAATTTTTAATGCACATGATTTAAGCTCTTCAAAATTGGACTGATTAACACTGGAAGTACTTATGCCCTTTTGTCTTCTTTTTGCTTCACTAAGTCTATCACGTATAGATAGAACCCCCTCTGGTGAAATGCGCTGGTCTGCATATGCACAGATTTTAGCTTCAAAATCAGAATCATTGCAGGTTTTGGCATTATTTGAAAACTGCTTTGCCTGAATCAGCCTTATTACGTCTGTACCAACATTTATTTCATTGGCAATATTTAGTGTGGCTTCGATATCCGTTGTTCCATATCTTTTACCTATATGAGAACGCACATTTAGCCAATATTGCCATGCATCTTCTGAAAACGAATCTGGAAATATCCTCCTAAATTTCTCATCTGATCCTTTTACAATGTTACCTATATCATGAAGAAGACAAGCTTTAATCATCCTACCCTTATTTAAAACATCCTTGCCTTTCCATCTGTCCAATATCCAACAGACAAGAGCTGCTGTTTTAAGCATATGATCTCTTAAATGTTTAGGCAAGGCATAAGCTTGATAAATAGAAATTGTATCTATCTCTAATGTCTTATTTGCCGAGAAAATCGCATTGCTATTTATTTTTTTCCCACCTGTAATATTTCTGCTTTGCAAAATAAATATTTTATTTCCTTGTATAGTCCATTCAATATCCTGCGAGGCATTGAAAAACACTGAAATTTCCATCGCTTTATCTTTTAAACGTTCACACTGCTCCATTGTTAATAGATTTTCCCAAACCCCTTTTGTTTGAGAAAACTCATTTTTTTCCTTATCATATATAAACGTAACTGGATTCACTTTCCCGCTTGTCAAATACTCATTTCCTCCAGGTACTGCCTGAATCACCAATTCATTCTGGTTTTGTATGGGGTTATCTGTAAAAATAACTCCAGAATAACTTCCTAATATCATTTTTTGTATAATAATACACCCATCTCCAGTGTAATCTTGTAAGCCTTTTGACACATGAAATAAGTCTTGCATAACATCTGAACGATGTACTCTGAGCATAGTAATTTCTTGGCCTGCACCAGAAATTTCCTCCCCATCCTCTCTATTTGTACTACTTCTAATCGCAAGCCAATCACTATTTAGTTCTTGTAATGCATCTTGTATTCCTGCGACAAAGGAATGATATTTTTGTGCATTACCATCATGCGTTTGTCGCATAATTTCTTTAAGATCTTTTATTCTAATACAAAAGAACTCCGGCACCTCAAAACCTGCTTCTCTTAATCTAAATAACGAATATGCCTTCTTTCCCATTTCTTTTTTATTAATAAATGCTTTATCATGAGTGCTAATAATCCCGTCATTAGTCCTATACAATATCTGAATTTTTCCATGATCTGCATCTACAAAAAGTTTTTGACCCGGACATACTTTGTCCATTAATCCATGCACTCCGACTATACAAGGGATATGAAGTTCTCTACATACGATAGCCGCATGACAAGTAAACCCTCCTGTTTCTGTAATCACAGCGCCTGCCATCTTTAATAGTTCAAATTTATCTGGATCTAAATCTGTTGCTACAAGTATTTCCCCTTTTTCAAATTCTTTATTATTATCCTGATTTAATATCCAGCAATAACCTTGATATTCCCCCAAAGAGGCTGTTTCTCCAACTAACTCATTTCCTACAATATCATTTAAAGATACTTCCTCTTTCATCTTTTTAGCAAGGATAACTGCTTCTTCACCACATAAAATAGTTTCGCTGTCTTTCTTTAATTGATAAACAAACACTTCAGAAGACAACCTTTCTTTTCCTCTTTGCAACATTTCCTTTTCTCCATTCAAAAGAGAAATTACTTCATCAGGTAGCATACATCTAATTATACCTTCTTCTACCTTGTTCCGATGTGCAATTTCTTGAATTAATTTATCCAAAAAGTAAAAGTTGCGTAGCTGGTAATATCTTCTTTTCATTTTCAGGGATCCTATTTGTGAATATATAAAAAATAGTCTCTGATATTTTTCATCAATTTCATATATGCTAAATAATTTTGCCCTTCTTGCCATTACTTGATTTTGTCTTTCAACAAGCCTATCTTGACGCTCTTTTATACTACTGTCATCATATCCTTTCATCAACTTTTCTAACATTTGCGAAAAATCTATAACAGCCCTATTCCTATATCCATGATATCCCCAATATTTCCATGTGTTTATATAACTGTCAATTATCTCGATAACATCAGGCTTCAAATGCATTAGGAATCTTCCAGTTGATGATTTCCACATTTTTTGTTCTTTCTCTGAAGACGTATTTGCAATCCTTTCGGAAATTTCATTTAGATCGATAATTTCCCTTCCAGTATAATTTATGTTTTCTGGATAAGTTAACCATTCAAAAACTTCATTTAATTTCTTTTCATCATTTAACTCCTTGTCTTTATTTTTAAGATACTGTTTTAGAAATAAAGTAAAGGAAGGTATGCCCCTATCCAAGGTTTCAGGGATACGGGCATATATATATAATTGTTTATGTGCTTCATAATGTTTTCGATAGTAAGATAAAATATGTGAATCCGTCATTTTTTCAAAATTTTCACACTTTTCATCATTAAATACCTGCTCTAGCTCCTCCATACTTTCTTTAATTTCTTTGGATAGATTATCCCAAAACTCCAAATCATTTATTAGCGTAGAAATCAAATTATTTGCAACTTTTATACATTCTTTCTCTCTGATATAATATCGTTCATTGAAATTTTCATATATTGCTATAATTTCTTCATATCCAAAATTTCTAAACTTTTCTGGCAAATTATATTTCATACTTTGCCCTAGATATAAAGACGAAAAATGAATGTCTTCATCTTGATTAACTGCGCCAAGTAACCAACGATCCAATTGTTGCGCTTCCTCCTGTTTCTGAGTTCCTATAGGCAAAACTTCCATACCATCAATCATATCATCATTTTCTGTCAATCTTTTGGTATCATAAGTCGGCTCTGGCTTATTAGCCCCATATCTCAACCAGTCTCTAATTGTCTCTCCAAGATAAGGGCGCAATTTACCTAGTAAAACATTATACATACTACTAGGGTTCCTAGCCGGATCTGTAAATTGCTTATCGCTTTCAAAACAAACGTAAATTGCTTCTCCGTTTGCCCAAATATCTAATTCAGACGCGGACATAGTTTTTTCATTAGTACTTAACGCTCGGAATTTTTCACGATCCCACATTTGAATTTCATCACACATGCGCAACAGTGCTGCTATCGGAAGCTCTTTTACATCAATAATAAAATTTTCAAGATTAATTCCATATCCTGTTGCTTCAGCTATATTCCATCCCTCTTTATCTATATTATGCAATGATATCGCATTCATTGCAATATGTACTAAATCCTTAATATTATACTCTTTTTTCAGTAATTCTTTGAAAAAGCTTATATCGACATCCATAAATGTAATTGAAGGCACCTCACATGATGAGAGTTGTTTTGTAACATCACAATACGCTTCCCATACTTTTCCTAAAATAAGTGCGCTACATATACCATGATCTTTGTATCCTTGACGTTTTTTTACCCCTCCCCTCTGCTTTTCGACAGTATTATAATACATTTGTATCCCATTTTTATCCTTATCTGAACTACTCACAAGTTTTGTTGTATAACCAACATTACTTAGAATATCCCATGCTAAATTTTCTTCATTATCTATTTCCGCAATTGTTTCTAATGTTTCACGATACAGTTTATTACGTTTCACGAAAAAAACTTCTTTTTCTTTGCTAGCCCCTTTATCTCTAAAAACGTAATACATGGGATGTTTAAGCATTTCATTTATTTTTTCTCGAAACTCATTCCATTCCTTTTCATGATCCTCAATTTTATCATTTTCAAAGAGATAGCCTATGTCATGGTAAAGCGCTGTCAACGCCCATGTCTTTTCAAAGTTTTCTTTCCCTTTCACTACTTTGTCAATATTATCTTGTAGTGAGTTCACTGTTTCATAAAAGTATAGTCCAAGGAAAAAGACTTTTATCATATGGGATGTATGATTGCGGTAATCCCTAAAAAAAATACGATCATTCTCAAAATCCGCCAGAACCCTTATCAAAAGATTGGGTCCAAACTCTGGATAATAATTCCATATTAATTGATAAATCTTCCTAGAAGCATTATTTCTCTTTTCTTCATTCAAACTGAAAACATCAAATAATAACTCTATATTATCCGGCTCCTTTTCAATATACTTCTGAATTGTTTTACTCCCAATTGCCCAATCGCATAATGTCTTATTAACTCCTTTTAATTCATAACTTCTTTCATTCGTAGATTTCATATTCCCCTTTGCATTTCCTTTCTTTCCATGATAATGATTAGCTCATCAAAAGTTATCTCTTGTAGGAATTGCGTAAATTGTGTAAAAATTACATTCAACTTCTTTATTTCCAACAACTTAGGTTTAAAGGTAATCAATACACAATTTGAAAACAATTAGTGCAATTTATCCTTTGAATATCTTTTGTTGCTTGAACCATAATAATAATTCTATAATACCACAAGTGTGTGCTAAAATAAATCTCATTTTAATTATTTTTTCAATAAGCTCTGGTGGTTGAAGTGAAGAACTAGAAGGGGATTAGGTCCAAATTAGTGATCATATATGTCAGGCAGTATTTTGGTTCCTTTCCTTGAATTCCTACAGATTTATGTGTAATGCACTTTAGAAGTACAACGACTCCTTAATGAAACAGATATAAATCCCCCAGCAGAGCTGGGGAGACTGGCAGACGCAAGTGGCGATAAACGGAGTACCAGGATATAAACCCCCGTTATATAATTGGTGCAGGTCTGGCAAACCGCACAAAACACAACGGAGGTATATCCATGGACAATCAAAGTTTAGCACATAGTCGTTATAATTGCACGTACCATATTGTATTTATCCCGAAATATCGGCGTAAAGTGATGTTTGGGGACTTGAGGCGTGAAGTAGGCGAAGCCATCAGTAAAGTATGTAAGATAGAAGGGGTCACAATCATAAAGGCAGCCACGCTGCCGGATCATGTACACATGTATGTATCGATACCACCCAAAGAAAGCGTGGCAAAAGTAGTTGGTCGTATCAAGGGGAAGAGCAGTCTGATGCTTTTCGACAGACATCCGGAGTATAGAGACCGGTATGGCCGCCACTTTTGGGCGAGGGGATATTACTGCGAGACTGTCGGTAATGTAAACGAAGCAACAATAAAGAAGTATATTGATGAGCAGTATGAGAGTGACCGATTGGAAGGAGAGTCCTAAGAGTAAGTACAAACTAAGCCGCTTTTAAGCGGCCACCAGTAACATAATGAACATGGTTTGTCAGACCGCCTTTAGGCGGAAACGCAACATGCCCCTGGAGGGGGGCAATCCAGACCACCAGCAGAGCTGGTGGTTGAGCCGGCGGCCGTGATTTGATCAAGGAGCAGATGTCAATCATATGGAGCCCTATAACGGATTGCCACCGACCGGATGTTACAGATGTCCCCTTCTGTTTGATGCGATAATGGCTGTGCTTGCTGATTGGAAAAATCGAAAAGAAGAGCAATTGGGATTAATGTCACGTTTGCTTGAGGCAGGTGCAGATCCCAATAAAACAGATAACAGAGGCTCCACTTCGTGGGATTTTGCAATCAATCATTATTGTGATAGAATCACCAGGGTGGATGACGTTACAGATATTCAGAAGGTTGAAAAAGAGCTATTAGATATTCTGTTCAAATATGACGCAGATATTTTGAATATTGACAGAATTAACGAGGATTTAAAGGTTTTTACGAATTATTCTTTGGTTTTGAATAATCTTATACTGAATCGTGATGATTTGTATGGTGTCAGCCCGGAGAGGGAGAGACAGTGGAAGAAGAGGTGGCTTCGTATAATACCAATGCTCAAACCTTATTATATGAAAAACAATCCGAATTATCCTTTTCTTCTATGATTATCAGAACCAGGTTTCGGCTGTAGCGCTTTTATGAGGTGAATCGAAATTCATGGCATATCTGGTATTATTGTAAGACATAAAAACAGAGATTAAAGCATGGCACCTTTCAGCAAGTGCGTAAAGAGCCAGTCGTGACACAGAAAAGCGCAGGGGAGACGGCTCCTATGATGCGGAATATGACAGCAATGTAGTAAAATAGGATTCCCGGAAAGCAGGGCAGGGCTGAGGGAAACGGGAAGTGATGGGGGGGATAGGGAGAAACAATGAGGGCAAGAATCAAAATCAGAATCCTGGCATGTCTGGCTGTTATGATAGGAGCGATCTGTGCGATGTCTGGCTGCATGAGCCGGAAGGAACAGGACAGGCGGAATGAAGAGCTTGTAGCAGCTTATCCGGAAAAGGTAAAGGCTTACCTGGAAGAAAAGTATGGGCGTGAATTTTGTGTGAGCTCCGAACGGGAGGCGGGGGAGGGGAGCCCGATTCCTTTTGCAGAGAGTTATTTTACATATGATTATATTGCATGGGAGGATGAGGAGGATGGATATGCTTTTTGGACATCCCTGTATCCAGTGTCCCTGGATGACAATAGAGTGACAAAGATTAGGGACGGTTATTGTTGGAAATTCATCAGCCGAAAAATAAAAGAGGAGTTTTGTGAAAGATGGAAAGAAATCACAGATGAGGATGTTAAGGTTATGGTATCAGCATCACATAAATTTGTGTTTGGAGAAAAGATTAATGAAAGTAGCACGATAAAGGCTGCCTTATTAAGCATGATACCTGATTTTACGACTTTATATATTTATATTATTTTTCCTCCAGGATTAGGATGGGACGAAGAAGCGTGGAAAAACAAGACCGAAGATGTAGCAAATGATTTTTATGATGAGCATGTATTGATAAGCCGGAGTCATATTTGGGTTAAAGTATACGAGACATATACGAAAGAGGACTTCCTGAAAATAGAAACTGAAAGAACAGAACAATATATGTCCCATGTGAAAGAATCAGAATACGAAGGTCAATCAGAATTTCCCGTAAAGCTGAAACCCATTGTTGAAATAAAAGCTAATAGGGCGGAAAGCGACTAAATGCGGGGAACAGGCGAGGGAACTATATCGCAGACAGGAGCAGAGAGGAAGAGCCAGGAAATATGCTGCAGGAAAAATTCAGGGATTTATTGGAGATAATGGCAACATTTTTGGAACACCAGGGATATAAGCAAAGCAGAAAAAAGGGGGAATTTCACAGGCCTGTATCAGGGAAAATCATAAAGCTCAGAATGGTCTTAAGCAGCAGGATGCGGGGCGGAAGGGTAGGGGAAATCAGAATATTCCTTGCGCTGGAATACCCGGAGCTGGAGAAGATCGTCTCCCTGCTGAAGGAGGAGGCCTATCAAAAAGGCGGCAATCTTTTTTCCCAGGATATCGGTCTGTTTTGCGGGGAAAGAATATACCGCAGCTTCTGTTTTTCTGTTGACAGCGACATGGAATATGTGGGCATGATGATAAAGGAAATACTGATTCAGAACGTATTTCCCGGCATCACGGACTATGAAGAAGACAGCAAGATAATAGATAAATTCCAGTCCGACACCACTTCATGGAGAAACACCTATTTTTCCGGAGGCCGCGTCAATCCTGACTTTTATATCAGATGGGTTGCCCTCTGTATTTTGAACGGATATATTAAGGAAGCATTTGTTATTTTAAGCAATATTCCCGGTCATTACGGGCTGGAAAAGGATATCCAGGTGATCAAAGGCAGGCTGCCCCTTTTATGCTCAGACAGGAAGCAAAAGGATTCCTTCTATTTGTTGATAAAAAATAAAATAAAGATAAACCCTGAGGCGGAAGACATAAAAAGGGCAATCAATACACTGGACGGCCTGCATGTCTATTACATGCTGGTGGAGACGGCAAAGCAGGGCAGCTATCTGCAGATCGCCGGGGGATCCGGTGAATATACTGTGGAAATAAGGAGACGGACGGATGACGGTGATTGCCACTGCCGGGCGGAGCTGAAAAGGGAAGAGCCGGAGGAGAAAAGGATTCTGTACGGAGAAAGAGAGCTCCTATTGCAGAAAAACCAGGTGCTGTCCATTGACAAGGTTTATGAGATTGCCTGTAAATACCTTGACCAGGAATTGCAGGAAGATTATTTTTGGAGGGAACTTGATTTATGATTATAAACGTTTTTCCGTAAACATACTCCTTTTTTGGAGTTATGTATCCATTGGGATATAACTTATAAATATACATTGTAAAGAGCAGATAAAGGTTTTACAATTATACATAAACCAGTATTTTGAATGAGGTATACTGCATAACGCTGAATACTGCCTAATGTAATCATGCGATTGAACCAG
>OFFK01001418.1_pt1 | contig 17100 bp, 21 predicted proteins | sample 1521361 | NCBI WGS metagenome assembly OFFK01 (sample SAMEA3504096, study PRJEB24116) | mouse gut metagenome | biome: mouse gut; feature: mouse-associated habitat; material: faeces | place: Denmark | collected 2011
CGGGGCCCTTGCTGCACAAGGGTCCCGCCGCCATAGGCGCTACACCACTGCGTGAAATGCATACAGCATCGCGTGAAAAATGCTACAGCACCGCGTGAAGATAATACAGCACCGCGAAAACATGGCAGCCTGACATCCGACAGGAAAGCGCCTGTCATGCGTCCCTGCGGCTGCCTTTGCCCTTATGAGGGAACTCGAATACCATGTTGAGGGTAGCCATGGTAGGTATGTTTTTAGAGTCCTTATAATCAGGAAGCTCAATGTCTTTATATGCTTCTTCCAGACAAGTCTGCCTCGGCAGCATTTTCCACGCTCCGGTAAAGGCACGCTTCAGGATGTTGCCCTTGTTGCTGCTGCTGGCAGCTTTCAGCGCTTCTTTCAAGTCAGGGCAACGGTCGATGATTGTCCTTGCGCTGATGTGCGCTGTGTGGCTTCCAGCCTGTTCAATCAGCTTGACCACGATACAGACAATCTCGGCAGCCCGCTTATTGCGTTCCTTCACAATGCTGGACTTGACCAGATACGAGTGGGACGGCAGCATGGAAAGCTCCCCGTTGCTTTTTGTCATGGGGGTCCCCTTTTTGTCCCGCCGTATGCTCCCCTCTATAATCTTCATGATGACCGCATTGATGTACGGGCTCGAAAAAATAAGGGTGTTGTCTCTTGCGTCATGGCCCAGGAACAGCATCACTTGATACCTGCTCTGGCAGGGACGTCCGTTGGCCGTTTCGCTAATCACGCCGGACAGGCTGCGGAATCTTGCTATCCTGTTGATGACGGATTCCTCCTCGTCACTGTTAAGGTTCGAGGAATATCCCAACATCTTCAGGAAAGCAGGCAGATAGACTTTGACGTTATGGCCGATGTATTGCGGGTCCTTGACGGCTTCGACAAGTGTTCCTAGGTCATTGGTCATTTTCCGCAGGTCATCGAGGATTATGCTATATACAGCCAACAGCAGGAGAAGGTCAAACTCTGGCAGCTCCCCGAGCACTGGCACGCAGCTGTCCATCAAGTTCGTGGTTCCGTCCTTCCTGTCTTCGTTGGGCAGGCAGCTATCGGCTATGAGCTCCTGGACCTGCTCCTTAGAAATAATCTGCAGATGGGCCACAGGGTCGTCTACGAGGCTGAGGCTGTTCTGGTATTTTTTCAGCGTGGGGAGCGCCAGCCTGTCCGGCATTTCCGTTATGGCTCCCTTTTCTGCCGCCTTCCTCCGGGTCCGGTTCCGGGACGGGGCTGGGGCAGCAGCCTGCAGCCGCTTTATGTACCTGTCCCAGGCCTCTATCCAGTCCTCGATTGGGTCCAGGATGAAAGCGCTGCCTCCTTCTTCTGCATAGTCCAGGCCCGGCTCGCCAGGTATCGGTATCGCGAACATGATTTCGCCGTTTCCTGACGGGTCTGTGGCCACCATGATGAATTCCTGGCCGTCCAGCTTCCTGAATTCGTCTAAAGTCATCTTCAAGCCCTCCTTGCCTCTTGTCTTCCTCCGATATATATGTCAAATATACATGCCAGGGAAGGGCCACGGTGCCCCCATGTCTTTGGTTGCGGAGCCCTGCTGCATACATTATGGTTTCCTGCATCCCCTGTCTTCCAGCCTTTCCTCCAGGCACTGCAGCTTTGGCATCGCGGATGCAATGTCCAGATAGGCACATGCCCTCCAGTAGGTTGGCGGAAGCCTGCAGGGTGGCCACCCTTCTTTTGGCGGAAGACCGGGCCCCCGTCTGATGGTGGCCGTTTTCTGCATATTTGAAGCTCTTTTTCATATAGATTATAACATTTTGACAGTATGTTTTCAATATTTTGTTGACTGCACCTGCACCTTTGATGCAGATGCGTTCCGAGGAAGATGGACCATGGAGGATAGAAACAGTCATTTCACAAAGCTCCAATGTTTCAAGATATTCACCGCGATAGCAAAAGACAGCAAGCGCAGCAAATATGTTGCTGAAATGTACCCTGACATTGCCTGCAAGAGGAACTCCATGGCTATAGAGAACAGGGATGGGGCTGGTCATGTCACATCCAACATCTATATAAACCTATGGGACATTAATGAATCATATGGGGAGCAGGTGGATGACGCCTTAGTTGCAGGCATGATAACACAGTGCTTCCATGAACGGAGGCATGCCTATCAGAACGCCGTGATAGACACGGGGCTATGCCGCATGACACGGACAAGCAGGGAGATAGCGAACATGGGCGTGATATGCGAGTTCTTCCCCAGGTTCTACAAGGCAGGCTACAGCACTGACGTCCGTGAGATAGACGCGGAGCTGTCCGGCATCATGGATGCGAAGGAATACTGCGACAGGTATCTCCCGAAGTTCGATTATGAGGCAGCGATACTGCAGCATGCGAGGGAGGACGAGATGGCAATCATCAAAGGCGACTTCAAGGATTTGGACGCATTGCTGGACGCCGGGGAACAGATGCTGCGTTCTTCTTACCAGAAGACCCGTCCTTATCCCGAGGCAAGGGTCATGGCAGACACAGGCTGTCGTCTCGACAGGGCGTTTGTCTCGGTGCATGATAAAGCAGATTATGAGGGTGCGTCAGGGCATGAGCAGATGGTGATGCTGTTCGATGTGCTGATGGAGTCCAGTTTCGCGGCAGATGTGGCAAAGCGCTGTCCTGCGCTGGCGCATCGGTATGATATTGTATTAAAAGAACAGTTCGACAAAAAGACGGACCATAGGTTTTTGGAAAGCGGGATGGAGCTGGGACTGGACATAGACGGGACGGCAGGGATAGGACATGAGACAGGAGGGTTAGAGGATGGAAGATAAGGAGTTGTTGCTCACCTGGGCACCGATAGAGAAAAAGATAGAGACGAAGGGACACCAGATGCCAGACGGGTGGTGGTATGTGTACCTCCCCTTTGACGGACAGTGGCATTTTGTTCCGGATGCCGATGTGAAGCTGATAGGCTGATACAGGGAGGATTTTCTATGAAGGTTTTGTCGAATCTATTCTTGGTTCTGGCTGTTCTTCTGTCGGATGCGATGTGCGCGGTTGTCGCATATAACTATTGCAATATGGAATGGGGCATCAGATATGCTGGTAACAGTGCGCCAGCTTCGGTAGCGTTCTTTACAGCAGTCCCTTTTATAATTGCTATTGTGGTGTGTGTTGCAGTCGCATTATATCTCAAAAAGAGGACAACCTGACAGCTGTTCCCAATACCCTCACCTGGTCACAGGGATGGTGATATGCCGCTGCATCTATGGGATAGATGAGGCGGCGATGTCATGAAAGAAAGCTGTTGCAGGAAATTTGAAAAAAAATAGGCATCTGCCGTCCCTCTGATGAGAAGTCTGGCAGATGCCCTTTATGGTTTTGTATTAGTTCGTGTGGATACAGTTGTTGCATTCGCCCGTAAGACGGAACGAAGCACATACGATATCATCGTTTACATAGTCAACATTGTCAAAGTTGGTTATGGGAGAAAGTTTGAGGAAGTATTGATAGCAGACGGTAATTGTACCAGAGATGTCATTGATGTCCTCTTTATAGGTATGTCTCTTGATATCTTTGGTCAGGTCTACTTCCCACCATTCCCCGTCCAGATAGACGATAGACCAGGTATGGTTCAGGCTGTCGCTGTCCAGGGAGCCACAGGGGACGCCCAGCTCACGGCACATGATGGCGAAGATGTTGACGAAGTCACGGCAGACACCAGTGCGGGTGTTGTACACATGCCAGGTTCCTGTATAATCGTTATGACTGCTCATACGGCTTTTCTTCAGGACAGTGGTCATATAGTTATCATACGCCAGGTTCTCCGTCATCCAGTCATGGACCATGACGACTTTTACACTGTCAGGCAGGGTATCGTCAGGCACGATGTCATGGGCGAGCGCACGCCAGAGGTCAGTGTCGCAACGACGGTTTGGACGGTCGACTATAGGATATGCGATATCCTCTTTATCCACAGAGAGGCTCTTTTCAGGGGTCACATTGTTCGCCTCGGCAAGGGCACGGATGTCGTCGGGCTTTGCGATGCAGGCGCGGACTGCCTCTTCGGTGCCGGTGACGGCGTAGACCGCATAGACCATGCCGTCGTTGACATACAGCGGCATCACGACTTTGGTGTCATTGTCGAACCAGACTGTCAGGGTGAAGAGACCATTGTCCTGGTTCGCAAGGTCGAAGGAATAGTCGGCATCATACGAAGCCACTTCCAGGTCTTCCCAGCGTTCGGTCTCTTTGGACTGGATGACAGTCCTGACAGGGGCGATGTCCTGGTCATAGTGTTCATAGGCTCTGTAGGTGACGGTGCTGTCCTGTGTAGAGACATGGAACCCGTAATAGAGCTCGAAGGGGAGCACGGTGCCGTCCAGACCTGCACCAGCATAAGCGTCAGTCCTGAAGCCGAACAGCTTGTAGCCGGCAGATTCCGCGATGGTGTCCTTGGAGATTACCAGGGAGGGGATGCCGGTTTCGATACCGTTATGGTCAGTGTCATGGGGAGCCTGGGTCTCGGCAGGGGCAGAGGTTTGGGAAGGAGCCTGGGAAGGCTCTGCCGTAGGTTCTGCGGTGGGAGCTACAGTAGGCTCTGTAATGGGGACCACAGAAGAATCGGCTGAGCGTGCCTGTATATATTCCAGGATATCGATTATATCCTGGCCAGAGCCGGCTGTTTCCATACCCTCCCCGGGTAGGGATGTATCCATAGGCTCTTCAAAGTCCTCAAAATAGCCTTCACCGGATTCCGTGTCCCTCTCAGGGCTGGAGGCTTCCACAGATACGGCTGCTCCTTCGGCAGGAGCAGCCGTATCTTCTACGGAAGCAGCTTCGGCTGCGGCACCTATCGTGCCATCCGCATCATTGGTATCGTGTCCGCACCCGGTGAGCATCCACGCAATGGCTATGGTGAGGATGAAACCGACGATGAAGCCGATAGGATTGTACTTCTTGTTGACAAGAGATTTGTAGAATTTCATAATGGTTTCTCCTTAATATGATTATGACGGCCATTCCCATCGGTTCAGTCCCTGGAGGAGCGGGCGAAGCCACATCCCCCATAGACATTCCCGATGAGATAACAAAAGCGGCGCAGGGCCTTTAATCCCTACACCGCGATAACGCACAAAAGCCTCTCATTCCCCTTGCGAACAGATGGAAAACAGGGTATAATAGCCATGGGTGCAATAATTATTGCTGTGTGGGAGAGCCCAAGTCTCCTGCATAGGGGCGCGGGAGGTTGCCGCCTTCCGCGCCCTGCCTTTTTTGTCATCTCATCTGTTATTTTACATCATGATATTCCAGATTGCAAGAAAAATCGACGCGGTCCGCAGTCCGGGCCGCGCTTTTTGTGCTCCGGACGATGCCGTATGTCCCGCGCTGGGAATCCCGCTGCGGGGGGCGGCCTCGGTCCGGCATCGGCCGTCATATACCTGATTGCTATATAATGCATGGAAATCACCTTCTTTCTTGATGCAGCAAGGTAAAAAGACAGGGAAAATAAGGGGGATGATGGCGGATGTAGCGATTCCTGTAGTGGTCCTGCAGGCAAGACGGCTACACCGGAATGCCCTGATATATGAGTGGATTCTGCTTCCAGACGGGCAGAGCCCCCTCCATGTTCTTTTTGGCTGTCTTTTTCCCTGTCTTGTCCTGCTGCACGCGGCAGCTCCTTATACCCCGTCTCTTTCCGGGCAGTCTGTGAGCGGACAGAACCCGCAGGCGCTCAAATCGCATTCCGCCCCGGCCAGGAGGCCGCCATAGATTACCGGGGAGCATACGGAGAGGTAATCCGGGCAGCTCCCACAGGGGCCTGCATGGCCATCGACTGGCTGATAGTCCATTGCGCACATGGCATATTTCTCCTTTCCCTATTTTATCGCGTGTCTTGGGCTTTCCGGGCGGCCCACCGTCCGGCTCCCGTACTTTTCCCGTATCTCTTCCAGCGGCGTCTCTCCCCGATGGAAACGTCTGTACTCGCCATAGTGCCATGTCCAGGCTTTCTTTTTCGGTGCGTATTTAAAGCCAAGCTGTTTCAGCGCATCCTTTACGGCCCTGCACCCAAAGCACCATATCCATGTACCGATAATCTCTATCTGGATGTCGTACCCGATGATGGCCTCCAGTATCTCGCGGCAGGCCACGTCCGCCTCATAATCCTTCCGTCCCTCCTCGCCGGACGCCTCTCCTGCATGTCTGCTCCGGCTCATCTCTGCGGAGATTCGGTCGTACTCCGCATTGATTTCCTTCATGACCTCCACGTCTCCCCCATTGTCCGGATGGTGCTCCTTCAGCAGCTCTCGGTAGCGGTCACGGAGCGGCTGTACGTCATCCACTCCCGCAAACCAGTCCCTCATATCTTCCTCCTTTCAAACAGGAAAGACCAGGTGTCGGCTCCCGGTATCCCCTGTTCATGCATGTCATGCCGCCTGGCCATCCAGCAGCCCGGCATCCTCCATCAGGCGCGCGGGGCCAAAGGACATGCGGATTTCGATTTCATCCGGGTATTCCGTTGCCTGCTCCACTTTTATCTCCAGCAGATAGATTTCCTTTATCTGGTGCTTATAGTGCATCCAGGAGTCGTTGAGGCGCCCCAGGACATACGCAGCATGGTCTATCCCATTCTCGCGGAAGCCGAACAGGTATTTCCCGCCGTTGTATGATTTATCCCGGAGCGCCGCATCAATGGACTTCCAATCGATGAACAGGTCACTGGCGAACCTCTTGCAAATCCGCCCCGCAATCTGTATGAGCGCAGTGAGGACGGAAGAGCTATTTATCACGAACATCCCCGTTTCCGGGTCCTTCCGGCTCTGCTCCCACTGGCCGTGCGATTCCTCCGTAATCGATTCAAATCCGAAATCATCTATCGTATATTCCCGCATCGTCTTGCCTCCTTGATACAGGACGGACTCCGGCATGCTCACCGGAGCCCGTCCTTCTTTTCTGTGTCTATGCTGCCTGTGTCTTGTCCGCAGATGCTGGCTGTCGCCCATCCTTGCCCGCCCCTGCACCAGGGCTGGCTCCGGTTGGCGCTGCGGGCCCGGCTTTCGGCCTGTCCCCGGATGCCGTCACTGCCGTGGGCTCTTTGGCTGCAACCGTTCTGACAGGCTCTGTCCCCGCCATAGGGGCCTTTGCCGCAGGCTCTTTGGATGGTCCCGTCTTGGTCGCAGGCGCCTTGGCTACAGTCTCTTTGGCTGGTGGCGTCTCCGCTGCCAATGCCTCGCTGGCTCCTGTCTTTGCCGCCAGGGCCTCTGCTGCAGGCTCCTTCCCATCCCTGGTCTTTGCTTTGTGCCTGGCCTTGGTCACAGAAACCGCTGCCACAGCCTTGTCCTTGCCACTGGATTCTGCAGCAGGCTTATTTCCTGCCTCCGTCTTGGCCTTGGCATCCACAGCCTTATCCTCATCCAGGGCCGGCTCCTCCGCAGGAGCCGGCTTGCCGTGATACAGCCCATGCCTGCCGTCGAGAATCAGCTTCGTCTCTTTTTCCACCCGCAGGCCGAACAGCCGTAGCGCCGCATACAGCTTCTTCACCTTTCCGGCAGCCCCGGCATCGTATTCCCCATTGCTGCCCACCAGCCCCCTGCAGCTGCATGAACCGTGCGCTACAATGAGCATCTGCTCTACCATCCCCAGCCTGTCTGCCCATTTCCCGGCCTCTTCCTGCTCCTGGCCAGGGACGGGGCAGGCATCATCCCTGCCGATGCGGAATGCTATGCAGCCTGTCCGGGACACGCAGGCGCTGTTATCGTAGATGACGCGCCACAGGGCCTCCCGGGCCTTTGCCAGCTCATCCCCTTTAATCCCAGGAATCTTGCCGTCTATCACGCCCAAGATGAATTCACGGCGTATGGCATCGGCCTCCTTTGCCGCTTCCAGGAGCTGCTTCCGGTCCTTCTTCTGCCGGGCCTCCTCTTCCCTGCGCTCTTTTTCCGCCGCCGTCTCCGGCTTGCTGCCGGCCTTTGGCTTCTTCTCCGCACGTTTGAGGATTTTGACTTCCCGGTAGGTCTTGTAATGGTAGAGCTCCCCGGCCTGTTTGGGCTGATAGCTTTCCGGCAGGTCGGCCTCCAGGTCAACCGTATCCACAACCTGCCATCTGGAAGGATTGTAGATTTCTGGTGCCGCCTTGTCCGGCAGTGGCTTGACCCCTGCCTTTTCCAGCATCGGGATGGCCTTAGCGAGGTTCCTTTCCCGCTTGATTTCGTTGGCGGCGCACTGGGCCCTATACGCCAGGTCGCGGCCGTCCCTGGCCTCGCCCAGGATTTCGTTGCGCCTGTCGATGTCCGGCACCTTCTCCAGCGCAACCAGGTCTGTCAGCGAGAGCTGGAAGGACGGGTCATCTTGGAGCTTCTTGATTTTTTTCTGGTCAAGCTTCGCTATGTTGATGCGGTGCCGGACGGTAGTCTTGCCGAAGCCGGTCTTCTGGCAGATGCTCTGCTCGGTCTCCCCCAAATCCAGCATCATCTGGAAGCCCTGCCCCTCCTCATAGGGCGTGAGGTTGCTGCGGTGCAGGTTCTCAGCCAGCATCAGCGCCACCTGGTCGGACCTCCCTACCTTCCCTTCCACAAGACAGGGCAGCTCCTTAAGCCCGGCCTGCACGGCAGCGGCATGGCGGCGGTGCCCCATGATGATGGTGTACTCCCCGGGCCTATCCTCCTGGGGCATCACCACCAGGTGCTGCAGGATTCCCTTTGCCTTGATGGAATCAGCCAGCTCGGTCAGGTCGCCCAGGCCCTGGCGGGGGTTGTCGGGGTTGGGGTGCAGCCTCCCGGCCGCAATCATCATTGTCTCTTTCATGTATCCTGTCTCCTCTCTGTGTACAGGCTGCCGTCACGCGAACGGCAGCTCATCATCGATATCGTCCGGCACCACCAGGTAGCCGTCCTTGTCCGTTTCAAGCCCGCTTCCCGTCTTCGGCGCATTTTTCTTGCCCTCCGCGAACTCCTGGCTCTCCACGATGACATCCGTGGTGTAGACCTTCTGGCCGTCCTTGTTGGTATAGCTCCCTGTCTGTATTCTGCCCACCACGATGACCTTGAGCCCCTTGCGGAGATGCTGCTCCGCGAATTCGGCCACCTTCGGGAAGATGCACACGCATCGTGGAAAGTCGGCCGTTGTCCCATCCGTGCCCTTATATGCACGCCCTACGGCCAGGCTGTAGCTGGCCACCTTCGCCCCGCTCTGGGCATGGCGTATCATAGGGTCCCGCGTCAGGCGGCCCATGAGCATGACTTTGTTCATCCGTTTCTCCTCCTTCCTTTCGCGCTCCATTGCCTGTGGGACAGCGTCTCTCAGGCAATCTGCCTGACCCGCTTCTGGTCGGCATCATAATAATACAGCGTGTCGGAAAGCACTTCTTCCGGTGCTACTATCGTGCTGTTTACATCCACTATCATCAGCTTGAGGCAGTCTGCGGACATGTGCCCATCCGTATCCGGGAGCAGCATCACTTCATGGATGGAGCTGGGGAGGATATAGAAGCCGCATCCCCCTTCCTGCGCCAGCGTCTCCAGCACGCCAGGATAGAGGATGCATGCGGCGCCATGTACCTGCTTCGTGTTGCTGAGCACTTTCATCGGCAGCCCCGCCAGGAACCCGTCCAGCTCTGCATCGCTTTCCCCGCCCGCCGCATCCATCGCCTCAGCCAGGGAGCAGCATGTCCAGGGCAGGAGCCTAGGGGTGTTGCGCCTTGCCGTGCTCATGAGCTCAAACGCATTGGTCCCCCACATCTCCACATGGGAATTGTAAATAAGGATGCTCCCCTCCCCCAGGCATTCGTCCTGGTAGGCATAATAGAAACAGATGGCCAGGTCCAGGAAGTCGATGTAGGGGATTTTCTCCAGCAGTGCCTCGTTCCCTTTCTTGCCAATGAGCCGGAAGCATATCCTGTCCCGCACTTTCTCGAAATGGCGGAAGAAATCCATGTCCAAGCCATCCGCCGGCATGCTCCGTCTGTAAGCGTCAAGCATCTGCTGGACAACTGTCTCAAGGGGCATCCCAGACTCATAAGCCTCAAGGAAGTCCTCCAAGTAGATTGTGGGGGCCACATTCTGTCCCTGCGCTAAAATCACCAGGCCGTTCCGGACAACGCTATTGTTCTTGTTCACCTCTTTTACATCCACCTTATAGCCATCGCCCAGTCCATCTCTTACCGAGTCACGGATTTTTGAGGCAAAATCTTTCATCTCCATATCTTTGGTCTCCTTTCCATCAATACATATCAACAAACAATCCCCGTTCCCTGCTATAGCCGCCAACCTGTATTATCTTCATCCGGCCATCCCTGCCCCTGTGGATGGCCAGGTTATTGGCATCCGAGAGGTCCACATCATCGATATTGGCGGCATCCCTATAGTCGATATACGCATTGCAGGTCGCCGGGTCGGTGTACACCCCATCCCTGCTGCCTGTCAGTGCAATATGCATCTCCATGCCTCCTTTCCGGCAGGCTCCCGCCTTATTTCCAGCAGTTGATTTCGCCTGTCTCTATCTTGTGCTCCAGCCACTCCACTGGTGCATCCGCCAGGCGGCCGTATTCCTGGTTGCCATGGATTTTCTCGTGGACTGCCTCGGCCCTTTCCCTCGGTGTCCCCGTGGTGCCCTGGTACAGCCTATATATCTTCCTGTATTCCATCCCATGCCTCCTCCAATCCCCGCTGCACCCGGCCATGAGCCGGGTGGAATCCCTTCCAGAGGCCTGCACCATCCCTCAGACCGCCGCATCCAGCTTCCCAGCCGCTCTGTAGCTATAGTGGCCCCAGCCGCCGATGATGATATGGTCACAGAGCCCAATCCCGATTAGGTCCGCCGCTTCCCGCATCCTTTCCGTCATTTCATTGTCTGCCCGGGACGGCGTTATGTCTCCGCTTGGATGGTTGTGGACAATGAGGATATTGGCCGCCCCGCATAGCAGGGCACGGACCAGGATTTCCCGGGGGCCGAGCGGAGCCGTGCTGCATGTGCCGTGGGAGACCTCGAAGAAACCGATGGGCCTGCCGCTCGTCATCAGGCAGATTAGGTAGACATATTCCTCGGCTCTGGTATGGAGCCCGAACACGTCCCTCATGAGCTGTGCCGCCCCATCTGGACTGTCCAGCTTGTCAAGGCAGGGGTAATCGCTTGCCGAGTCCCTGACCAGCACGTTCCTGCCGCATTCGTCCATGGCCACGCTGTACTGGCATACATGCATGTCTCCAACACCTCCTTTTTAGGCTCCGCTGGGTTTGTGCAATAAGCACAAACCGGGCATGGGACAGGGACGCGGAGAATCCCCTCATATATGAAGGTGTCCCTGGAAACGGGCATTCTGGAACCTGCTCATATATGAGGGGATTCTGGTCTTTTCGAGAATTCCTTTATTTTCGTGGGAAAAGCCAATGGATTTCTGGTACAGGACCAACTATAATAGAAGAAAAGAGGCTGTCGGGAGGGGATAGCAATATGCATGATGATGTAATAAGAGAAGGGACGGCAGTAGACCCAATAAATACCTGGGGGCCTTATTCCTATGACATACGTAAGAATTACGTGGAGCTGTTCCTGGCCAGCCAGCCAATCAGCCTGAGGCAGTTTGCGGAGAGGTACGGCATCAACAGGAAGACCCTTGCGAAGTGGGTGTATATCTATGAGGGGATGGCACCAGGGCCAGGCACGGACCGCTATCCTGCCAGAAAAGGGAAACCTGTCCTCGGACCTGACCAGACAGCAGGCAGGACCCCAGTCCCTGACGATGCTGATGCTTTACGTACCGTAACGATACCGTATACGGAGTATCTGGCGCTTCTGGATGCAAAGGCCAGACTCTCTGCCATACAAGCCGTATGCCAATAAGGCTGATGCCACATTGATGCTTTTGGGCCCATTCCGGCGGCGGTGTCGCCGGGACGGGCCCTTCCATGTAGGCATCATCCCTGCTTCCCCCTGTACCGCCTGAGCTCCACGTCCTGCCTGCTTACCAACTCTATGGCGTTGGCCAGCAGCATCAGGATGTTCATCTCGTCCTGCACGCCGCTTTCCCCCAGCTCCCCAGGATAGCGCCAGAGCTCCTTGATGACATCTACCATATGATGCATCTGCTCATAGTCCTCGTCCGGCACCTCATCATAGGCCCCTGCATCCGTGTCCTGGCCGAAGGCTACGGCCGGGTTCCTCACCTTCATGACGTTCAAGGCGTCCTTAGTGGATATGACGTATTCCCGCCCGGTAAGGCCGTCAAACCGTACCCCTTCGAGGCTGGAGCAGTCGCCGAAGCTAAATACCATATTCATGCAAATCCCTCCTTCCGCATGGCGCTCAGAGCTCGAAGCGCCGCTTGCTGCAGTCCTCGAACAATGCCTCGTCAAGCATGTCCCGTATCCGGTTCTCCATCCCGCGGATGCCCAGCCCGCTCTTCGCGGCCGCCTCTGCCAGCTCATGGCGCGTCCGCCTGGTGAGATGTATCTCCGCGCGGCACTGCCGCCAGAGATGCTGCATGGGGCCGCAGGAGCTGTCCGTCATGCGGTAGTAGTCGTCCGCCGTCATGGGCTCTAGGGGCACAACCCTCTGTATCCGTCCCATGAACTCCGGCATCACGCCGAAAGCGATTAAATCCGCTTCCGTCATCGGGCGGGCATAAGGCTCCGCCCCATCCGGGGCCGCGCCGAAGCCAATCCGGCTCCCTGACTCCTTGTTGGCAATGTCCGCGGCCTTAGCGGAGAACGCGCCGCAGAACACGAAGCTGATTCTTGTCGTATTGACATCATAGGAAGTGTCGCCCCCTTTTATTACGACATGGGTCCCCTCCATCATGGCCAGCCCCTCCGACTGGATGCTATGGCTGGTGTTCTGACCGCCGCTATACTTAGGAGCCAGCATCTTGTCCGCCTCGTCGATGACCAGGATGGCGTGCCTGTCGGAGCGGAAGATGGGGGACGAGAGCAGGCTGCCCCATTTCTTCTCGCCCTTCCAGCCGTCCAGGGTGAGGTTGCTCCCGTCCACGATTTCAATCCTGTCCGGGAAGATGCCCTTCAGGCACCGCCAGATATGCGTCTTGCCGCAGCCGCTAGGGCCTACGAACAGGGCATTGGATTTGACGGCCCGCTCGAAGCAGTTGTAGGCTATGATGGACGCGGCCTTCTTCGCCGCATCCTGCTTCCAGACGTGGCCGTCCAGATACCCGTAAATCTTTTTAGGGGTATCATAGGCATCCCTGGGCGGGAGCGTATTGTAGGGCCAGTCCAGGCCCGTACCTTCTTCTTCCTGCAGCACCTCCACGCGGTCGTCATACCAGGGATATCGGCGAGTTGTGGGAGCAGCATCGTCCTTATAATCCATAGAAAAACCTCCTTCATTCAAATGTGTCTGGCACTGGGTCCAATCTCTTTGTTTTTTGGGCAATAAAAAACCAACATATCAAGAAAATGCATGCGGACAGGCTTCTGGCCTGTCCCACATGTCTTCCTGATACGTTGATTGTAATTTCAGTGTCTATGATAGGGAGCCCGGCTATACAGGGAGCCGTATTTCCTGTATGGCTCCGCTGCCCATGTCCAGCCTTGTCCCACTCTGGTCCTGCTGTCAAGCCCCTTTCAATCCTTGCCGGAGAGCGTCTCCTGGAGCATCCCAAAGTATTTCAGATACCCGGCACCACAGTCAATGTCTGCTCCCACGCCTGCAAGCAGCCCAGCCAGTATGCTGCGGTGGCACAGGGCCTCATCCGCGCAGAAGCAGGCCAGCAGGATATCCTTCGTGAAGCTGTCACGGTACAGCTGGTCGAGCAGCAGCATGTTTGCCCTGTCCGAGGCCAGCTCCCGGAGGAATGCGCTCACATAGACCCGCTGGAACCATTCCGCATCCACCTTTCCTTCTGCCTTTGCATCCAGATAGCTGTGGAACAGCCGACGGGATGGGCTCAGCCGCGGCTCATGGATGGCGTGGGGCGGAACTGCCTTAAGCGAGCGGACCACTAGCCAGTTCTCGTCGAAATCAGTGCTTATGTCCGAAATGCGCCCAATCTTTATCATGACTGTCTTCCCCATTTCTTTTTTGGGAAACAGTCGGGCCTGCCCAGGCGGGCCGCTGGGTTATGAGGCAGCATGGATGTAGATTACTGGACAATGCAAAAATAAAACTCCCAGAATCTATCTGGGAGCCTCATCTTGTCTGTCATCTTATTGCTCTTGAAACGGAACAATAATAGCGAAAATGTTCCGATGCACTGAAAAATAAGATTTGCTCAGCGGGTTCGGAACTTCGCGTTTTAATGGAGCATACGGGATTCGAACCCGGAATTTTAAGTGCTATAAACGCGATAAATACTGGGCTTTACGATTTCCGGGGCAAAATCCGGGACAAATTTAATTCAGGACAATTATCAATTATAAAATACTGCCTGTATGCTGTTGTATCCGGCGATCCCGTCTGCCTTCAGGCAAAGCTTCCGTTGCAGAGCCAGTGTATCATTCCTGGCATTCTGCCCGAACAGCCCGTCCTCTACCTGCCTGCGTCCCAAAATCTCATTACACCTGCGCTGCCACCATTTTACCACATTACCGGAAGATCCTGCAACATATTTCCGTCCGGACTTTTTTGCTTTGAGCAGAATCTTCCTGCGGACATACTGTGTCTTAGGTCCGTCCACTGCCAGGGGCTTTCCGTCTGCATCCCGGTATCCGTCCGCATTGGCTGCTGCCTGGAAGGCCTGAATGTTCAGGTTGGGCCTGTCTTCCCTGTCTGCTTTTACGGCAGAGTCACAAAAATCCGTGTAAAAGCGGTTCATATCCACATTCCCGCTTACTCCCGCGATCCTGCCTGCAGATGTGTACTGCCAGATGTCCGGGATATCCGCTTCGCCTGCTGGAAGAGAGGACGTGTACCTGGCGTACCAGACATACACCGTGCCCAGAGCAGCCGTGATCCGCTCCATGTCAAAATAATTTCGGAGATAGTCCCGGTTGGTGTAGATCACCGGGACATGCCCGGCATCCTTTACCCTATGCAGGAATTCGATGGCCATATCTGTAGCCAGGTCCTTCGTGATGGACACGCCGTTCTTCCTGGCATAGTTCACGCTGTCATACTCAAAATCAAAGGCAATGGGACAGCTTTTCCAGTATTTTGCCGCCTGGGCTATGGCATATATAGCTTCCGCCCGGGCCATATCCGGAGTATGGGCATAGGAAAACCAGTACAGCACTACATCCACCCCCAGGTTGTAGCAGGCCTGGGCATTTGACACAAAACGCTGATCTATATTATTTTTCCCATACCCTACCCGCAGGCCAATGCGCTTACAGCCTGCATCCCGGATCCTTTTGATGTCCACAGTTCCATTGTGGTACGATATATCCGGTCCTTCAAATAACATTTTCTTACTCACAATAACTCCTTTCCGCCCGATATCAGGCAATAAAACAGGGAGCCGAAGCCCCCATGATTACTTGTTCTTGTATTTCGCACGCTTCCACATTTCTGCCACTCGCTCCCATCCGCCGGTTGCTACCAGGTAGACAATAAAGGCGGCAATGAAGGATGCAAAAACATAGTACCATGTAATTACAACCTTAAAGTACTGGCAGGCAATAACCACCGCCAGGGGGCACAGGATCAGCGATACCGCCAGTGCCACAACACTGGTCGGCACCCGCTGCAGCCCGGGCAGCTCCTTGATTACCTGGACTATGGCGGATACCAGGAAGGCCAGCACGCCGACAGCCATCAGGAAATAAGTAATATACTGCATCATCAGTTCTACGTTCATCATACAATCCTCTCTTTCAATCTTTTTACTTAAGACCAAGCTTTGCCATGAAATAACCCACAACAGCAGCCACTACAAGGCCAATAATCTTTTCCACGATCCCTTCATACCTTTTTGCCGGTTTGAACTCTATGGTGGCGATCCTGGAACTCAGGCTGCTAAGCCTGTCAGTTATGTCGCTGAGCTTCTCCATGATATGCGTATAATGGAGAGCCTGGAGTTTGTCATGTGACTCCAGAGACGCAAGGCGGTTGAAAAACTCCTTATGGCTTTTTTCGTTGCGCTGCCGGAAATCATCGAAATCCTTTTCCAGCTCCTGAGCCTTCATCAAACCCAGACAATCCCGTTCCGGATCCAGTATACATTTATCAGACATTTTAACCTCCTCTCAATCCCGAATTGTAATATTCCTGTTTCACTTCAGGGGGTGATCTGGACATAACAGTCACTTCCTTTCCTTAAAATTTGTGCAAAAATAAACACATATCATCACCAGATGGCATCTGATGGTCATATGTGCTCATTTTTCTTAACAAAACACGGGTATGCCTTATATATCAAACTTTAAAACACAGAAGGTACTTAAAGAGGTAATAAGCTATACAGCGGACAAAACATGCATGGTATATGTACAATGTGTGTCCAATAACAAACTATATGGAACAATTATCGTTCGGGTAGGTGAGTATTACGTATTTCAATGGCAAAATGCAACAGCGCAGGAAAATCTGACCTATGGCATACTTATTGCACTGCAAGAAGGTGATACGATTAATACATATGGTACTGGGATCAAAACATCAAATTTTTATGTTCATGATTAAGTATCATACTTATACTGTTAGTCATTCAAGTGGAGCCATCTTTCTGGCAATTGCTGGGTTAATTATTCTTTTTTACGAGTAAACCAATTAACTCATAAAACCAATTTGTCCTCTTACTATACTGTTAGCTGTAACATAGCCAGTCTTTAAAATTACCTGATTCTAGTTGCATAAAATAGACCTGTACAACTGATGATAGTTCCACTATCTTGACGCACTTTTAAAATCACATTTTTACTTGCAGTACCAGTTATAGTGAGTATGCCAACGTTTTTTACCCACTGTATACCTGCAGGAAAATTTTGAACTAAAGAAGATATGGCATTACCATCATCAGTGCCTATATGTACTTCGAGTTGAGACTGTTTGGGTAGGGTAAATTTTGCTGTAGCATCTATAATGTATACTCCTGGCACCAACCACATAGAGCAAATACTCGTTGGTGTATTGGTATTACCGGATGCCACGTTTGCAATAGCTGTCGCAGGGGTTGCGACTTTGCCGACGTGATCCATACCCGTGTTTAATGGACTCCTGTATACCTTCCGGCATCTGCACCAACGCAACCAG
>OFFK01001420.1_pt1 | contig 17090 bp, 19 predicted proteins | sample 1521361 | NCBI WGS metagenome assembly OFFK01 (sample SAMEA3504096, study PRJEB24116) | mouse gut metagenome | biome: mouse gut; feature: mouse-associated habitat; material: faeces | place: Denmark | collected 2011
ACACCGATTAGTCGCTAAAATTGCATTTGAATGGTATTGCCTGAATGGAGCCGGAGGGCTTTACCAGCGAGGGCGTGGGCCGCTGCGGCTGGAGGGCGGAGCCTATGGCGCTGCCGGATTTTGTTCGGTTTGTCTCCAGGACCTTGGGCTGCAATGGCGTCCGCTATGCCGGCGCGGGAAAGCCCGTTCACCGGGTGGCTGTGGGCGGCGGGGCCTGCGGAGAATTTGAGGACGCCGCCATTGCCGCCGGGTGCGACACCTTCGTCACCTCCGATCTGAGCTATCACCAGTTTGTGGACGCCAGGGTCAAGGGCATCAACCTCATCGACGCTGGGCACTTTCCCACGGAAAACCCGGTCTGCGAAACGGTGGCCGCCTTTTTGACCCAGCGGTTCCCGAACCTGCAAGTCCAAATATCCGCTTCTCACAAGGAAGCGATTCAGTATTATGTGGAAGGAGAATAAACGCCATGTCAGGACATTCCAAGTGGCATAATATCCAGAAAACCAAGGGCGCGGCGGACGCCAAACGCTCCGCGGCATTCACCAAGATCGCCCGGGAGATCATCGTGGCCGTCAAAACCGGCGGCTCCGGCGATCCGGCCAACAACTCCCGGCTGGCCACCGTCATTGCCAAGGCCCGGGCGGCCAATATGCCCAACGACAACATCAAGCGCACCATTGAGAAGGCCATCGGCTCCGGCAACGCCAACGATTACGAGTCCATCACCTACGAGGGGTACGGCCCCGGCGGCGTGGCGGTGATCGTGGAGGCCCTCACCGACAACCGCAACCGCACCGCCTCCGAGGTGCGTCACTACTTCGACAAGTTTGGCGGCAACCTGGGCGCGACCGGCTGTGTGTCCTGGTCCTTCGACCAGAAGGGCGTGCTGGTCATTGAGCGGGAGGACCTGGACGAGGAGACCGCCATGATGGACGCCCTGGACTGCGGCGCGTCCGACTTCGAGGCGGACGAGGACTGCTTCACCGTCTACACCGTCCCCGACGACTTCGGCGCGGTGCTGGCCGCCATGGAGGAAAAGGGCTACGCCTTCGCCTCCGCCAAGGTGGAGATGGTGCCCCAAAACTATGTCACCCTGTCCGACGAGGGAGACATCAAGAACATGGAAAAGCTTATCGACATGATGGAGGACAACGACGACGTGCAGAACGTCTACCACAACTGGGATGAATAACACCGCGCCCCCTGCCTTGCGGCAGGGGGCGTGCTTTTTTATTTCCCCAGCTCCATACTCCTCCGCCAGGAGGCCATCACCGCGTCCATGGCGGCGGAGCGCAGGCCGTGCCGCTCCAGCTCCGCCACCCCGGCGATGGTGGAGCCGCCGGGGGAGCACACCTCGTCCTTCAGCTGGCCGGGGTGCTTCCCGCTCTCCAGCACCATGGCCGCCGCCCCCAGCACCATCTGGGCGGCGTACTCCAACGCCTTGGCCCGGGGCAGGCCCGCCATCACCCCGCCGTCCGCCAGCCCCTCAATGTAGGGGTAGACAAAGGCGGGGCCGCAGCCCGCCACGGCGGAAAACTGATCCATCATCCCCTCGGGAATGCGTTCCACCCGCCCGGTGGCGGCCAGGATCTCCTCCACGCCCCGGATGTACTCCTCCCCTACCGCCTCTCCGGCGCACAGGGCGGTCATGCCCTTTCCGATGGCTACGCAGGTGTTGGGCATCACCCGCACAACGGGCACATAGTACCCCGCCCCCGCCAGGTGGGGCCGCAGATCCTTGATGGTCAGCCCCGCCGCCATGGATACCGCCACCTTGTCCTCTCCCACCCGGTGGCGGTCCCTGAGCTGGGGCCCAAGCTCCTCCAGCAGGGCCGGGACCCCATCGGGCTTGGCCCCCAGGAACAGGTACTCCGCCGCCCAGGCCGCGTCGGCCGCGCTGTCCACCACCTCGCAGCCCAGCTCCGCCCCCAGGGCCTTCGCCTTGTCCGGCGTGCGGTTGAACAGCACCACCTGGTCCGCGCCCACGGCCCTGCACGCCGCACGGGCCAGCGCGCCGCCCATATTCCCTACGCCGATAAAGGCCGCTTTCTTCATGTCAGCACCCACTTTTCTAATTGATCCCCCCGCGGGGGGTATGTCTCCTGTAAAGCATCCGTTCCCTGCCTGCCCCGCGGCGGGACAGCCCCCTCACCGGCCTTGGTTCAGCCAGCGGTTGATGGCGCACAAAATCGCCCGCAGGGACGCCCGGTTGATGTTGTGGCTCTTGCCCACGCCGAACACATCCTGCCCGTCCGGGGCCTTCAGGTGGATGTAGCACACCGCCTGGGTGTCTGAGCCGGAGGAAATGGCGTGCTCCTTGTAGTCCACGAACTGGTAGCCCTCGATGTGCCCCTCCGGCAGGTCGTGGAGGGCGTTGAAGAAGGCGTCGATGGGGCCGTTCCCCTGGCCGTAGGCCTCCATGGTGCGGCCCTTGTAGCCCACCTGCCCCACGAAGGCCACCCGGCTCACGTCCCCGTGGCGGGAATCCTCCCGGAAGGAGTGCCGCTCCAGCTGGTAGGTCTTGGGGACGGACAAATATTCGTGGTCGAACAGCTCGAAAATCTGCTCCGGCTTCAGCTCCTTGCCGATGCGGTCGGACTCCTTCTGCACCACCGCCCCGAACTCACCGTGCATGGCCTTGGGCAGGTCGTAACCGAAATTCTGCATCATCACAAAGGCGGCCCCGCCCTTCCCCGACTGGGAGTTGATGCGGATGATAGGCTCATACTGCCGCCCCACGTCGGCGGGGTCGATGGGCAGGTAGGGCACCTCCCACAGATCGGTGCCGCTCTCGTTCATATAGTGGACGCCCTTGTTGATGGCGTCCTGATGGCTGCCGGAGAAGGCGGTGAACACCAGCTCCCCCGCGTAGGGCTGACGCTCCCCCACCTTCATCTTGGTGCACCGCTCGTACATATCCCGCACCTTGTTGATGTCGTGGAAGTCCAGCTCCGGGTCCACCCCCTGGGTGTACATATTCATGGCCAGCGTCACCATGTCCACGTTGCCGGTGCGCTCCCCGTTGCCGAACAGGGTGGCCTCCACCCGCTCCGCCCCGGCCAGCAGACCCAGCTCGGTGGTGGCCACTCCGGTGCCCCGGTCGTTGTGGGGGTGGAGGGAGATGATGGCCCGCTCCCGCCCGGGCAGCTTCCGGATGAAGTATTCCAGCATATCCGCCAGCTGGTTGGGCATACAGTTCTCCACCGTGGTGGGCAGGTTCAGGATCACCTTATGGCTCTCGTCGGCGTGGAGGTGGTCCAGCACCGCCGCGCAGATCTCCACCGCGTAATCCATCTCCGTCCCCATAAAGGACTCCGGGGAATACTGGAACCGCAGGTTCATCCCCCCCTCAATGACGGGCTGGGCCATCTCGTAGATCAGATCCGCCGCGTCGGTGGCGATCTTGGTGATGCCGCCGCAGTCCATATGGAACACCACCTTCCGCTGGAGGGTGGAGGTGGAGTTGTAGAAGTGGAGGATCACGTTCTTCGCGCCCCGGATGGCCTCGAAGGTCTTTTTGATCAGGTGCTCCCTGGCCTGCACCAGCACCTGGATGGTCACGTCGTCGGGGATGTGGCCCCCCTCGATCAGCTCCCGGCAGATCTCATACTCCGTCTCGGAGGCGGAGGGGAAGCCGATCTCGATCTCCTTCACCCCGATGTCCACCAGGGTGTGGAAATATTCCAGCTTCTCCTGCAAATTCATGGGGTCGATGAGGGCCTGGTTCCCGTCCCGCAGATCCACCGAGCACCACACCGGGGCCTTGGTAATGGTCCTGTCCGGCCAGGTGCGGTGTTCAATGGGCTGGGGCTTGAACGGGATATACTTCTCAAAACCGGGCTTCAGCTTCATGGGGTTTTTCCTCCTTTGGATTCGCGGGGGAATCAAAAAAGCCCCCGACGGTTGTGTCAGGGGCGAAATGTCGTCACGCCGCGCCTGTCAGCGGCGCGGATCTATTTCGCGGTACCACCCTAATTCCGCATACGGTTACCCAGTACGCGCTCCCGGCCTCCAACAAGGCCATGACCTGTAACGGGATCACCCGTCCAGTCCTACTTGGTGTGTTCAGACTGGCGGCTCCGGGGCCAGTATCCACGCGGCACCCCCTGCCGGCTCGCACCAGCCGCCGGCTCTCTGAGCGGGGGAAGGGCCGCGTCTTGTTCCCATCCACGCCTTTTGCTTAAGAGTTATTATACCGTGGGGCCGGGGGCCTTGTCAAGGGGCAGTTTCCCCCGCCCGCCGGCGAAATTTTCCGCCGGGTATTGAACATTTCCCTCCGTTATGATAGACTACCCGAAGCGTCGGCCCGAAAAGCCCTCTCCCGGACAGACGCCCAGCCTTAGAACCTGCATGGACCGCCGCAAACGCCGTCCGCCCTTTGAATACAGGCCCTTACACACCGGAGGATATCCCATGACAGAGAAAATCCGCGGCCTCATCGCCGCCCGCAGGGAACAGCTCGCCTACCTGGTGGTAGGCGTCATGACTACAGTCATCAACTACATCATCTACGTCCTGCTGACCGAAGGCGTCAGCCTCCACTACGCCGCCAGCAACGTGATCGCCTGGGCGGCGGCGGTGGCCTTCTCCTACTTCGCCAACGGCAAGTGGGTCTACCGCTCCACCGGCCGCCGGGGCTGGCGGGAGGCCGGGGAGTTCGTCCTGTCCCGGCTATTTTCCCTGGGGCTGGAGACCGTACTCCTCCTGCTGCTGGTGGACCTGCTCCACGCGGACAAGCTCATCGCCAAGCTGCTGGTGGCGGTGGTGGTGGTTGTTGTGAACTACCTCACCGGCCTGCTGGTGTTCAAGAGAAAGAAGCGGGCATAGCCTGCGCTGTCCCCAGCCCTTCCCGCCCGCAGCGGGAAACAGCCCATCGGCGGCACAGTCAAGCCGAACGGCTGCGCCCTCCCCCCGTAACAGAAGCCCCTCCGCAGCGCGGAGGGGCTTTTTCTATCCCTGTCCGGCGGCTCCGCCCTCCTGCCCTGTCTCCCGCAGCAGCCGGGTGCGCAGGGCGGAGTACCGCTTTGTCTGCCTGTCGTTGGCCACCATCCGGGCCATCAGCTCCCCGTCCCCCACCAGGATGAACAGCTCCCGGGCCCGGGTAATGGCCGTATACAGCACCCCCCGGGCCAGCAGAGAGGGCGGCACGTCGCTCAACGCCAGGATCACCGCCCGGTACTCGCTGCCTTGGGCCTTGTGGACGGTGACGGCGTAGGCGGGCTCCAGCTCTCCCAACAGCTCCGGCGGGTAGGCCACCAGCCGCCCGTCGAAGGACACAGTGATCCCCCCGGCGTCCACCTCCAAAATGGTGCCGATGTCCCCGTTGAACACCCCTAAATCCTTTTCTCCCGTGTCCGGGTCCTCCCAGAACAGGTCGTAATTGTTCTTCACCTGCATCACCCGGTCGCCCTCCCGGAAGATGTAGGGGCCGAATGCCCGCTCCCCCCTGCCCTCCTCGGCGGGGTTCAGGGCCTCCTGGAGGGCGCGGTTCAACGCCGCCGTCCCCGCCCCCCGCTTCCGGGTGGGGGTGAGCACCTGGATCTGCTCCGGGGGTATGCCCATGTTTTGGGGCAGGCGGGTTTTGCAGAGTTCCACAATGGTGTCCACCGTCCGGGCCGCGTCCCTCCGGCCCAGGTAGAAAAAGTCCTTGGACTTGTTTTTCAGCTCCGGCACTGTCCCCCGGTTCACCCCGTGGGCGTTCATGACGATGGCACTCTCCCGGGCCTGCCGGAAGATCTCCGTCAGCGACACCGCGGGCACCACCCCGGACCGGATCAAGTGATCCAGCACGTTTCCCGGCCCCACCGAGGGCAGCTGATCCGGGTCGCCCACCAGCACCAGCCGGCAGTCCCCCCGCAGGGCCGCCACCAACGCCGCCATCAGGGACACGTCCACCATGGAGGTCTCGTCCACGATCACCGCGTCCACCTCCAGGGGATCGTCCTGGTTCTTGGTAAAGGCCAGCTGCCCGGTGTAGGGGTCCAGCTTGGTCTCCAGCAGCCGGTGGATGGTCGCCGCCTCCGTCCCGCAGGTCTCCCCCATCCGTTTCGCCGCCCGGCCGGTGGGGGCGGCCAGGGCCGTCTCCAGCCCCAGCGTGTCGAACAGGGCCAGCACCCCCCGCAGGGAGGTGGTCTTTCCCGTCCCCGGCCCCCCGGTGAGCAGCATCACCTGCCGGGAGGCCGCCAGCTCCACCGCCCTGCGCTGCTGGCCCGCGTAAGTAAGCCCCTGCTCCTTCTGGATCTTGTCAATCAGCTTCCCCAGCCCCTTGGGGGGCGCGATCTCCGCGCCGCACATCTCCCCTAAACGCATGGCCACATAGCTCTCCGCCGCGTACAGCCCCGCGGGGTAGCAGGCCGTCACCCCGGCGATGTCCTCCCGCACCACCTCGCCCCGCTCAATGAGGGCGTCCAGCCCTGCGGTCAGGCAGTCCCCCTCCACCCCGATGAGGGCGGCGGTGGCGTTCAGCAGCTTCTGCTCCGGCAGGAACACGTGCCCGTTGTCGGCGTTGTGGTCCAGCTCAAAGGTCAGCGCGGCCTCCACCCGCTGGGGATCGTCCCCCGCCACCCCCAGCTCGATGGCCAGGGCGTCCACCTGGGTGAAGGGGATCTCCAGGGAGCGGTCGGCCAGCAGGTAGGGATTGTCCCGCACCACGTCCACCGCGTAGTCCCCGAACCGCTGGTACAGCGGCATGGCGGCGGTCAGGGACAGCTTGTGCTCCGACAGAAACTCCGCCAGACGGCGCATCCCCATCTTCTGCCGGAAGTCCTCCCCGATGGCCCTGGCCCGCTTGGGGGACACCCCCCGGATCTCGCACAGGCGGTCCGGGTCATGCTCAATCACCTCCAGGGTTTCCTCCCCAAAGTGGTCCACGATCTGTCTGGCCAGCCCCGCCCGGATGCCCTTCACCGCCCCGGAGGCCAGGTATTCATACACCGCCTTCTCCCCCACGGGCATCCGGCGGCTCACCGTCTCCGCCTTGAACTGCTCCCCGTAGCTGGGGTGGCGGCCCCAGGTTCCCTCCAGCTCCAGCACCTCGCCGGGGGCGGCCCCGGGCATACAGCCCACCGCCGTGATCTCCCCCTTGTCGCCGCTGTCCAGCTTCAGCACCGTGTAGCCGTTTTCCTCGTTGCGGAACAGCACGGCGGTCACCGTGCCCTCCACCCGGTTCCAGCCTGCCTGCCCAGCCTCCGGCACCATGGCGGCCCCTCCCATCCAAACAAACGTTTTACCCAATTATACCAGCATTTCCCGGCGGTTTCAAGCCCATCCCGCAAAAAAGGGGGCCGGATGAACTCATCCGGCCCCCTGTCCACATCAATGGGCGTCCAGCCAGCCCTGGAAGCGGTGGAGCATGGCCGCCACCTGGGCCCGGGTCGCGCTGCTCCCCGGCAGCAGCTTCCCGTCGCTGCCGTTGAGAAGCCCCGCGCCCACGGCCCAAGACACGGCGTCTCCCGCCCAGGAGGACACGCTCCCCGCGTCCGGGAACCCGGACAGGTTCCCCCGCTCCCCGGCGGTGTGGCCCGTCTGCACCGCGTATTTGTAGAGCATCACCGCGATCTGCTCCCGGGTGACCTTCCCGTGGGGCTCGAAGCGTCCGCCGCCCATCCCCTCCACGATCTTCATCCCGGCGCACCAGCTGGTGCCGGGGGCGAACCACTCCCCTGCCGGGACATCGGTGAACACCTGGGCAAAGGCCGTGTCCGGCTCCCCCGCCAGACGGTGGAGCACCGTGGTCATCATCCCCCGCTCCATGGTGCCGCCGGGGTTGAAGCGTCCGCCGCCCACCCCCTGGAACAGGCCGTTTTCCACCGCGAAGCGCACATCCTCATAGTACCACTGGCCTGGGGCCACGTCGGTAAAGGGCAGGGGGGCCTGCCCTGTCCCCATCTTCCAACGCCCCTCCGCCAGCCACTGGACGGACTGGGAGGTAATCGACACCTCCGCCTGCTCCGCCGCCAGATAGCGGTGGCCGGAGATCAGGGCCGCACCCAGGGCCAGCTCCGCCCCGGCGGTGGCGTCCACCAGCACGCCGGAGGTCACGTACCCGCTCCCCGACGTCCAGATCAGCCCCGACCCGGCGGACAGGATCACCGCGTCGCCGGACTTCCCCGACCCGGTGGCAAAGCCGCTGGAGGTGGTCCAGCCGTCCCCGGAGGGCTTGTGCCGCCCCGCCTGAGCCACCGCGTCGTTATAGATCCCCTGGGTGTCCTGAGTCACCCATTGGGTGATGTAAGCCTTCAGGTCGGTGAGATAGGCCCCGTTCAAATAGCTCAGCGAGATCAGCGGATCAGGCCCGCTCCCCGCCCACGCCGCGGTGACACAGCCCGCCAGCAGCACCGCCGCCAGCAGTCCCGCCATCATTTTTTTCTTCATACAGACTCCTCAGATATCATGTAGCTCAGGGTCAGCAGGCTGTCGGCGAAGTGGACGTTCTCCACCCGCACTCCCGGCAGCTCCCGCTCCGGCAGCTCCACGTTGGTGAAGTTCCAGATGCCCGTCACACCCCCGGCCGCCAGCCGCTGGGCCGAGTCCACCGCCACCCGGGCCGGCACCGTCAGCACCCCCACGCTGGCGGTGCAGTCCCCCAGGAAATCCTCCAGCTCGTCCATGTGGAGGACGGGCACGCCGCCCAGGGGGGCACCCACCAGCTCCGGGTTCACGTCAAACGCCGCCACCAGGCGGAAGCCGTTGGCGGCAAAGGGAAAGTTCTCAATGAGGGCCCGGCCCAGATTGCCCGCCCCCAAAATGATCAGGGTGTGATCCCGGCTCATGCCTAAAATCTCCGCCACCTCGCTGCGCAGACGCTCCACCTTGTAGCCGTACCCCTGCTGCCCGAAGCCGCCGAAGCAGGACAGGTCCTGCCGGATCTGGGAGGCGGTAAGCCCCATGGACTTGGCCAGCGCACTGGAGGAAATGCGCACCGTCCCCCCCCGGTACAGGTCGTCCAGGTGCCGGTAGTACCGGGGCAGACGCCGGATCACGGCGGAGGAAATCTTTTCTTTTCTCATTGCTCAGCACACGCCTTTGGGGGTCCGTCTCCTCCGGACCGCGCCCACCTTGGGGCCTGCGCCGGATCGGGCCGATGTGATGTCTTTGTCCATTTTACATGACTTGGCCCCGCTTGTCAATTTCATTCCCGGAAAAAAGCGTTTTTTCGACAGAATCGGCCTCCCCGCAGACAACGAAGGCGGAGGGTTCTGCCCCTCCGCCCGAGATTGTCGAAAAAGCAGCTTCTGTTTCGATAACGGGAAGGAAGATCGTGTGAAAGAAACCCAGGAGGTGTGTCTTTCACGTTCAATCAACGACTTTTTTGAACGTTCTTTGTTCAAAAAAGTCGCACTCAGCGGGGCGAAAAGACTTTTTCGACACGCTGAGGCGGAGGGTTCTACCCCTCCGCCCCCTCTTTCGCCGCCCGCATCCGGGCGTGAAGGCAGGCCAGCGCGTCGGACAGGCCGCCCAGGTGGTCGATCAGCCCCATCCGCACCGCCTCCTCGCCGTAGATCACGCTGCCCACGTCCGCCGCCATCTCCCCGGTGTTCAGCATCAGGTGCTCGAATTCCTCCCGGCTGATCCGGCTGTTCCGGGTGACGAAGGCGCAGATCCGGTCCTGTATCCGCTCAAAATAGTGGAAGGTCTGGCTCACCCCGATCACCAGCCCGTTGAGCCGCACCGGGTGGATGGTCATGGCCCCGGAGGGCACGATGAAGGACTCCTTGGCCGCCACCGCCAACGGCACCCCGATGGAGTGCCCGCCCCCCAGCACCAGGGACACCGTGGGCTTGGACATACCCGCGATCATCTCCGCGATAGCGAGGCCCGCCTCGATGTCGCCCCCCATGGTGTTGAGCAGGATCAGAAGGCCGTCCGTCTCATCGTTCTCCTCCAGTGCCGCCAGCAGGGGGAGCACGTGCTCATACTTGGTGGTCTTGGCCCCGTCGGGGGCCTCCTGGTGGCCCTCGATCTGGCCCACGATGGTGAGCGTGTGGATCACGCCGTCCTCCGTCTTGACACAGCCGGAGCCCATGTCCACAATCTGCTGCCGGCTGTCCTCCCCCCCGGCCTCGGTGGGTTTTGTCTCCTCAGTCATGGTAAAACGCCCCCTTTTGCGGGATAGTATCCGCAAAAGGGGGCGTTTTTATCCGCTACAGCGTCAATTCCATGACAATTTCATTTTCCTCCGCCGCTCCGGTATGGCGGAAGCCCAGCTTTTCATACAGCAGGCGGGCAGGCTCGTCGCCCTCCACATAGCACAGGCAGACCTTGGAATAACGCCCCTCCGCCCGCATCTCGTCCAGAGCCATCCGGGCGGCGGCCATGCCCAGGCCCCGGCCCTGGTAACGCTGATCGATGAGCAGCTGGCTGAACACATACCGCCCCTGCTCCGGGCAGCCGTACCACATCAGCATACCTGCCGGATCCTCGCCGTCCAGGATCAGCCTGGCCTGGCTGCCCTCCTCCCGGTAGGCGTAGGCCCGGGCCAGAATTCGGTTGGGATCGGAAACGAACCTCCGCTGATCCTCCCGGACCGACAGCTCAACCCGCCAGTTGTCCGGGCCAATCGGCTCCAGACCTACCACGGATCAGCCCTCGTACACCGCCTTACACGCGGCATAGGTCATATAGCAGTCCAGCTTGGAGGTCACCTCAAAGGGGGCGTGCATACTCAGCACGGGTACGCCCGCGTCCAGGGTGTCGATGTTCCGGTTGGCCATATAGCAGGCCACGGTGCCGCCGCCGCCCTTGTCGGTGGCTCCCAGCTCCGCCATCTGCCACAGCACGCCCTTGTCGTCCAGCAGGCGGCGGACATAGGCCACCGCCTCCGCCCCGGCGTCGGAGGCCCCGCTCTTGCCCCGGGCTCCGGTATACTTGCACAGGCCGATGCCGTAGTTCACATAGGCGGAGTTGCGCTTCTCGTACACGTCGGCGAACTGGGGATCAAAGGCCGCCGTCACGTCGGCGGACAGGCAGAAGGACTTCTCCAGGCACACCCGCAGGGGCACCTTCTGGGTGGCGCACAGGTCGCCCACGAAGGTCTCGAAGAAGGCGGACTGCATTCCGGACACGCCCTCGGATCCGATCTCCTCCTTGTCCGCCAGCACGCACACCGCGGTGCGGCAGGGCACGCCCTCCAGATCCAGCAGGGCCTTAAACGCCGCGTAGCCGCACACCCGGTCGTCCTGGCCGTAGGCCCCGATGAGGGTGCGGTCAAAGCCGATGTCCACGGCGTTGAAGGCGGGGACGGCCTCGATCTCGGCGGAGATGAAATCCGCCTCCCGGATGCCGTAGTGCTCATACAGCAGCTTCATCACCGCCAGCTTCACCCGGTCCTTGCCATCGTCGTCCTTCAGCGGGCGGCTGCCCACCAGAACGTTCAGGCTCTCGGCGGGGATGGCCTCCCCCAGGGGCTTCTTGGACTGCTCCGCCCCCAGGTGGGGCAGCAGGTCGTCGATGGTGAACAGGGGGTCGCCGGGGTGGGATCCCACGGACACGTGGACCAGATCGCCGTTTTTCATGGCCACCACCCCCCGCAGCTCCAGGGGGATGGTCACCCACTGGTACTTGCGGATGCCGCCGTAATAGTGGGTTTTCAGGAAGGCCAGCTCGCTGTCCTCATACAGCGGAGTGGGCTTCAGATCCAGCCGGGGGCTGTCGATGTGGGCGGCGGCGATGGACACGCCCTGATCCAGCGGCGCGGAGCCCACCACCGCCAGATTGAGGGCCCGGCCCCGGTTCACCCGGTAGACCTTCATTCCGGGCTGAAGCTCCATGCCCCGCTCCAGGGGGACGAAGCCCAACCCCTGGGCCAGCTCCACGGCGTAGTCCACGCAGTCCCGCTCCGTTTTCCCCTTGTCCAGGAAGGTCTTGTAGCCCTCGCAGTAGTCAAAGATGGCTTTTTCCGTGGTCTCATCCACCACGTCCCAGCCGTGCTTTTTCTGGTTCAGCAGCGCGTCCCGCAGCTGCTGCCCCGGCGTTTTTTCTTCCATGTTTATAAATCCTCCTTGCAAAGAATTGACTTGAACAGCTCCCGCGCCTGTTCCTCCAGGGACGCCTTCTCCCCGTCGTTGCGCAGGGTGTGGGCGCACCGTTCCTCAAACCAGGCGGACGGCTTCTGGGCCTTGACCCGCGCCCGGGCGTAGTCCTCGCCGATGCCCTCCCGGGCCATGATCCGCCGCACCCGCAGTTCCTCGGGGGCGGTGACCGCGATGGTGGTGCCGCACAGCGTCCCCGCCCCGCTCTCCAGCAGGGCGACGGCATCCAGGGCGATGGCGGGGCGGCCCTCCCCCTCCGCCTGGGCGATGCGCCGCTCCAGCTCGGAGACGATGTGCCGGTGGGTAATGGCGTTCAGATCCGCCAGCGCGTCCGGATCACCAAATACAATAGCACCAAGTTCCTTTCGGCGCAAGTCCCCATTTTCATCAAAGATCTCCGGCCCGAACCGGGCCGCCAGCTCCTCCCGCATGGGAACGCTGGTACTCAGCAGCTCATGGTACACCCCATCGCAGTCCGCCACCGCCCCGCCCAGCTCCCGGAGCACGTTCAACACGGTGGTTTTTCCCGCCCCGGTTGGCCCGGTGATGCCGATGACAATCATGCCCCCGCCCGCTCCAGCCAGGCCAGAGCCGCCCCCTCGTCGGGCTGGAAGCAGACGTGGCGGCCCTCATTGCTCTCCCGGATAAAGTCCTGGAGGGGCTTGCTGGTGTAGCCGGAGAAGTTCCCCACAATGGCCAGCTTCATGTGGTAATTCACGAATTTTTGCAGCACCTCCCCCGCCAGCCCGGTGGACAGGCGGAAGAACGGCTCGTCAATCTGCTGCTTGCGCAGCACCATGGCGGAACAGCCCGTCTCGTACCGCACCGTGGCCAGCAGGTCCATGGCAGAGGGACCGTCGGTGATGCGCACCCCCGGCTCCCGCACCACGGCGGTTTGGTTTGTTACTTCTATGTTCATTCTGCTCATTTTCTCCTCTCATTTGTTGTCAAGTTTTCCCGTACCCAAAACGGCCTGGAGCTCCTCCCGGCCCAGCCCGCCCTGCCGCAGAATCCGGTAGGGCGTCACGGTGAGGTCCAAAATGGTGGACTCCATCCCCACCGCGCAGGGCCCGCCGTCCAGCACCGCGGCGATCCGCCCGCCCAGCTGGGCCAGCACGCCGTCCGCGGTCTTGGGACTGGGCCGCCCCGACAGGTTGGCGGAGGGACAGGCCAGCGGTCTGCCCAGCGTCCGGATCACCGCCAGGGCGGCGGGATGGTCGGGACAGCGCACCCCCTGGGTGTCCCCCCCGGCGGGAACGATGGGGGGCAGGGTTCCGTTTCCCCGCAGGATCATGGTCAGCGGCCCCGGCCAGAAGGCGTCCGCCAACTGGTAGGCATCTGCCGGAATGTCCCGGCACACGGTTTCCACCATGCCCATGCCGTCCACCAGCACATTCAGCGGCTTGGCCTCGGGGCGGCCCTTGGCGTCGTAGTTGGCCTGGACGGCCCGCTCCTGGGTGGCGTCGGCGGCCAGGCCGTACACCGTCTCGGTGGGGAGGGCCACCAGCTTGCCCTCCCGCAGAAGGGTGGCGGCCTGTTCAATCTCACCACCTGTCAGGCATCGCGTGCTCACGGTTTTTCCCCCGCTTTCTGATGTTTGCCGTACAATAGACAGCCAGTGCCAGCGTGAGCAGGAACGGAACCCCGGCTACCGCCATCATCACAGCGGACTCCCGGCAATTTTCCGCCAGATAGGGCTCGACGCTGGGGCCGATCAGCTTTGGGATGCGCTCAACCAGATATACGCCATTAGCGCATTCAAACAGTGCAAGAACTGCCGCCACCGGCCAGCCCACGGCACAGCCCACAGTGAGGCGGCTGCGTTTAGGCAACGCTCTGGTGTAAAGGATGGACAGCGGCAGCAGGAACAGAAGGGGCACCCCGAGAACAACCGCCAACGCCCTGGCGATCTCAAAATCCTCGGCCAAGCGCAGGTTATACCCCGCCTCCCAGTCATAGCCGTACCGAAAAACATTCGGCAGGAGCGCGAAAAGCCGCCAGAGGTCAGCCAGCTCCAACAGGCCAAAAAACGCCGTGGCCAGCCAGCATAAGGCACAGCGAACCACGCTGCTGTTTTTCGCCACGTCCTCACCCCCGCGCCGCTTTTCGTCCGGCCTGCCGCTGCTGATCGATTCCAGGCCGGAGCAGCTCCTCCGGGCGGGCGATCACATAGTCCGCCCCGGCCCCCTCCAGCTCCTGCCGATCCCGGAAGCCCCACAGCACCCCCACCACCGTCAGCCCGCCGTTCTTTCCCGTGAGCACGTCCACATTGCTGTCTCCCACAAACAGGGTGTGTTCCGGCTCCGCCCCCATCTGTTCCATGAGACGGCGCAGAAGGGTGGGGTCGGGCTTCACCGGGGCGTCGGGCAGGGCCCCCTGCACCACGTCGAACACACCCGGGAAATAGTGCTCCACCACCGGACCCGCCAGGGCGTGGGCCTTGTTGGACAGCACCGCCAGACGCACCCCCTGGCCCTTCAACGCCGCCAAAAGCTCGGCTATGCCGGGATAGGGGGCGGTCTTGTCCTCCTTGTGGGCATCGTAATAGGCGGAGAACTCCGCCAGCGCGCCCGCCAGCGTCTCCCCGTCCGTCCCGGCGGGGGCGAACCGCTCCACCAGCTTGGGGATGCCGTTTCCCACCATGCGCTTATACGCGTCCACCGTATGGACGGGCCAGCCGCGGGCGGCGCATACGTGATTGCCCGCGTCCGCCAGATCGTCGATGGTGTTCAAAAGGGTGCCGTCCAGGTCAAAAATAACATAAGAAAACCGCAATAGTGGTATTCTCCTTTACACTTCATATCTGCTTTGCATATCTCGAATTCGCTGATTTTGCGTTTCATTCAAATTTACATATTTAGCGAGCTTAACGCCCTTATTTATTTCAGTTTGGTAGGAATGTGGCAATCCTGCAATTTTTAGAATCTCAGTTTTCCCAAAATGATCTAATATTCCCGCATAATAAATTCCAAACAAACGAATATTTAACGTTTTTTCCTTTGTTTGGGCTGTTTCATACATTTCTTTCAAAACATTGCCTAAAACATACTCTGTCACTCTTATTCACGCCCTTTCAGCTGCTCGGCTTGGTTCGCCATAGTCAGCGCGTCAATGATCTCGTCCAGATCGCCGTCCATCACCCCGTCCAGCTTGTAGAGCGTCAGCCCCACCCGGTGGTCGGTGAGCCGCCCCTGGGGGAAGTTATAGGTGCGGACGCGCTCGTTGCGCATACCCGTGCCCACCTGGCTGCGGCGGTTCTCGCCGTACTCGGACTCCACCCGTTCCCGCTCCCGGTCGTACAGGATGGAGGCCAAAAGCCGCATGGCCTTCTCCCGGTTCTGGAACTGGCTGCGCTCCTGCTGGCACTCCACCACCGTCCCGGTGGGCTTGTGGATGAGCCGCACGGCGGAGGAGGTCTTGTTGATGTGCTGGCCCCCCGCCCCGGAGGAGCGGAACACCTGCATCTCGATGTCCGCCGGGTTGAGCTGGACGTCCGCCGTCTCCATCTCGGGCAGGACGGCCACCGTCACCGTGGAGGTGTGGACCCGGCCGCCCGACTCGGTCTCAGGCACCCGCTGGACCCGGTGGACGCCGCTCTCGAACTTGAACCGGGACCAGGCACCGTCCCCCTCGATTGTAAAGACAATTTCCTTTACACCACCCAGTTCGGTCTCGCTGGCCGAGTCAACCTCAGTGTGCCACCGTTTGGACTCGGCATACATGGAATACATGCGGAACAGGGAGTGGGCGAACAGGGCCGCCTCCTCCCCGCCCACCCCGGCGCGTATCTCCACGATTACGTTTTTGCCGTCGTTGGGGTCCCGGGGCAGCAGGAGGATCTGCAGCTCCTTCTCTAGTTGGGGCAGCGTCTCCAGGGCCGTCTGGTACTCCTCCTGGGCCAGCTCCCGCAGCTCCGGGTCGGCCATCATCTCCTCCGCCTGGGCCTTGGCGTCCAGGGCGCGCCGGTAGGTGCGGAAGACCTCCACCAGGGGCTGGAGCTCCGCCTGTTCCTTGTTCAGCTTGGCCACCAGCTCCGGGTCGTTGTACGTCTCCGACGCCCCCAGCCGGGCCTCGATCTGGGAATATTTCGCCTCGATGGCGTTCAGCTTGTCCAGCATGGACAGCCCTCCTTGTTCGCTCTCTCGTCCCCCCGCGGGGAAAGGCCCCCTTGCTAAAGGGGGCTTAGGGCGCCCTCTAGGGCGTGTCGGTCCGGCCGGCGAGATAATCCAGGCTTACGCCGCCAAAATCGGCAATACGTGCAAAAATCGCCACCTGCGGCTCCCGTTTACCGTACTCGTAATCTTGATAAGTCCGGGAAGATACACCAATCTCTTTCGCGAAAACGGCCTGAGACATTTCCTTGTCCTTGCGGAGCTGGATCAACCGCTCAGAAAAAACAGACATTTTTCTTACACCCTCTTGACATCGTCAGATCTGACGTGTATTATACAGTTGCGTCAGATTCGACGCAAGTTATTGTTTTTGGGAGGTACTAACAATGGAACCTTTATTTGAAGCCCTCTACGCCTACGCCGTGAAAAACCGCTGCAGCGCCTATCTTGCGGAAGACGAGGAGGAGTGGTCGAAGATAGAAGAGATGGTGTGCCGTGCCATGGAGGAATTGGCCGCAAAAGGCTGCGGCGTCCCGGCGCAAAAAGTCTCCGACGGCCTGTCCACCCTCCACGAACTGGGCCAGCGCAGCCTGTTCCGGGCCGGGCTGTCCATCGGCATGGCGCTGAACCGGCTGTAGGTTCAGCCCTCCGCCGTCAGCTCCAGCAGCTTAGCGGTAAGCTCCTCCAGCTTCATCCCCCGGGAGCCCTTGAGCAGGATGGTGCAGTCCGGCCCCACCACCTGGGGCAGAACGGCCTTGGCCTCCTCCCGGGTTCTACAGTGGAACACCGTGGGGACGCCGGCGTCCCGGGCGCCTTGGGCGATGTGCTCCGCCAGCCGGCCCACGGCCACCAGGCAGTCAATGCCCACCGCCCCCAGGTACTCCCCCACGCCGCTGTGGAGGGCGGGGGCGAAGGGCCCCAGCTCCAGCATATCTCCCAAAATGGC